>JAEEGL012689087.1_pt1 | contig 10737 bp, 5 predicted proteins | sample 9134231 | NCBI WGS metagenome assembly JAEEGL01 (sample SAMN16246548, study PRJNA631951) | gut metagenome | biome: gut microbiome; feature: rumen; material: fiber-attached | host: Bos | place: Iran: Karaj | collected 2018-10 | reverse complement strand
TGTATGCCAAAATCACTGACATGAGCCCCGAGACCAAGTTCTACTGGTACAAACGTGCACAGATGAACATGCAACTCGACCCCGAATGCAAAGAAGGTCTGGCCAAACAGTCGTTCGACAAACTGATGGAACTGGTCAACAACTCTTCCGAGCAGTCTGACAACGATCAGGTTTACAAGCGCCGTGCTTATCGTTTCTATGCCATCTACTACTATCAGAAGAAGGACATAGCCAATGCTAAGTCATGGGCAGAGAAACTTCTCGTGCTTGATCCCAGCGACGCTGCTTGCCAGCAGATCGTGAAGATGAAATAATGATTACCGCGAAATCATGACAATGTCCGGCACACCATATGGTGTGTCGGATTTTTTTATTATTGTTGTCCGCTATTAGATTGCTAATTTTTCTCAAGGGCGTCAGCCGGCTCCCATCCTATGTAGGGAAGGGGGTAGGGATGTGGCCATAATATGTTGGTTTTAAGAGTGCTGTCTCTAAATGGCTCGTTTACAAACCCCGCCCCGAGCCATCTCTTACCTCTTGCCCCTTTAAGAAAACTTAATTCTTTATCCCTTCAGTCACAACTGTCCGTTATTTTTCCTATATTTGTGTCGTCAAATTAAAACTCAAGAATCATGAAACCATTTCAATTAATGACATTGTCTTACGAGGCAGAAGCGTTGGAGCCAATCATCAGCGGCATCACCATTGCTTTCCATTATGGGAAACATTTGGCGGCGTATGTGAATAATCTGAACGGTCTGCTGCCTGGCAGCCCGTTCGAGGAGAGCACGCTCGAGGAAATCGTGTGCCGAGCAGAGGGCGCTATTCTGAACAATGCCGGACAGATACTCAACCATGAGATGTATTTCGCACAGTTTGCCGCCCATCCGGCCAAAAACGCGCCTACGGACGCACTGGCCGAAGCCATAGTGAGGGATTTCGGCTCGTTTGAGGCCTTCAAGGAGGATTTTCAGAAGAAGGGTGCCGCACTATTCGGTTCCGGCTGGGTATGGCTCTCCGCCGACAACGATGGCCGCTTGATCATCACACAGGAAGTGAATGCAGCCAACCCCGTGCAGCGTGGTCTCCGTCCGTTGTTGACCTTCGATGTGTGGGAACACGCCTATTATCTCGACTACCAGAACCGCCGCCCAGACCACCTCGCCGCCCTCTGGCAAATCATAGACTGGGATGTCATCGAAAAACGGTGGTCGATGGTCAAGGATTAGTAGCAATCTCCACCTTGCTCCTTCCTTCACCATGTTTCTTCACGTGGATCTTCACGGTGATGCGCTCAAGTTCTTCGCGATGAGAGATTACGCCCACGCGACGGTTGGACTGCCCGGCTATTTCTTGCAGCTTCTCGAGCGTCGCCATGACAGAATCGAGACTATGTTGGTCGAGTGTACCGAATCCCTCGTCGATAAACAGAATATTGACATTCATATCGGGGCGGTTGAGTGATGAGAGTGCTAATGAGAGTGCCAATGAAATCATGAACCGCTCTCCACCCGACAGGATGGTTGCACTGCGAACCTGATTTTTGTTGTAGCGGTCGAGAACCAGTATAGACAGTTTGTCATTCTTCTCGTCGCATGTGAGTTTGTAGCGGTCGGTGATTTTTTCCAAGTAGATATTTGCGTTGTTGAGCAACGGACGCAGAATGTAGGTCTGCACGAGCGTGCGTAAACGAGTGCCGCCAAAGTAGTTGTTCAGACGTTCCCAGCGGTTGTAGTCCTTTTTGGCGTCCTTCAGATCCATCTCTATCTTTTTCAAATTCTCTATGCTGGCTTGATGGCTTTCAAGTTGGGTTTTCGTTTGTCCTATTTTTTCGTTTATTTCGTCGCGTTCTTTGTTGTCAGATACTTTATTCTGTTCAAGTTGTTTATTGTCAGGCAATTCCGAGCGGTTATCGATGTTCAATGCCTTGAGCGCCCCGTCAATCTTCTTTTGTGCGTCGATTATGGCGTCTTTCCGTGATTGCAACTGCGTATTGGTGTTATTGACAAAAAGTCTCGCAGCCGCCACTTGTGCCTCTTGCCCGATGAGTATAAGTAATTGTTCCTCTGTCTTGCCCGACTCTTGATAATAGCGCCTTAATATGCCGCCAGTCTTGCCAATCAACTCTTCGCATTCATTGATTTTCTTGACATTTCCTGGTACGTTGCTCAGCAGGGTGGTCCACTCACTATTGATGTTGCGGCAGGGGTATGCTTTGGCGTCCGCTTGAGTCGTCCATTGCGGGCAATATTCAAGGATGTTGTTTTTGTAGCTTGACAGCGTCTCCATCTGACCTTTTATCTTATCCAAGTTAATTTTGTCGTCATTGTACTGTTTTTTATGTTCGCTGTATTCCTTCGCGTCTTTTTTCAGTTGTTGTCGTATGGTGTTAGTGTCTGCCAGCCAATTGTCACAATATCCCGAGAGTAGGTCATTGATTTCTGCCTTCAGCGACTCACAATCATTGATTATGTCTTTGCGCTCATTTTCCAGTTTATTTATCGAGTCGGCATTGTTCCTGACATTGTTCTCGGCGTTTGTCTTGGCTTTTTCTTTCTCGACTCTTTTGTCTTCAAGCGGTTTTCTCTCTTCCAATAACTTATTGATGTTTACCTGCAAAGCCTCTACTTTTTTTTGAGTTTCTTTCAATTGATTAATGTCATCGTCTAGCAAGCTGATGGCATGGCTGGTTTGCTCCACGATCGATTCTTCAATATTTAGTCCCGCTTGAGTAGCCTTGATGTCAAGGGCTTGCTTGGCATGCGCGTTTTCATCTTTTTCTTTTTTCAACTGAATCTTTTTCCCCTTCTGTATACCATTGGCTATGTCATAGGCTTCTTTGGCGTCATCACGTTGCCTGGTGGCTTGGATTAATGCGTTGGCAGCCTGTTGTTTCTCGGTTTCAAGAGGACTGAGCATCTCTTTGAAGTCATCGGTTAGGTGGTCAGGGTTGATATGCTGTCCACAAAGAGGACAGGTGTCAGTATGTTCAATGTGCATCTGGTGGCGAAGTTCCACAATGGTCTTTTCCACACTCATTTCCATGGTGTTGAGTCTCCTATCGGCCTTTTCCGACTCTTTTTTCTTTTCCTGATATACCGCTTCGGCTCGTTCGCTTGCTATTTTTAGTTTCGCCAGTTCTTCTTCCTCGTTCTTTATTTCATCGCGAAGGTCATTCTCCTTTTTCAAGTCTTTCTCCAATGTCTTTTGCGCGTTCAGAATGTCTTCCAATGTCTTCTTCGTTGCTTTTTTCTTCTCCAGCCGCTCATTTGTTCCCTGTGGGTCCAGTTCATCGCGCTTACGGTTCAGTTCCTTTATCTCGGTTTCTTTGTCTTCGACGTCCTTCCTCGCTTCCTCCGCAGCTTTTATGGCCTCTGTCTCAGCAATCTTCAGACCCTCGGTTTCATTCCGTTTCTTGGCGATATTCTCAGCATTCTCTGCCGCCTTCTCTGTATTCTTAAGATATTGATCTATCTTCAAATCTGTTTCGCCGCTCTTGGAAAACAAGTTCTCATGCTGTTGGCGTGCATCTATCCATTCCATGTTCTGCTGGATGGTGTGACAGAGTGCTTCCGCCTCTTTTTGCCGGAAAGCCATGTCGGATATGAGTTCTTCAAATTTCTCTTGCGATTGTTTTAGGGCTTCTTTGGCATTGTCTTCCTCATGACGTGCCTGTTGTTGATTGACCAAAGCCTGCCGCTCATTGGTCGTAGCATCCCAATCTGTATAGAGGGCTTTGTTGCGTTGATACTCATCGCCGTCAATGATTCTCTCCAACTCTTGTTTCTTCGCCTCGGCTTCACCTTGTGCCTTTTCGCTGTTCAGTACCGTTTCAACCTGTTTCAACCTGTTCTCGCAGTCTTTGATTCGACTTTCTAATTCTGTTTTTTGCGACTCATAGCCTTCCTGTTCTTGGATAAGTCGCGTCACATCTTCTTCTGACAACGTATGTTGTTTCTCGGTTTCGTATTGGGCTTGTATGGGGGCGATAGCGTTTTTCGCTTTTTTGTACAGGTTGCTGATGGCTTCACCGTATCGGGAGAAATGCTGGGTGTTAGTCAGTTGTTCCAAGATGGCTTCGCGCTCTTTCTTGTCACCGGTGAGGAAGTTGGCAAACTGTCCCTGTGCAAGCATGGCCATGCGTCCGAACTGTTGGAAATCTAGTCCTACAGCTTGCTGAATCGTCTTTAAGTCGCCTTTTGTCCAGTCACCGCCATCGACCTTGATTTCCCATTTGGGGCCTTTATATTTCAACATGTGGTTTCCTTCCACATTCTTTGTCTTACTTTTCGATATACCAAGTGTCAGACGCGCATGATAGGTCTTATGGTCGTTTCCCTCGAAAACCACCTCGCTATATGATGGGTCATTGGGTGAGATGCCCAAGCGGGTGTACTGCTCGATGCTTGAGATGTTGATGGTTTCTCCCTCGTTGTTGGTGTATTCGTTCTCTTTCAGGTTTACAACCCCTTTGATACGTGGCGTCGTTTTGTAAAGTGCCATGGCGATGCTGTCGAGAATGACCGACTTGCCCGTGCCCGTATCTCCCGAGATGAGGAAGATAGGTGCCGGTTCGCCAGTTACAGGGTCATTCAGTCCGTTTTCAAAATCGATGTCGGCCGATTCTATCGACGCAATATTCCTTATATGCAGTTTTTTGATTTTCATATTATTTTTCTTCTTCCATTCGTTTTACTTCTTTTTTTATATCTTCAAAAGCCGCTCTCACCTCATCCATATCCAATCCCGGATATTGGTCGGCCGTGCGCTCGATAAATTGTAAGGGGTCGCTCATCTGTTGCAGTTCGGCCACCTCAAACACCATTTTTTCTTGCTCGTTGCTTTTTTGTTCTGTTCCGGTCCATAGTATCTTCGGATTATAACGCCATTCATCATTATACGATGACAGGTGGTCATAGACCCTTTGGTTGAAGTCTGAGGGTATCTGGACCTCATTTTCCATTCGGAAACGGATGTAGCCGCACCTGCCTTGAGCGACGAACTTATCCATCTCCTCCAACGCATGGTCTGCCGTGGCGTAAGATGTCCCGTCGAGCGGAAGAACATAGAAATGGCGCAGTTCGTCGATACGCAGTTGGCGGACTCTCACGTTGCCTTGATGGCGGTCTATCTCCACCAAACTGACGGTATGCGGGTAGGTTTCGTCGCAACTGACATGGAGCGCGCTGCCGGAATATCTGGCGATTGGAGCGGGATAATTCGTCTCGTCTTTGTTGTTATCGTCGGGATGGTTGATGGTTTGTGGCTTATGGATGTGTCCCAATGCCAGATAGTCATAGCCGGAACCCATCGCGGATAAGTCTTGCGTCTTCAGGTGACCTATGTCAAAATCGTGACCGGTAATGTCAGAACCGGTTACCGCCATATGCCCCATCATGACCACGGGAAGTTGACTGGTGTTTTCTTGGGCTACCTTGTCTAGTGCTGCTTGTATCCATTCTCTGCGTTCTCCAGACATGTATGGCAGGGCGATGATGTAGCCGCTTTTGAGCCGGATAATGTATTTCTCGACCTCAGCATCGGGCATATCGGTGCGGATGGCGGGCGGAACACCGATAAGATGGGTGTTGGCCAACTGCCAAACAGAGTGCTCTGCCTGTATGCGCGAGGCGGAGTCATGGTTGCCGGCGATGACAACGATGTGCATGTTGGGGCATAGGGTGTGAAGCTTGACGAAATAGTCATTAAAGGCTTTCTTAACTGTGGATGAGGGTTGCTGCAGGTCGAAAACGTCGCCACTGACGAGAAGTGCGTCGGGGCACTCTTTGGTGCACCATTGCTCCAATTGACCGAAGAAATGATCATGTTCGTCACAGCGGTCATAGTTTTGATAGATGATTTGACCTAAGTGTAAATCTGCGGTGTGAAGTAATTTCATGGTTTTATATCAATGATGTTTAGGAAATATCCCAACTGTCTATCTGAAATAATGGGAAACTATTTAAGGCTCAGGATGATTTCTTTGTTGCAAAGATAATGTTTTTACTTTAAAAAACGTATTTTTTATATGTATAAGATCAAGTCTCTTCTGAAGAATAGCCTTTTTTCTTCAATGACGAAGGCCCTTTTTCCGCATCTTCCGTTCTTTTCTTTTTCCCCCCCCCAATAATTAGGTCATTTCATGAAAAAGCCGTAAATTTGCAAGACCAAGAGAAAAACAATCCAACAAACACTCATGAACATGAAAAAGACTCTATTGTTTGCCCTGATGCTGATAGTGTTGGCGGCATGTAAGAACACCAAGCAGGAAACGGCGGAAATCATTGATTTGCCGCGGGCTGAAACTCCCGACAGCGTGGCCAAGGCTATGGACACGTTCTTTAGCGCGGCAAGCGCTGACTCTCTGGATGTGCACAGTGTGATGATTGTCAAAGACGGAAAAGTCATCTTCAGCCGATGGCAGAGCGAGGGCGCTGACAGCGTGCCTCATGTGCTCCACTCGGTGAGCAAGACCTTTACCGCCACGGCTGTGGGACTCGCCATCGCCGACGGTAAGATGAAATTGACCGATAAGGTCATTGACTTTTTCCCAGACAAGCTGCCCGCAGTGGTCAGCGACAACCTCAAGGCAATGACCGTACGAGACCTGCTCACGATGTCGTGCGGCCATGATGAAGACCCCACCGGCAGCATCCGTAATTCAGACCAAGAATGGGTGACGACCTTCCTCGCATACCCCGTGAAGCATCAGCCCGGCACCTTCTACTGCTACAACAGTCTTGGTACATATATGCTTTCAGCCATCGTGCAGAAGGTGACAGGCGAGAAGGTGGTCGATTACCTGACACCGCGCCTCTTTGAACCACTCCACATCGACAAACCCCGTTGGGAGGAGAGTCCGCAAGGCATCAACGCCGGCGGATGGGGACTCTATCTGAAAACCGAAGACCTGGCCAAGATGGGGCAGTTGCTCTTGCAGAAAGGTGAATGGAACGGCAAACAGATCATTCCAGCCGACTGGGTCGAAGAGATGTCGAAAAAACAGGTGGAGAGTGTCAACCCCGGCACCCGCATGGAACAGGCGGCAGAGCGGGGCATGACTGTCGAGACCAGCGACTGGATGCAGGGTTATGGCTATCAGATGTGGCGCTGCCGTCCCGGTTGTTTTCGTGCCGACGGTGCCAACGGTCAGTATATTATCGTCATTCCCGAGAAAAACGCTGTCATAGCCATCACCTCCAATGTGCAAGATTTGCAGAAAGAGCTCAATCTCGTCTGGGACAATATCCTCCCTGTGTTGTGATGGACAGCAATGAAGTCATTTTTCTGCTTAAAAATATTAAAAAAGCGAGGAATTTGAAAAATAAGATGTACCTTTATCCCTTGAAATAAACATATTACCCAAACAAATACAATTTTTGTATGAATAATGTACCTGTAATCAAAATCGGAATCGTCGCCGTAAGCCGCGACTGTTTTCCTGAGTCATTGGCTGTCAATCGTCGTAAGGCGCTGATTGCTAAGTATGTAGAAAAGTATGGCAAAACCGACATCTACGAGTGTCCTATTTGTATCGTTGAGAGCGAGATTCATGCTCAGCAGGCTCTTGAGGATGTGAAGAAGGCAGGATGTAACGCGCTCTGTGTGTATCTGGGCAACTTTGGTCCTGAGATTTCTGAGACCATGATTGCTGACTGGTTCCAGGGCCCGACAATGTTCTGCGCTGCTGCCGAAGAGACACAGAACAACCTGATTGACGGTCGTGGCGATGCCTACTGCGGCATGCTGAATGCCAGCCAGGCCCTCTCTCTGCGCAAGACACGTGCCTATATCCCCGAAGAGCCCGTAGGAGATGCTGCTCAGTGCGCTGAGATGATTCACGAGTTCGTACCCATCGCCCGTGCCATCGTTGGTCTGCAGAACCTGAAAATCATCAGTTTCGGTCCGCGTCCCAACAACTTCCTCGCTTGTAACGCTCCTATCCGTGCCCTTTATGATCTGGACGTGGAAATAGAGGAGAACTCAGAACTCGACCTGCTTGAGGCCTTCCAAAAGCACGCTGGCGACCCGCGCATCGACGATGTCGTGAAAGACATGGCTGCTGAGTTGGGTGCAGGTAACAAGATTCCTTCTGTGCTGCCGAAACTTGCCCAGTATGAACTTACTCTGCTGGATTGGATTGAGAGTCACAAGGGTTCTCGCCAGTTCGTCGCCATGGCCAATAAGTGCTGGCCCGCATTCCAGACCATGTTCGGCTTCGTTCCTTGTTATGTGAACAGCCGTCTGACGGGTCGCGGCATCCCCGTAGCCTGCGAGGTAGATATTTATGGCGCCCTGTCAGAGTACATCGGCACATGTATCACTCAGGATGCAGTCACTCTGCTCGACATCAACAACTCCGTTCCCAACGACATGTACGAAGAGAGCATCAAGGGCAAGAAGTTCGAATGCGACAGTTATACCGACAAGGAAATCTTCATGGGATTCCACTGCGGCAACACCGCTTCATCTAAAGTATGCAGCTGTCAGATGTGCTTCCAGCGCATTATGGCCCGCGCACTGCCCGTAGAAGTGACCAACGGTACTCTGGAGGGCGATCTGAAGCCCGGTAAGGCCACCGTTTACCGCCTGCAGTCAACCGCCGACACCAAACTTCGCGCATACATCGCACAAGGTGAGATCCTGCCCGTAGCCACTCGTTCGTTCGGTTCTATCGGTACCTTCGGCATCAAGAACATGAGCCGTTTCTATCGTCACGTCCTCATCGAGAAGCACTATCCTCACCATGCTGCTGTGATGTTTGATCACGCAGGTAAGTATCTCTGGGAGGTATTGAAGTATATGGGCATCCCCGTCGATGAGATTGACTACAATTTCCCGAAGGGCAACTATTATCCCACAGAGAACCCGTTCGTATAAAATCGGTCCGTCCGGAGCCGGCTGAGCACATGACATGTGCCTCAGCCTTCTCTTGACAACTCCTGAATTAAGAAATCTCCGTGCAACCATTGGCTGCACGGAGATTTTTGTGATTTTTCCTCCCCTCAAACTCCCCAACTGGTATTTTATGACCTATAGATCAAATAGTAAACATCCCTTAAACGGAAAATCCGTGTGACTCGTATGAGTTACACGGATTTTTTCCTTGATTATTGTTGATGATAATCTGCTTTTATTTCACCTCCTCAAATCTAATACATACTGATAATCAGTGATTTACGAAAGTCTTGGTACAAATTTGGAACACCATAAGCATCTTGGATGTTGTCCCTCAATAACTATCGATAAGCATCCGTGCGATGCTCTTCCTATTCTTCTTTGTCCTTTTCTCTGTATTTCTTTCTTTTGTTGGTGCAAAGGTACGTGCTTTTTTGTACTTTTGCAAGTTTTTTAGGTAAAAAGCATTCTTTGAGTATTGAAGATATACCCCGATACATATCAACGATGTCCAAACATACCCTCTGCATCACGATTTCTTTCAACCTCGATTTGCTTTTTCAAACTTGATAGCATTTTTACCGACCACGTCCTTACTTTTTCAGATCTATGGGTGGATATTTGTTCTATGCATCTATATTGCTTTTCATAAAGTGGCACGATAGATCCAACAAAGCTAAAAGAACCCATATTGCAAGCTAGAGCGGTTAATACGCCCTCTTGTTCTCCATACAAGTCAACGAGGCTAAGCACAATATCCGAGAATCCGTTCTCTCCATAAAGAGGAACCATCAGCATAAGCCGCTCTGGAGCGACCAAAGGATATTTTGCACACCAGTCTAACAATGCATCATTATGATCTGCTTGGAACAAAATACCTACTTCATTCTCGTAACTCGTCATAGAACCTAGGATTGATTTCAGCTTGTAATATAGCATGTACCTTTCACCTTCGCAAACGAGAGCTTCTGATAAATCGTGCCAAACCTCATCAAAATACTTGCCAATTAACAGCCCCATACAATCTTCTATGTTATAATCTTTATAATGCAAGTCATCCGAGTGTTCTATGAGGAGCAAGATTCTATGCATAACCTCCTTCGCAAAATTGGGGTTAGCACCTTCTTCAAGTATCTTTCTTATGATATGCCAATAATCATCATCTTTTGCTAATTCACTAAACTCATTTAATCTTTTGGTTATTTCGTCCTCAATGAATCTTCGCACTTGTTTCATGTTATTTTTCATCCCCCCCCAGAATAACATCATAGCCATATGGATAATCGTATTGAAAGACTGTGGCAGACTTGTAATACGATGGTATAGGTAAAGGACATCCTCCTCAGTGTGCTTATCCAATGGCAGATATCGCCAAAAGTATTCATATTCCCCGACATCCGCTTTCTGTTCTTTAACCATCTGGTACAAGGCTTCAGGATAAGACTCGTTAAAATTATAGTTTCTTGCAGCCACACATGCGAAAAGAACCGATTTCCTGTCTAAAGTAGCCATTGTTCTGAATGACATTTCAAATACCTCTTCGCTAACCTGCCTGATAAAATCAACAAATATTGAGAAGTTGTATTTATCCAGCATACGGAACGATTCAATCGAGTTGCAAATAAATAATATTTGAGAATCCTTGTCCATGGAGTCTGCTACAACGCTACCAAACGAACCACCATAGTAAGCATCAAACGAGTAAATTTTATTGAGAATATCAGTTGTATACAGATTACGATTAGATGCCATTTCCTTTGCCAAATCTTCATAATCTTTATTGTTTCGACTAATTGTCTCCTCATAGTTAAATTTGTCTGATACCCATTTATTTTTCTT
>JAEEGL012256973.1_pt1 | contig 10737 bp, 11 predicted proteins | sample 9134231 | NCBI WGS metagenome assembly JAEEGL01 (sample SAMN16246548, study PRJNA631951) | gut metagenome | biome: gut microbiome; feature: rumen; material: fiber-attached | host: Bos | place: Iran: Karaj | collected 2018-10 | reverse complement strand
GACCGAAGACAATTTCAACCCTTACTATCCATTGAACGTCATGGAAACTGGTGCCGATATTCTCTTTGCCTGGGTCGCTCGTATGATTATGATGGGTCTCTATGTTACCGGAGAAGTTCCATTTAAGGAAGTTTATCTCCATGGTCTTGTTTTAGACGAACACGGCAAAAAGATGAGCAAATCCAAGGGTAATGTGATTAACCCTATGGATCTTGTTACTAAATATGGCTCCGACGCTTTCCGTCTCGGTATTCTCCGTGGTCGTTCCGCTGGTATGAACCAAGCCTTCTCCGAAAACTCTGTCGTCGCCGGCCGCAACCTCTGTAATAAACTCTGGAATATTTCCCGCTTTGTCCAATCATTAGTGGATGAATACGGTGATTTGGATAGTCTCGAGACCGTGTCCCGCGAGGGGCACGACCCGAGCGAAGAGAGCGAAGCCCGTAACGACGGGCCTGAGCGAACGGGGTCGAGAGACTACCAAAACACCGTTTATACTACAGATAGTATGGGTGAAGACTGGATTTGCCGCGAGATTAACTCATGCCTAGACCAGATCGACTCCTGCATCAAGGACTATCGTTTTGCCGAAGCCTGTGAAACTCTCTATCAAACAATTTGGGATAAATATGCAGACTGGTTCCTAGAGTCCCAAAAGATTCACAAAAACGTTCCGCTTCTAAAGAAAACTCTCGAAACTTTGCTTATTGCCCTTCATCCGTTTGCTCCATTTGTAACAGAGACAATTTGGCAAAACCTCTCCTGGACAGATAGTTATATCGCAACCGCAACCTGGCCTTCTAAGCTCGATTTTGACCCAATTTCGGCCGAACAATTCGAAAACATAAGAACTATCGTGTCTGAAGTCAGAACCACCTTACAGGCCCTTCCAGGCACCAATAACGCGAAAAAATATTCACTCATGTATGATAATGACAGCCTCGTAGCAGATAATGAACTTTTGATCAAGTCTCTCACCAAGGTTCCTACGATAAATCGCTTAGACGGCGCGCCAAGGGGTTTGCGTGTGGCTCTTGCCAATCACGAACTCTACTTGGATGTTCCAGAAAAGGTCGTTTCGGAGTATAAAGAAGCTCTCACCGAGAAAATCCTCGCCGTAGGCCGCGAGCTCGATTCCCTGAACGCTCGCATGATGAATCCAAACTATGTCGAAAAAGCCCCAGAACACCTTGTAAAAGAAACCCAAGATGGCATCAAAGAAAAAGAGGCGCTTATCGGTCGTCTCAAACAGCAGCTAGAGCTAATCTAAAATGCCAAGAACTATCTTTTCTACCCTGTCAGACGGTAACATGCGCGTTTTTGGCGCAGAAAACGAAACCGAGATAATTAAAAATCAGATAAGCCTCGGTGCAAGAATTGGGGTGAGCGATATTGCTCGTATCCGTACCACATACGATGACCGCACAGATTTCACAAGATATTATGAGATTACCGATAAGAATCTAGACGACTTTGAGGTTACAAAAACAGAGGCAACTATCCCTGTTTCGGATGGATTGTACACAACACTAAAAGAGGTTGGTCTACTTCTTCCAATTGCGGACTGCCTAGGTATAGTGGTTTATGACACAAAAACAGAAGTGCTTGGGCTGCTTCATTCCGGTCGCCAAAACCTTGAACAAGAAGGCGCAAAAAAATTTATAGAAGAATTAGTAGAACGGTACTACATAAATCCGGCAGATTTAAAGGTTTTCTTCTCGCCGTGTGCACAAAACTACGAAATTTATGCTCTAGAAAATCAAAAACTTCCCGACGCAGCAAAGGCACAACTAAAAAAGGCTGGTGTGAAGCCGGAAAACATTGAAGAATCCGGAATCGATACAGTTACGGACCCTCGCTTCCCTTCCGCCTCCGCCGGGGACAAAACTACTCGCTTTGCCATTATTACTGCTAAATAAAAAAGCGCCGCAGAAACGGCGCTCTTTATTAGATGTGGTTATATTTAACATTGTTTCCATATATGTCATTAAGTAAGCCATAATCCTTGTACAACATAAGACTATCCAAAATCGGTTGTACGTAGGCATAATATTCAAGAAGTTTCTTGAAAGGAACCACTCTCTCGTCCATGTTATTTGCGACTTTATAAACGGCCACAATTGCACCATAAACGATTTCCTGTTTTCTTCTCGGCTCCAGGCGACTGTCAATAATAACGCAGATGTTTTGTAAATCCCTGTTGGGATTGGGGCTGTTAAAAACAATTCCCTCAAGTGTAGGGCCAGCCTGGAAATAGATTCCATCTGCTTCTAGTTCCCTTCTGATAAAAGCGGCCCCAGTCGTGACATAATTCTCCACAAGCGCGGAATTATAAAATCCTGTTAAAGAAGTTAAAACCTGCTTATACAAACTACCTTCTACTGCTTTCATAACCATCCTCCTATCTATTCAAAACCAAACCACATCTATAAAAAATACAAGGCAAATACCTATATTTTAATTATACCATAAAAACTATTTTTTGTCGAATTTGCTGAGGTTAAACAGCGGATTCTTCTCTTCGTCGATTATTCCCTGTGCTTTTTTAATCAACTTATCAAGAACTGGAGCAGATGTAGCCGACCCCACATGCACGGTTTTTACCACTCTGTTCCCTTCTTTGTAGCAAACTTGCACGCCGGTAGCACCAGAGGTCGTTTTGAATTTCCTTATATAGGCCATGGCACCATTGTAGCATACTGGAGCAAGAGTATTTTTGTATTTCCCTGTTAGGGAGGCTGGCTGGAGCAAACAGAAATTTTTCCACCATAAAATCCCCACCCTTTTCCACAAAAAGCATAACCAAAATAGCACTAAATCCCAATAAACTAGCAACCATGAGTCTTGGCAACCGCACTTGACAAACAAAACTGCTCAAGCTAAAATCAAAGTAACCACTGGCAACCGCCAGATGGGAGTGTAGAGACAAAAGCGTAAGTGTTATGACATATATTGCTTATGCTGTCAACAAAAAGCACGTGTTCAACAGATACGTGAAGTCTTTTGTGTTACAATAGAGTTATGAAAACCCCAATTACACAGTCAGAAGAGTGGTATAAACTCCAGCAAGATCTTGGAGAAACTGCTTTTTTTGAGCAAAAAGGGAACTATTCGTTTTTGGCAATCCTAAAAACTACCCCTGTTGGGAATTACCTATATCTCCCGTATGGCCCAGTCTATGCAGATAAAAGCAGTTTTACTGAAGCCTACAAGTCTATTAAAGAAATTGCTGCAAAGAATAAAGCTATTTTTATCCGCATAGAGCCACTAGATCCAGATTTTCAAACTTACGCTCCGAAGGGAACAGTGAAATCCAAGGACTTAAACCCGGCCGACACCTGGACGCTCGACCTAACGGCAGATGATGCCACCATTATTACTAATTTCTCCCAGGGTACCCGCACTAGGTATAACACCTATACCAAAAAAGGGCTTTCTGTATCTTGCACAACCGAGCCAGACCAAATTCATCATCTGGTCACACTCCAAAACAAACTCTATAAGACTAAAAACCTCAATGTTTTCTCTGAAAAATACCTAAAAACCGAGCTCTCCCAGCCTTTTGCATCTCTTTATCTAGTAAAATATAATCGCCCAGAATCAGTCGAAGCGGATCCGAGCCTACCAAAAGAAGACCAAATCCTCGCCGCCTCGCTATTTTTCGACTACGAAGACACCCGCTACTACATGCAATCCGCCGCTGATATCGAATATAAAAAGCTCCCAGCTACCGTAGCACTTCTTACAAAATCCATCTTTGACGCCAAAGAAAAGGGAATTAAAACCTTTGATTTCTGGGGGATTGCACCTGAAGGCGCTCCCAAAAACCATCCATGGGCCGGTTTTACCGAATTCAAAAAATCCTTCGGTGGCGAGGCTAGGCACTATGCTGGCACCTACGACATTGTTTTAAAACCTGTAAAATACAAACTCTACCATGCCACTAGAAGGTTTGGCCGCATCATCCACAAGTCCTAATCTTGACTATTTTAAGCTTATGTAGTATACTAGTATGCACGCATTAAGGAGGGTAGGAAAATGCAGACCGTACTTTATGTTTCTGTTGTGCTAGCAGGAGTCTTGGTTCCGTTTTTTATCAAAAACGATAAAGACGTTAAAGAAAAACTTCTACACTATCTAGTTGTACTGGCGGATATTGGAGTACTAATTATAGCAAGTATAATGGGATATATCTCAATTCTGGGCCGTGCGACGATAGACGGCATCATTATAGGAATCATGATAGTCTCGCTAGGGTGTCTAATCGCCAAAATGACCAGAATGGTCAATTATAAAAAAGAAAGCACAACTAAAAATCATGAAACCGCAGCCTAATCGCTACGGTTTTTTCTTGGTAAAAAATACCCGCGGACTCCCGCGGGTAAAAAAGTAGGTTTACAGTAACGATTTTTTCGCTTCATCAAGCGTTTTAAAAAATTTAAATCCATTTCTTCCGATCACATCTAATTCGATATCGAAATCGTACGAAAAATCAACAATGTCGCCAACTTCGTAGATTCTGTGTGAAGAATCCTTTGAAATTGCAAAGTCTTCGCCAAGGACATCGCCGATAATATCGGTGATGAGCACTCTGCTAGCACGGCAATAGCCATCTTTCTCGCGTACCTCTGCATCAGGCAAAACCTCGGCCTCCACAATTATTCCACCTAAACATTTTTGGTAGACAGCCGTAGGTGGCTCAAATGAGCGATATGGAGCCCGCTCCCAAGCCTTATTTTGAGCAATCGCGGCGATTTTTAGAGCATCACTCGCCTCTTCTGTGCCGTCAATAATCCTGTCGATATAGTCCTCGTCATTCTTATGCTGGTCTGGAGAACCCATGCCCCAATAAATAGAAGCAGCCTTTTCGTTGTCTGTATTAGTCCACGTTTTTGCAATGTCGGGATTAATAGTCAGATCCTGAATAAGAGGTAGCTCATAATCCGTCATATTGTTTGGTACAAGCGCCAGCGAAACGTCACTTCTGCCTTTAGCAATCTTCATCCACGAAACCCGTTCAAATTCTTTTGCGCTTTCTTGGTAAAGCCGCTCAATTTGGTCAAACTTTAGGTTATAAGCCCGGAGCGCATCTATAGCAGCATTGCGGACTTCAGAATAGCTATCGTCTTCTTTGCCGAGAAATGTAAGAAGCGGAGAGTAAGATATCTTGCTCCTGAGCTCTGGCATACTCGCGGCGATTGCCCCAGCTACCTTATAATACCAAGCAGTGCAATTCTTTCGCCCAAATAGATAGTCATTTGCATGGTCGGCACTTATAGAAGCCGAGTGGACATACTTAGATATTAGTTCCGGAGTATAGTATTTTGAAAACAATTCTGGAGGGAGAAGACGGAATAGGTCCGCACCATCCTTGTACGCATTGTTCAAAATCTTACGTCCAATCTCAATATCTATAGTGGGTACAATTATCTCAAGATACTCTCGAGGCAAAAAATTGCCCTCACGCCTCTTTAACAGACAAGCACCTATCTTTAAATTAAGATTGTTGCTCTTCCACATCTCATTGAAGAGATCCTCTGAATAAGGAGCACGAGCACACTCTAAAAAACCAACCAGATTTATTTCTTTTTTAAGCTGAGTTTCTCCATTATCATCGTTAAAAGTTAAGCATTTATAAATAAACTCGTTCATTTTATCCCCCTCTCTATTTTTTAAAGATCAAAAAACCTACTTTCTACTACAATTATACCATATTTATAGAGAAAAGTAAAGGGAAGATATATGTTATAATAGAGAAGATGAAGAAAAATTCTTATCTGTCTATAATCGTAAAAAATACTTTTACGCTGTTTAACCTCGTCAACGTGATTCTGGCTGCCATGGTTGCTTTTGTCGGCAGTTACAAAAACATGCTCTTCATTTTTATCGCCATGGCAAATACCTTAATTAGCATTATCAATGAGATTCGTGCTAAAAGAATCATCGACAAAATGCGTCTCGTGGCCGAGCAAAAGCCAACTGTGATAAGGGAAGGGAAATCCTTTCAAATTGTCCCGGAAGAAGTGAAAAAAGGTGATTTAATCGCCCTAGGTCTCGGTGACCAAGTTCTGTTCGATAGCCGCATTGAAGAAGGCGCTATCGAAGTGAATGAATCATTTGTGACCGGTGAAGCCGACAATATCGTAAAACACCAGGGAGACGAACTTATTTCTGGTAGTTTTGTAGTCTCTGGCCTCTGCAAAGCGAGAGTAGAAAAGACAGGTGAAGAAAACTCTCTTACTAAGATTGAAAATTCTGCTCATATCATCAAGACTGCCGATTCCAAACTCTTCACCCTTATGAACAACATCGTCAAATACATTTCCTACTCCTTAATTCCTATCGGTGCACTTTTGCTTTGGGCTCGCTTCCGTGTGGCTGAATCTACAGAGGTAGCCGTTACTGGTACCGTCGCTGGGCTTATCAATATGATTCCAGAGGGTCTTATCCTTCTAACATCATCCGTGCTTGCTCTGGCCACTATCCGCTTGAGCCGCAAAAAAGTTCTTGTCCAAGATCTCTATTCTATTGAGACACTCGCCCGGGTGGATTGTATCTGTCTAGACAAAACCGGTACTATTACTACCGGCAATATGAAGGTTTACGACTTCACCGTAGCAGAAGGCCAAAAAGAAAATGCCCTTTATAAAGCGCTAGAGCTTATTTCTAGCCACATTCCGGCCGATAACGCAACATCACGCGCTTTAAAGAAAAAGTTTGCCGTAGGGGGCAAAATGAAGCCACAGAGGGTTTTGAGGTTATCCCGTTTTCGTCCGAGCGTAAGTATTCTGGTGTTCGCATCAAAAATACCGAGTATCTTATAGGGGCTACCGAATTCATGACCAAAAACAAGGAATATTTGAAGCAGGCCGAAAAACAAAAGGGAGCCTACCGTGTGCTTGCTGTTATGAAAAACGATACACTGCTTGGCTTTGTTCGTCTCGAAGACGAAATTAGAAAAGACGCTACCGAAATTATCAACTATTTTTACAAAAATGATGTTGCCGTCAAAATTATCTCTGGCGATGATCTTACTACCGTGCAGAATATTGCCAGTACTGTAGGCGTAAAAGACCTCCGTGGCGTAGATCTGTCGAAAGAGAAAACGCCAAACTTTGGTCAATTAGTAAAAGACTACGCTATCTTTACTCGTGTAAAACCAGAGCAGAAAAAATCTCTTATTAAAGCCTTCAAAAAGCAGGGCCTTACCGTTGCCATGACAGGGGACGGTGTCAATGATATCTTGGCTATGAAAGAGGCAGATTGTTCTATTGCTATCGGTGAAGGATCTGATGCTGCCCGCCGTTCTGCCAAGATGGTACTACTTAGCTCCGACTTCGCCGCCGTGCCATCTATCATCGCCGAAGGTCGCCAATCTATCAACAACCTCGAGCGTTCCACCGCGCTCTTTCTCGCAAAGACCGTCTACGCCTCTATTCTTGCCGTGCTTTTCGTGTTCTTGCCATTTAACTATCCATTTAGCCCAATCGAGATGAGCCTTCTGAACTTCGCCTGCATCGGCTTCCCAGCTTTTGTACTTGCTTTGGAGCACAACGAAGAACGTATAAAAAACCGCTTCCTAAAAAACATATTACAGTACTCTTTCCCAATTGGTCTCACGGTATCTCTCTGTATGCTCGCTCTTTCGATTTCGGCTCACATCATGAACTTCTCATATGCTGAGCTCACCACGGCCTCTGTCATTGTGGTCTTCACGATTGATCTTTTCTTGATCTATTGGATTTCTCGCCCGCTCAATCTTTTGCGTGGCGGTCTATTCTTTACAATCATCGGTATCGTGGCAGCAGTATTTCTGATTCCATTCGCAAGGGAATTCTTTGAGTTTATCTTCCTCCCAGGGCATGTTCTTATCACGGTTGTTTCTATTATCGCCGCCGGTCTTATCGTTTTTGAAATCATGAAAAAAATTATGAGCCTAGTCACACCAAAATTTGTTCACTAGTTTTCAATAGATATTCTAGGATAGATATTTAGTTTATAAGGGTCCGTTGGTTTTACACCAGACTGGATTTCATAGTAAGCCGCTGCGGCCACCATCGCACCATTATCGCCAGAGAACTTTGGCTCAGGGAAGTAAGCCTCAGGCAAAGCCTCACGAAGGGCTTTGTTTGCAGATACGCCACCAGCTACCACTACAGATTGCACATCTGGATGCTCATTTATGGCCATCTGCAATTTTTCTACCAAAATGTCCACAGCAGTTTTTTCAAAAGAGGCTGCAAAATCAGCTATTTGTTGTTCGTTTAAATGGTTTTTAAGATCATGAGATGGATGAGAAATAGGAAGGCCAAGTTCTTTTTGCACTGTACGAAGCACAGCGGTTTTAAGCCCAGAGAAGGAAAAGTCGAGTCCCTCCACCTTTGGGTGAGGGAATTTGTACTTTGATTTGTCGCCCTTTTCGGCTGCCTTAGAAATAGATGGTCCACCAGGATAAGGAAGCCCCAAAATCTTAGCAACCTTATCAAAACACTCACCGATTGCATCATCGTGTGTAGTCCCAATAATTTCAAATTGATTGTGTGCCTTCATATAAAGAATCTGCGTATGTCCACCGGAAACGACCAACGCAAGTAGAGGAAATTCAGGGGTAGTTTCATTTGAAAGCCAGTTCGCATACACATGTGACTTCAAGTGATGTGTTGCATAAAGAGGCTTGTTATGAAGGATCGCAAGCGTCCTGGCGGTAAGCGTGCCAATCAGAAGGGAGCCAAGCAACCCCGGTGCATGAGTAACCGCAATCGCATCAATATCATCCCAAGTACATTTAGCGTCGGACAAAGCTTTGTTTACTACTGGCATCATTGCCTCTAGGTGACTTCTCGCGGACACCTCCGGTATTACACCGCCGTATTCAGCAAAAATATCAATCTGGGAAACCACCACGTTCGACAAAATCTTGCGCCCGTCTTCTACTACGGCCGCTGCGGTTTCGTCACAACTGGTTTCGATCCCCAAAATTTTCATCCTTAAATTATATCACGAAATGAATATTTTTAAAACTCTCGCCAACCCATAATCTTTATGCTAAAATAAATATAAGTAGGAGTTATTTTTATGGACAATGGTTTATCCAATTATTCAAGCGGTGATACCCCAGCACCGGTTAAAGTGCCAGATTTTTCTCGGACCAAAAAAGAAAACAAATTCCTAAAAATATTCATCCCAATCTTAATCCTTGTTATTTTAGCCGGTGGCGTAGTAGCTACGCTATTTCTTACGGGTGTGATTGGTAGCAAAGACAACACCCCAGAAGATACCATTGATGTCGATATTGAAGATGAAAGTATGATCTCAAAAATCAACGATAGACTGGGTGTTCTCTTTGGCAAGCCTGTCGATAATTCCGAAATCGTGGTTAACTCATCAAATTATGATGACGTTTCTCTCTGGAAAGCTCTAGATCTTACCGAAGAACAAAAAATTAATCGTATTTTAAATACATTAGATGAGTCACAAAAAATCGAATTAGACCTCACTCAAAAAGAATTCGCTGCTACAGCTTGGGCCGAGAATGGCGGACAAAAAATCAACCTTGATTCGGTCATTGCTTATCCTGGGGGCATCGTCACGGAGAAATACAAAACTGTATTTGGCTTAAACTCAAATAACATTCCGCTAGAAAGCCAGAGAGTACAGTATCTTACCGCGTATGATATTTACCTAAAAGCTCCAACAACGGAAACTGCAACTAATTTGGAACGTCATTATTTTATCGACCGCTACTTCGAAAATGGCAAAAATGTGTATGTTTATATTTCTGGCGGCCTCTACAATACAGACACTCGCACTTCATATTGTGATGTATTTACTCCAGATGTAACCAGCGTCGAGGCTTGCGAAAGTGTAGCGGAAGGCCAAAATTTCGTACTAAACAAGGAAAACAACGGTCGTTACCTCCTACGTATGCTTACTTTTCTGCATGGCAAAGATGGCAACCTTTATTTTATCGGTTCTGATTCGCCAATCGCAAAATATGGCATAGACCCAGACGCCGAAGAATAATTACTCATGGTGATAAGGCGAGCCCGCGGCAATCTGTGCGGCTCTATAGATCTGTTCCGCCACCACGACGCGTGCAATCATATGAGGAAATACTAGTTTTGAAAAGCTCCAAACAAAATTGGAGTTTTTTCTCACCTCTTCGTCAAACCCATAAGCCCCACCAATTAGAATAATTACGCTCTTTCCATTTAAAAAAGCAGCTTCAAGACGCTTAGAATATTCGGGTGATGATATATTTTCACCACGTTCGTCACAACAAATTACATAGTCGCGGCCGGAAAAAGGCCAATCCGCGAGGTATTTGGCGAGTTTATCTTCTTCCATAAACTGCCAAGAAATCTCGTATGGTTTGTGCAACCTTTTCTCATATTCGGCGCAGGCCTCGCCTACCCAACCGGCATTTTTCTTGCCCCCAGCAATAACCTTAATCATGGCTAAATTATACCATGAAAAAGCCGCACATAAAGGGAAGCAGTTTATTTTTCCTCATATTGTGATACAATATACAAGGACTCTATCGTACCTTAGGAGGTGAGAAATAATGAGCACGCAGTACGATGAAATGAAGGCCCGTTATGAAAGGCCAGAACAAGAAAAAACACCTTGTCCACCCACTAGACATATGAACAAAAGAGAACATGCAGAAATCGTAGTTCAAGATGAAAATGGGAACAAGATCAAGCAGTGGGTTTATATCGAGCCAGTATAAAGCAT
>JAEEGL012188915.1_pt1 | contig 10737 bp, 13 predicted proteins | sample 9134231 | NCBI WGS metagenome assembly JAEEGL01 (sample SAMN16246548, study PRJNA631951) | gut metagenome | biome: gut microbiome; feature: rumen; material: fiber-attached | host: Bos | place: Iran: Karaj | collected 2018-10 | reverse complement strand
TCAATTATTGATTCTGGTACCATTTCTTTTATCATTGCTCTAACTTGCTCTTGTAATGTAATTTCTTGGGCAATAGGAACGCCCTTGACTATTAATTTATTAATTTTTTCGGTTGTAATATGATATGGTATTTCTTTATCCTTCTTTGCCATAATTAGCCTCCTTAAAAATTATATTCTACAAGAAAAGCCCAAGAGTTTGGAAACTCCTGAGCTCTTCCTGGATTTTTTTCAGTATTCAATTTTTTTGGTGGTATTAGTCGTTGCTATACTCCCTGTCATCTTTTTTCCTAACTATATACCACTCCCGAGTTCCGGACTCATCCTGCTTGACGAATCCCCCTGGATAGGGACGGGCCTTCAACTCTTTTTCTGCCATCCATTGCTGGGGATAACCAACGCTCAGTGTAACTATATCTGTTGTAAACATCGTTCTTTTCCTCCAAATTAAGAGAACACATGGCGCAAAATCGAACGCCAAATAAACAAGGTACATAATAATTATACCATATTTTGAGTATTTTTTCAAATTTATAGAGAACTATGTTGTATGACATCAGTTTTTCTCTTAATATAGGATTTTCATACAAATAAGAGCCATTATAATAATGGTCACGCGTTCAAAAAAGAACGTCCCTATCTAGTTTCATTAGATATTCTTCCTTCTCCGTGGGCTCCATCTCTATTTGCAAATTGTAGACCAGCTCTTCCATTATTTTGTCTATATACTTCTATATATTTTTCCCATTCTTCAGTCAAATGTTGAATAGAGTCTTTTTTTACATTTTCTGGATTTAAACTTCCCATTAACTCCCTTATACTTATACCTTTAGCTAATCTAGGTTTTTTATTTGGTATTACATCTGAAAGTCTTCCTTCTCTTTTTGCTTCTAGATATCTTTCTACATATTGTGGCATGATTCTTTCATAATAATCACTTATGGCTGTTGGATGATTTCCTAGAACTAAAAACGAAAAAAGATGTGGATTATCATTTTCAAACATTCTCGATGTTTCTCTAGATGCCACTGTAGCTCTAACTTGAGCTTCTATTGCTGCATCGTTTTCATCTAATATAGTATCAATGCTAGCTTTATTTCCAGCTAGTTTTTCTTTTAATAAAACTTTTAGGCTAAGACCAGCTCTAAGATATTCTTCATATGATTTGCTATTCGATGATGTTTCTTCCATCCTATAAAACTCATTACCAGCTTTTATTATCATTCTACTAATCTTTATGCTTAATGGATCTTTTTTTCGATCTTCAGTATGCATTTCCAAAATGCTTTTTCTAAACATTGACTTTGTCATTCCATTTTCCATGGCGAATTTCCAATATTCTTCTTCAACTTCAGGCAAGTTATCGTCTTCTTTTCGTTTATTTAAGAATTCTATTAAGCCACTATCTCCATCTGCAATATACATTTCCATCATTTCTTCATAACTAAGATTAGCACATGGATTAGTAGAATCAAAACGTCTACCATGTAGTGCTTCATAAGCTTCTTTTTTAATATTATATCGAAAAATTCTATCATCCATTTTTATTATTCCTTTTAAAATAATTCTTAATTTTTTTAATCATCTTAGTAAAAAAATTATCTTTAACCACAGATAAACTTCTTAATGTGTCAATCATTTCTTCTTCATTCTTCGTTATATCTTCTGCATCAACTTGTGTTTTTTCCTCATCACTTATTCTTTCATTTTGCCTAAATATGTTTTCATAATGAAATGATTCGTTAAATCTCTCTTGCTGAATTGCATCATTATGTTTTATTATTTGTTCTAATTTTTCTTTTTGCTCATTCGTAGCAAAATAATCTCTAAACAAAGTAACAATGACTGCTTGGGTTTCTGGTAATACTTTTTGTTCATCAAATGGAATATTCTCATCGTAATGAAAATCATATTCTTTATCTCTATTATCAAAATAAAACTCAATTCGTTCTATTGGAATCTTTTTTTGCTCTTCTTCTGGCAAATATGTCAATATTTCTAATACTTCAGTATACGCTTTAGAATAATTAGTCATTAATTTCGTCCTTTCCTTAGAAAAAATATTTTATACATAAATAAAAGCTCTAATTTTGGATTTTCAAATAAATAAGAGCCATTATAAAAAATGGCACGCGTTCAAAAAAGAACGTCCCTATATATTTAATAAAACATTTTTGATTATTTTTTCATCAAGTATAATATTCATCCCCTCACCACTTGGTTGCATAATAACTGGGTTAGCATTGTGAATAATTGGATTTTCTAATGTACCTTCCATTGGAGCTACGACAAGAAAATCTCTGCCTTTACCTTCTTTCACATCCTCACCTTCTTCACTTTTTTCTTTCTCTGCATTTAGTGTATCAATATCAACTGAATTAGCATCTATTGTGGATATTACAATAAATTTTTGTTTATTGTCACCTAATTCAAAAACGGTTCCATCTTTGTATTCCATATTTTACCTACCTTACAAACATACTTTTTATTCTGTTTAATAATCTTTTAATCCATGATGTTTTCTTAACTTCTTGAAGAGCATTATTGTTTTGTATTTCATTGATTTCTTCAGAATTAGTTTTTACGATTTCTATTTGCTCATTATCATTTATTTGCTCATTAATCTCTAGTGGTTCATGCTTTTCTATTTTTTCAGCTTCAATATCATAAATCTTATTTATTTTAGTTTTAGAATAAAATCTTTTTTTCGTTTCATCACTAGCACAATATCTTAAATAAATACCTGCTAATACATCAAAAGATTCTGGCATTAAATTTTGCTCTGAAAGAGATTTGCTTTTATCTAGTTCAATTTTATACTCTTTATCAGATATTTCTTCTAATTCTTTTATTAGAGGATGTGGTATTTTATTAATTATATCTTGATGAGAATAATTTAATGCAATTAACACTTCTGCTGCTACATTAGCACTTATTTTATCACTATTTACCATATTATCTAGATACATCTCCTTCCTCGTTTGTTGGGTCCGTATAAGAATCTGATGTATTTGGTGGTGTAATATAAAGACGCATTTCATCACTATCCATATTAACAAATGTATAATATTTTCCACTTTTCATTGCTGCAATTAATTTATCAGTTGCCTTTATAACTCTTTCAGGGTCTCTATTTTCAAGCATTGCTTCATAGTCTTCATTTGAAAATCCACTATTTTCTGCACTATTTACTTTAGGTGATTCAGATGTGATTTTTTCTTCATCTTCAAGATAGCTGTTAAAACCCCTTATATCATGATCTGGATCTGCTCCAAGATATTCATCTAACGCATGAGAATACTCTTCAAATGACTTAGAGCCAATATCTTGTACATCTTTATCAACAGTTCTACTTGAAGTTATAGCAATAGTTAAAGTTCCTCTTTCGTCTACTTTAACCTCAATATCTCCGATATCGTATCCATTTTCTTCTAAGTATTGCAAATACATCAAAACTCTAACATTTGACTCTTGACATCTTTTTTGTTCTTCATATGATTGTTGCATTTCCAAAGCTAGTTGAACTTCTTTCTCTGTTTTTTCATCAGGAATCTCTTGTGATTTTTCAATAGCATTTTGCACCATTTCATCCATTTGTTCACTATCAAAATTTTCACTCACATCAATTGCTGGATCTAGCATTTTTCTTAGAGCTTCTTTCTTTTCTTCTAAGGTTGCTGTATCTCTTTTTAAGATTTCTATTAATTCTTTAAGTTCCTCAATATTCTCATAGTTTTCATCATAATCTTCTAATGCTTGACCTTCTCTTTCCCACTCTTCTTGACCATCAGATATTGTACTGTTTTTTCTATCCGTTGATGCGTTTTCTTGATTTCCATAGTCTGTAACAGCTTTTTCAAACTGAGTACTGCTATCTGGACTATAAATAGTAAATGTATCCGTTATAACTTGTGTAACTGCATCTGCTAAATCTTCATCTTCTGTTCCTTCTTTTTTGGATGGATCCTCTTCTGGCTCTTTTGATTCTATTGGATTAGGATCTGGATTATAAGTACATTTAGACATAGCAACAGCAGACAATCCAATCACAATTACCAAAGGAATAATAAACCATCCTCTATCTTTTTTATCCTCAGACTCTTGAGCTTTTTTTAATGCTTCTTGCTCTTCTATGTATCTTTCTTCAGCTTTTCCTAGAACTGCAATTAATTCTTCTTCAACACAAACTCTTATTCCTGCTGCAAAAACCTCATGCAACTCGTCTTGTGTACATTCTGATAAAATTCCTCTCATTTGTTCATTCGAATAATCTTTATATTTAGGAATATGTTGCTTTATAAAATCATAATTAACAGTTATTACTACACCATTAGAAGTTGGTTTAATTAAAGCATTCTCATCAGGAATTATCGCATTTTTTATCTTCTTTACCCTTCCGTCTGCTATTTCTTCATTTTCTTCACTAGAACCATTTTCAACTTTTTCTATGTTTTCTCCATTAGGATTAGTTACAACTTCTTCATTTTCCCTGTTTTCGTCCATACTAGCCTCCATACTTCTTTTCATACTAGTTAAATTATACTTTATTGACATATTTCAAACAATTTCAAAACTATTACATAAGTATTTTATTTGTGTTAAGCTATTTTATTGATATTTCTTTATTATCTATATAAGTTTTAATCACATCAACAAAGTATATATCTGGATAGTGCATATCTATTGGCAATTCATCTAATGAAAACCATTTTACTTCTGACACTTCATCATTATCTGGAGTTGGTTCTCCTTCATATTCTTCAATTAGAAAAATTGCATCTAACCCAAAAATCTCATCACCATTTGGGTATATATGATGCTCACTTTCTCCAGACAATACACCTATAGGAATTGCTTTTTTGACTTCAACATTCAACTCTTCTTTTAATTCTCTAACAAACGCTTCATAAAATGTTTCACCAAGTTCTAAACATCCACCATGAAAAGCCCACGTTCCATCATCTTTTCTTTTTTGAAGCAAAATTTTTCCATCTTTATAAAAACATCCTCCAGCAGAAGGCATAAAAATCGCATCATTTCCAACTTTTTTTCTTATTTCAGATATGTATCCCATTTTAATTCTCCTTTTCTTTTTTACAAAAATTGTCAAATATTTATATACTAAAAATATTTTATTTCCCTTTGATTATACTATATATTCGAAGTTAGCAAAATTTTTTTCATAAAAAAACGCAAATACTCATTTTTGAAGAAATTGTCATGTTATACTATAAAAAAACGTAAATCACCAATCGAATAAGTGTATTTACACAAGATCTTCTTAAAATCAAATTTCAAGATGGTCAAATAAGAACCATTGCTTTATTTATGGAAACCGACATAACTGATGTTGATTATTATGAAATACTTTACACTCCAAAACAAAAGGTAGTAACTCTTTTCGAATTACTACCTTTTACTTTATTATTCAATTATTTGATTTTATAATTCTCTTTTAATAATGAATTAGATGTAGACTTATCTAACGTTACGTTTATTACACCAGAAGAACCACCTGATATTTCATATTTTTGATGTTTAACATGTATGCCATCTTCTAAAAGACCAAAGCAACCTTCCTTAGACATGCTTTGAGTGTATAAGACTTCTTCACCTTCATTACGAGTATCTTGAACAGGATAATTATTGTCTGTCATTACTTTTTTTGTTGCTTGTACCAATGTTGAAATTAATTGTTTTGAATTGTCTGTGCATGTATCAATAGTTATGCGTTCTCCAGTTTTAGTGTCAAATGAATATATGTAATCTGCAGTCCAGCCTACACCTCCATAACCACCAGTCATAGTTATAGAAAATGTAACAAAGTTTTCATTTTGATACTCTAAATTAACTTTGTATGTAACTCCAACTTCGTGTCCAGCACCGCCAGCATTATTGTAATCATCAGCAGCTCTTTTTAAATCATTATTCCATTCAGCATCCATTGTACCTCTTAGAGTTTGTTGTATCAAAGATGCAGCTTTTGGATATGCTGCATTAGTTAATGTAATAACATTTCTTTCATTTATTACTCCAACTTCGCCAGCATCATTTTTGGTCTCATACTTTTCTGTTTCATATGTTGCATAATACTTAGGATCTGCTGTTGGGTCAACAACCTCAGCTTCATCTTCTGCCGTTTCTTCTGATGTCTCATCTTCTGGAACATCGATTGATGAATCTGCTTGATGATTTGTTGTATTAGTTGATTTTTCTCCAGTTTTTATAAATATAATCTTAGTAACCACTAACATAGCTATAATAACTATAGCAGAAATTAAAAATGTAATCTTTACGCTTTTAAAAGCTTTTTTTCTTTCGCTCATAATAAATCCTCCTCGGAAATATTTTATTTATAAAAATATTTTTTTTCAATATAAATTGATTAATTAATCAACATTAAACATTTTTTTCATTGTTGGATTATTGGCAGTTAGTTTTTTTATTGTCAAATCTTCAGCCTTATTATTAGCTAAACGTAGATTGTTTTCACTTGATAAAAGAGCTTCTTTAGTTTTTTGAAGATGGTCAATTGTTTTGTCAATTTCATCAATTGCTTTTTGGAATTTTTCACTCGCAAGCCTATAATTTTTTCCAAAAGCTTCTTTAAAAGTATTCATTCTCTCTTCAAAATTAGTTATATCAATATTTTGAGTTTTAATATTTTCTAATTCTTTTCTATATTCCAATGACTTACTTGCAAGATTTCGAATTAGTGTTATTAGCGGAATAAAGAATTGTGGCCTGATAACATACATTTTTTCATATAAATGAGAAACATCGATAATTCCATCATTATAATAATCATTATCAATTTCCAATAAGCTTACCAATACTGCATATTCACAATTCTTTTGTCTTCTATCTTTGTCTAATTCTTTAAAGAAATCCTCATTTCTATGTTTGGTTGCAGTTTTATCTGCTTCGTTTTTCATCTCAAACATAATTGATACAATTTCATTTCCATCATCGTCAAAATCTCTAAAAATGAAATCCCCTTTTGAACCAGTTTTCACATCATTATCTTTCTCAAAATAGGCATTTTTGAAAAGTGGTCTAAGTCTATTAAATTCTATGTTGCAATGTTGTTCTAGAGACTCGCCTATCATTTTGGTAGATTGTTTTGCTTTAAAATCTTTATAATATGCAAGTTGTTCTTCTTTATCCTTTAATTTATTTTCATATTGTTCTTTAATTGAACTCTCCTTTAATTCAAGTTCCTTAATTTTCAATTCATATTCACTTTTGTTTAATTCAATTGTATTTGTTAAGCTATCGATTTTCTTCTCTTTATCGTTTATTGCTTGTTGGATTTCGAATTTTTTATTTGAATCAATCAATTCCATTTGCTTCATTAGTTCAAGAATTTTCATTTCTTTTTGATTAATCTCAATATCTTTTTTGCTAAGTTCGACATCTTTTTTCCCCAATTCAGCGTCTTTCTTACTTACAATTTTAGAGTATTCCTCTTTAACACTCGCTTCAGCTAACTTAATCGAATTCTCTTTTTCTCTATTAAAAACTTCTTCTTTGTCATGTAACTCTTTTTCAAATTCTTCATTTCTTACTTGATCAACAATTGATTTGTAATCATTTTCGTCAATTTTAAAGACTGTCCCGCATTTAGGACATTTTAATTCATTCATTGCACATCCTCCCATTTCGTATTATCTATAAATAATTATCTCATTATCCAAATTATAAAATATATATATCATATTTTGAGTAAATTAGAAACAAAAAAAGCTATTATAACAATAATAGCTTCTTCTTTTTTACTTCACTTATTCTATTCTAAGCCACAACACAGTTACTTAAAACTCTGGCTCATTTCCTAAATTTTGTTGCTCTGGGGAATTTGCATTTCCAGAGAAAGCTGACTCTATTGATTTCTTTCCTTCTGCTACTTTAAATCCAAATGCGGTATTCATAAAATCAGTAGTGAATTCAATTAATAATGAACTAAACATACATATTCCTCCTCTCACTCCATATATTATAGCACATTTTATCCAATTATTCAATGGGGACGTTCTTTTTTGAACGCGTCACCCAAATTATAATACATCAAATTGCGATTTATTTAGGATTTCTTTAGAAATTTCATCTATGTCCATATTAGATGTATCCAAATAATATTTGTCGTCGAAATTTTTATTTATGAAATCTTGAAGAAGAATTTTACATCTTTCTTTCATCTGGTTAGATATATCTCTCCTTCTATCACGTTTTATTAATGTATCTTCATCTGAAATTAGAATCACAAATTTTTTATTATAGTCATGGAATCTCTCTTTAATCCTTTTTAAATCTTCTACATCCACAACATAGTCAAATACAACATCATATCCATTTTGCAAATATACATTTATTAATTCAATTGCAGCATCCCAAAACAAATTCAAATGATTTCCATCTTCCCATGGAGCTTTATATCCACCTATTACTTGGTGATATATAACATCTCCTTCTATTAAAACAGATTTATCTAAAGACTCTGCTACTAATTCTGATACCGTTGTTTTACCAACACCGGCTGGTCCTGTGATAATATATAACATACTCATTTTGCTTTCCTCCAAAATATGTATTTCTCATCATAATCAATTTAATCAAGCCTATTATATCACATAATCATTTTATTTGCTAAAAACAGCAATTTCTAATATTGGGACATTCTCAGCTTAATGAGCTATATAAAAAACATATGTCACGCGTCAAAAAAAGACTGTCCCCATAAAAAAGGCTCCCAAGCCCGTAGAAAGTCAATAACCTCTAAACGGGTGGGAGCCAAACTGTCGAAAAAAATATAATGTTGAAACAAACAATAAATATTTATTACAACTATTATTATAGCAAAATAATTGTATTTTGTCAATACTTTATGTATATTGATGTATATTGTTGCTTTAATTTCTTATTTTTCCTACTTATTCTCTTTTCTTGCCATGCTATTTGCCTTGATTATTAGTCCTACACCAATAGCTATCAAAAGCATCATAATAATGTAATCAAATACACTAGTTGTTGTAAATGTTATTCTAATATTCATAATTATTGATGCGATTATAAACACAGATCCAGCTATTGTAACTATTCTTGCAAACAATGATTTTGGATTGTTAACCAACCAAATCACACCTGCCATTAATGGGATAACCACTAGTCCAGTTGAGATATTAAATCCACCAATGTTTAGTCCCCAAAAGTTAGAATAAGCTACAGATTTACTTAGCAAAAAGAATACTCCTGCTACTATAGAAATTATTCCAATATAAAATTCTATATAATCGCTCATTTTCTTTTTATTATTCTCAGACATACTTCCCTCCATCTCTCCTTTTTTATTTATTCTTCCATTCAATTATAAAATATATTCTCAAAAAAAATCAAGATGGCTGCTTCTACCCCAACCATCTTTCATTTTTTAAAATCCCAAATTCTTTCAATTCTTAGCAAATTTCTTAGCAAATTCCCACGCTCTTCATATAATTAATATATCCCGTATCAATTTTATCCCATGTGTCGATATCTTTTTCTACAGCATCTTTGCTTATTTCATGATTTTGAAAAGCTTCATAATTTTCCAAAATTTCATTTTTTAATTCTGGACATCTATGTATAACCCTTGAGATATCATTATACTTATTGCCAAATCCAGCAAATCCAAAATCAATAACCGCTTGCAAATTATTGTCATCATCTATCAAAATATTACTTGAATTAAAATCACCATGCACAAGACAAACTTCATCCTCATCTTTAATCTTAAAATTTTGCGTTTCCCAAAACTTCTTATCAGAATCTGCCACATGTAACGATAATAATTCAGTAATAAAATCCTGCAACTTAAGTCCTATATTATTTACAGAGAAGATACCATTTGGATTGTACTTTAAACTATGTATCTCATACATAAATTTAGCAATTTGCTTTGCAACCTTTTCTTTGTCCGCTTGTGACATCTCTTTTATCTTAATCGCAAGTGGCCTACCCTCTAATTTTTTATGGACAGAAAAATGACGTCCATCATCTTCTTTTAATTTTAAATTCACTGTTTCAAACTCAGTCTTTCCTTTTATATAACGCGAAAATTCATAATCTTTTACAATTGTTCTTTCCCAAAATTGATCTCTTGGAAATCTAAAATAGAAGTCGCCATGATTTGTAGACACTTCATAAACTATATTAGTCCATCCAGTCTTATTTAACTCAATATTTTTTATCTCAACATCCGGATAGTCCGTAGCTAATGCGTTATATATTATAGATGGATAATCTTCTTTAACCGAAAAAAACTTACCACTCATTTATTTTATCTCACCTCTTATTTTCTCCACGAGTTGCAATAACTCATTTGCGGAATTTTCATCATAATTGTTATAAATAACGTAATCAAATTGATTCCTCAAATCCTCATCATTCATGTATTTATTATAGTGTTCATCCATTTCCTTTAAGCGTTCTATCTCCTTTTCAGGTGGAAGATTTCTGCTTTTTACATATTCTCTAGCTCTATCTATATCATTAGGCAAAATATAAATTGTCTTAATATCTGGTCTTACTTTTTTCCAATCATAAATAGTTGTATAATGCATTTCAAAAACATAATCATCGTCGGAATAAACTTCATCCTTTAAATATCCATACTCGCCACCAAATACACCAAATCGATATGCTAATTTTCCTTCGGCTTCTATCTTGTCTAGCTCTTCTTTAGAAAAAAATAACCCAGCTT
>JAEEGL011479897.1_pt1 | contig 10737 bp, 5 predicted proteins | sample 9134231 | NCBI WGS metagenome assembly JAEEGL01 (sample SAMN16246548, study PRJNA631951) | gut metagenome | biome: gut microbiome; feature: rumen; material: fiber-attached | host: Bos | place: Iran: Karaj | collected 2018-10 | reverse complement strand
GAGGGCGAGAACACTGTTCAGGGTACAGGAGCAGGTATCCAAGCTGGCCCTTCAGGCAAGACACTCACCATCAAGGGTAATGGCCAGCTTACCGTTCAGGGCGCAGCCAACTGCGCTGCTATTGGTACAGGAAGCGGTGGTACCTGTGGCGACATCAGCATCGAGGGCGGAACCGTCATTGCCACAGGAGGCACTGATGCAGCTGCTATCGGTACTGGCACGGGTGGCACCTGCGGAAAGATCTATATCAATGGTGGTTCAGTTGACGCCACTGGTAACGGTTTTGGTGCCGCTATTGGTACAGGCAATAATGGCACCTCCGGCCAAATTGTTATCACGAAGAATGTTACCAGCGTTATTGCAAAGAAAGGCATTTCCGCTACTCACAACATTGGCAAGGGCTCCGAAGGCAGCAGTATTGGCACTGTGACCATCGGCGGTTTCACTGGTGCCATTACCGAAAGTCCATACGTCTATCCTGAGACACATGTCGAAACATGGACTTACTACGATGTTACCACATTCAACCTGGCAGCAGGTAAAGATTATCACGGCCTGACCAATGGCAGTACGCTGAGGTCGAATGGTATCTCCGACGGATCAGTGGTCTGTGGCCACATGTCGGGCAAGTTCTACTTTATAGCCCCGTATAACAGAAAGTTCACGAACATCACCATCAAGGGCACTTGCAATAGCGTGTCAGAAGCAGGCTGGACGAAGACAGCGCCAGGTGCAGTATGGAGTGACACGCCCGCACAGTATGTACACGTTGACTGCGACATTGAGAATGTGACGCAAATCGTCCTAACTTTCCAATAACAGCGAAGTAGACTATCGAATAAGAGGTGAACACTTATCACAGAGGTGTTCACCTCTTATTATGTTCACTTGTCCTCTCACACCACCATACATACGGTTCAAATCAAACTTTTCTGCTTTAATATTTGGATAATTATGAATAAGTTTGTATCTTTGCCACCAATGATGGAGTTTAGGACGAAAGTAGAAACGGGCAAGGCGGAATTTCAGATTGGAGCCTGCGAAGAGGTGTTGTTGGTGGGGTCATGCTTTGCTGGCGAGATGGGGCTGCTGTTTAAGGAAAACGGTTTTCCTGCGACGGTGAATCCCTACGGCACGATGTATAACCCAGCTAGTATTCTGCATACGTTAGAACGACTTATAAGCGAGGGGCGCCAGATGCCACGTATCGTATTCCTGACACTGGGTACCAATCATGTGTATAGATTGAAAGAAACTAGCGAGATTGTAGACAACTGCGAGAAGCGCCCTGCCGCCTTGTTTCAGGAAGAAGAACTGACGGTGGACGAGTGTACGGAATATCTGCGGAAGGCCGTTGAATTGCTGCAAACACATCAGCCTGACGTGCAAGTAGTGATGACCGTCAGCCCCATTCGCTATCGTAAGTACGGATATCACAAAAGCCAGCTGTCGAAAGCCACTTTATTATTAGCAATAGACAAGCTCACTCGTCATTCATCATTCAACACTCAACATTCAACATTCACCCCAATAAGCTACTTCCCCGCTTACGAAATCCTGATGGACGAACTGCGCGATTACCGATTCTATGCTGCCGACATGCTGCATCCATCAGAACAGGCCGTGAAGTATGTATGGGAACAACTCGTAGTCTGGTGTTTTAGTAACGAGGCAAATGCATTCATGGAAGAATGGCGTCCCATCCGAGAAGCCTTACAGCATCGCCCTTTCCATCCAGAATCAGAGGAATACCTGCATTTTGTGGAAAAAACTCAAGCTCGCCTTAAAGCATTCCAAGAAAAATACCCATCATTTAACTACGGCTAACCTGTAAGCCTGTCTTCGACAATGCCATATCCACAAATCGGGCATTCGGATTGGGCTGAGCCTGAGTGACAATCTGTTTGATGCGGGCTGCGGCATCAGGGTCTTTAGCCACCATATACAAATAACCGCCGCCACCTGCGCCAGGCAATTTATAACCCAAGCAGAGGTCGTCTATGAGTGCTGTAATACGCTGCACGCTCTCAGGATTCGTTCCGCTGTCAATCAGCTGGTTCTGCTGCCACGTCTTACGCACCAGTTGTCCGAACGCCTCATAATCCTGACGTTGGATGGCCTCATACATGTCAATGGCATGTGCCTTCATAGCACGTAGCTGGCGCAGTTCACCACCATGATTGAGGAACATACGGCGCACGATCTCTGCCAAAATGGTCTTCGCCGTACGTGTGATGCCCGTATAATATAGGAGATGACACTGAGCATACTCAGGTTGTGTAAACAAACCATCAGGCAGCCAACGAACCTGTGGGTTCTGGTCGAAGCCGCGCTGGGTCTGCAAGAGTTTCACACCACTCAGCACACCACCGAACTGGTCCTGCCAGCCGCCACCAGTGGTCAACAGCTGCTCAAGTACCAGTGTGCGACGTCCTATCTCGTTTTTGTCCCATGCCAATGAACAGAAGTCGCTGACGGCTCCCAGCACCGTTGATGCCAAAATACTGCTCGTCCCCAGTCCGCTACCTGCTGGAATAGCCGACAACAGGGTCAGTTCGATACCGCTGCCAAAGGCTTCCAACTGATGGCGCAACGTCTTGTATTTCTCCTCACAGAACGCAGGCAGGAAACCTGCCAACGCCAGAGCGGCCTTGGGGATGGAGAATGGCGAACCCACCTTATTATATTCAGCCAACTGTTCGAAGGTGTCAATGACCTCGATAGCACCCAGGTCGATGCTACGTAACACAATATGCGGTTCGCGACACGGTTTGACGTAAGTCTGCAACGGTGGCTGGCCGTTCAGTTCTATAGCGATATTCACGACTGAGCCGCCCTCCATCAGACAATAGGGAGGCGTATCCGTCCATCCACCAGCCAAGTCGATACGCACAGGCGAACGGCTCCAGACTATTTGGTCAGGATAGACGTTCTTGCGAGGAACAACAAAGGAGGAAGAAGGAAGGAGAAGACCATCACGCAACAGGGCAAAGGCGTGATTGCTGTCACCACGGAACATCGCATCGTGGATACGCGTCATCAGCGGTGCATCCTCCGCAATGGGCTCTGGCATGGGAATCTGCATCTCATGGAATTCGCGTGCCGCATTGTCCAAGTCGAGTTGGTAGAACACCGAGTGCTGCCAGTTTTTTGCTAATGCCGGCCAGTTACGGCTACGGAAATCACGACGCTGTGCAAACAAACGGCGCAGATTAGCACGTTCAGCCAGTTCGTTGCTGTTCACAGCCTCATCAATACGATATCTGCGCACCTCATAGTCTTTCTCGCCTACGGGCACTACGTCAATACACTCGCCTGGTTCCAGTGTGATGTCCCAGTCGTTTTCAGGCACACCAGTCACCACATTGTCGTGGGTCAGCGTCCAGCGCGGCCCAATAAAGCTGTTCTCAACCCAGATGTTATAGTTTTGCTCCGTAAACTTATAATGCGTAATAGCATTCTGCGTAAAGATGCTGGGATGCGGCTTGCGGTCATTATGCATAATGTTGCGCTGGTCGTTCACGACATTCTGGATGGCCAGTGTCGAGGAGATCATCTCGCGCGAAGTACCAAAATGATAGAATTCACCACCAGGCAGAGGGACGATGGCGACAGAGAGCTCTTTCAGTTCTGCATCGTCAATGGCTGGATTGGTGCCAAGGGCACAACCGAACTCAGAATAGAGGTCGTACTCCTTGAGGCCTATGGCATTACCATCGGCAACAGTACTTCGCTTCTCCAGCAGGCGCACGGCCTTGTCGCTAAGCATCCATATGCCGATATCCGTCAGATAGAAATGATCCTTCAGCAGGTCGGACAGTCGTTCTGGCGATGGTTTCTGCAGCATCTGCTTCAGGACGTTGGGCGTACGGCGGTCACTGACGAAGACACCATGATTCTTGGCTATCGAAGCGTCAAGCCAAAGGCCATAGCACACCACGTCGGCATCAGGGATTTCGCCGATACGTTCAGCAGCACGGATATAGACATCGCCGCTCACTATCATCGTCGTCAGACGCTTGGGCGCCTGTTCCATCATCCGTTCATAAAGAGGCAACTGCAAGTCAAGCAACGTCTGTGACAGACGCTGACCGCGTTCCCAACGGAATACGGGGATGGGCGTCAGCACCTTTCCGCTGACCGCATACGAAGGCAATCGTTTGCTCTGTCCGCCTGCATGCAGCACAATGCAACGTTCATCCTTCAGCCAGTCGCGTGCTTGTTGCAAGAGCCAAGTGGTTCCCCCACCCGACCCCAGCCGATGGCCAATCGGATCGCATGTACAGAAATACTCATCGCGGGAGAGTCCCGTCACGTCATGGAAACAATCCACCAGATTTGGTGGCAGAGAAAGCAACTTTTTCATTATTTTCATATATTTGTGTGCAAAGTTACAAAAAAGTTTAGAGTTTAGCGTTTAGAGTTTAGAGAAAATTTGTATCTTTGCAGCAAAATAACGAAAAAAGCTAATCAATGAAGCTATTTGAAAATCTGGACATATCGTCAAAGCAGGGGAAAAACTACCTGTATGTATTCATTCTCATTACGTGTTGCTTTGCTATATGGGGATTCACCAATGACATTGCAGGTGTGATGGCTAATGCGTTCTCTCGAATTTTCGCACTCGACGTGACGCAGGCCTCTATGGTTAATATAGCCAGTTTCATGGGCTATCTGGTGTTTGCCATTCCCGCAGCCCTTTTCATACAACGCTATTCATACAAGAAGGGCGTCATCCTGAGTCTGCTCGTTTATGCCATTGGCATCCTTCTGCTACTGCCAGCCAAAAGCTGGGGAGCCTTTCACGGCTTCCTGCTGTCATACTTCATCATGACATGCGGTTCTGCAGCATTAGAGACTTGTTGCCATCCGTTAGTATACAAGATGGGGGAAGAAGACAAGGGAATCTTACGACTGAACCTGGCACAGACATTCAATGCCTTAGGCGCCTGTATCGGTATTCTTGTGGCTATCACAGCCATCACAGAGAAGTTGAGCAAGATGCCAGCAGAGAAGAGAATGGAAATGCCCAAGGCTCAGTTTGAGATTCTCAAGCAGAGCGACCTTACCACCATCATACAACCCTACCTCTATGTGGCAGCAGCCATTTTCCTACTCATCACACTGATTGCGATTACCAAATTTTACATCCACCATCCAGAGAAGGATGATACCAAGATGCGCGCATCTTTCAGAAAACTGCTGCATTTCCGAAACTATTGGGAAGGGGTGGCAGCAGAGTTCTTCTACATCGGCGCACAGGTATGTATCTTTACCTATATTATTGTCTATGGCAAGCAACTCTTCATCAATGAAGGCATGCTGGAAATAAATGCCGATGCACTGGCTGCCCGCTACTACATGATCGCTATGATACTGTTTGCCGCCATGCGTTTCCTCTGTACATGGCTGCTGACGTTTATTGCGCCAGGCCGTCTGCTTTCCGTGATGGCCATTACGTGTATGGCTTCTATCATGGGCAGCATGTTGTTCACCGACCGTAACGGACTATACTGTCTGCTGATTGCCTGTGGTACCATGTCGATGATGTTTCCTACCATTTACGGTATGGCCCTGCGCAACATGGGTAATAACATCAATTATGCCAGTGCCGGATTGAGTATGACGGTTTTTGCCGGCGCCATATTCCCTCCAATCCAAGCTGCCATCATCGAATGGGGCAAGGACCTTTGGGGAATTTCCGCCGTCAACATCTCATTTATTGTACCTTTCGTCTGCCTGATAGCAGTCGTGTACTATGGACATAGCGGCTATGTTCGCCACCATATCACACACGACTACCAATCATGATTTGCGGCGTTTGACGTACATCAATATCATGTAGAGAACTATCAGCAAGAGGACAGCGTAGGCCACGTAGGCCACCGTCTCTGTGCGGTCTATCGACTTGGGGAAGAAGCTCAGCACCACCTCGTGCTTGCCAGGCTTCACCTGCAAGGCGCGCAACACGTAGTCCACACGTCCCAGTTCCTGTTCCACACCGTCAACAGTAGCCGTCCAGCCTGGATAGTAGACTTCTGAGAACACGATGACACCACCCTTGCCTGAGTTAACGTCATAGGTCAGCTTATTGGGTTCATAGGCCGTGATACGCACCACACTCGTGGTATCTTGTGGTATAGCCTCACCCAACTGCTGACTGAACTTCTTGTCAGCTACAGCCTCATGGCGCAGCGGTATTTGTCCCGTCATTTTCAGTTCCTGATTGGCATTGTCCACATAGTGCACCTTATCCACGAACCAGGCATTACCATAGACATACGGATTTTCCAAAGGCACTGAACGGCCACCCTGAAGAGGCAGGATGAAGTATTTGGTATTCAACATGTTCAGCACGGGGAATATCGAGTCACCATTAACCTGCGTCATATCGCCGCCAGCCTTGCTCACTGCACCAAACAACTGCTGTATCTCAGGCTGGATATGTGCATCTACCAGTTCTTGGTAGCGACGCAATTTGGCAGCATGATAGCCACCGATGCTCTTCAGATAGAAGGACGTCTCGTTCTCATTGAAAGTCGACGTAGCCAGATTCAGCACACGATAGTCCAGCGACTTGTCCTGCAGGATATGGTCGATGGCCTCTGACTTCTGCATCGGTGCCTCACGCATGCTCTTCGACACGAACATACCGTCGTTCAGATAGCGTTTGTTGACCTGCCACATATCCAGCAGACAAAGTGCCAGCATGCCGACTATCATCCATTCAGCACGCAGCTTTTTATAACAGAACGCCAGCAATAATCCTGTGCCAAACACGATGACCCAGAACGAGCGGAGTGCATCGGACGTAAACATCGACATACGCACCTCCGTCAGGTTACTTAACAACGGCATCAGCTGGTCGGCAGGAATCTGGCTCATGGCCTGCATCTCGCTCTGGCTCACGAAATCGGAGAAGAATGCTTTCGGCATCAGCCAGAACAGCAGGGCGATACCACCCGTCAGCAGGAACGATGCTCCCAACGAATAGTTGAAACGCTTGCTCTTGACGTCTATCTGACCTGTAACGATTTCCTTCAATGCCAACATCGCCAGCAGCGGAATGGTAAACTCAGCCACCACCAGTATCGAGGCCACCGTACGGAACTTGGCATACATGGGCACATAGTCAATAAAGAAGTCGGTAAACGGCATGAAGTTCCTACCCCACGACAACAAGACTGAGAGAATGGTAGCCACCAGCAAAGCCCACTTCATTGGACCTTTCACGATAAACAGTCCCAACACAAACAGCATCAGCACAAAGGCACCCACATATACAGGTCCTGCCGTCATGGGCTGGTTACCCCAGTATTGTCCCAATTGCTGATAAATGCCCATATAGTTAGGATCGGCTTTCTTCATAGCGGCCTGATTCTCAGCCAAGGGTACGGAAGCGCCACCCTTTGTATTGGGCACCAGAAGTGTCCACGTCTCGTCGATACCATAGCTCCACTGTGTGATATAGTCACGATCCAGACCACTTGACGTCTGGTTTTCGGCTTTCGTCTTGACCAGTTCACTCTTTCCGCGCATCGACTCCTGACCGTACTCCCATGTATGGTAAAGCGTCGACAGGTTCAGACATAACGCTATCACTGCTGCCACGACACATACGCCCGTTGCCTTCAGCAGGTGCATATACGCTTTCTGGCGCACACCGTCTATCACAAATGCCACCACCATCAACAGTATGACTATCAGATAGTAATAGGTCATCTGCACGTGGTTGGCCAGAATCTCCAGCGCTCCAAACAATGCCGTGACGACCAAGCCCCACAGATACTTACCCCTGTAGGCCAGTACGATACCACCAATCATCGGCGGCAGATAGGCCAACGCCATCACCTTCCAGATGTGTCCTGCGGCAATGATGATGAAGAAATAGCTCGAGAACGCCCATATCACAGCACCCAGCATGGCCAAATACTGACGGAAGTCGAAAGCTCTCAGCAGGATATAGAATCCCAGCAGATAGGCAAACACGTACCACACATTCTCGGGCAGCCACAAGTGATAGGCCGACTCTGCCTGCGACAACATCGACGTACTGTTATACGACGGTGACAACTGATAGGTCGGCATACCGCCAAACAAGGCATTCGTCCAACGCGTACGCTCACCCGTCCGCTGGTAATACTCCATAGCCTCCTGTCCTGCTCCGCGCCCTGCCGACGAGTCATGCCTATACAGAATGCGTCCCTCGATGTCAGCAGGGAAGAAATAAGCAAACGAGATGAGCGCAAACAGTACCACTGCCAAGATGTCGGGCAGCCATATCTTCAAATTTTTCATACCTTAATTATAAATTTCGACATAAACGTTTCTATAGTCCCCTCGCCTTCAGCAAACTCGAGACATCGGGCTGTTGCATACCTGTAAAGTCAGTAAACATCTGCATGAGGTCGCCTGTATTACCCCTGCTCAATATCTTGTCACGCAGGTCCTGACCTGTCTCAGGCTTCAGCGGTCCACGCATGGCAAACACGTCAGCGATGTTCACGGCCAACACCTCCGTCCACAAATAGCTGTAATAGCCAGCTGCATAGCCGCCGCCAAACACGTGGTTGAAGTAACTGGTGCTGTAGCGTGGAGGAATCTGGGCGTCCAGCAGGCCTATCTGTCGCAGGGCCTCGGTCTCAAACTGTGCAGCCTTCTCAGCCGTTGGAATATCCTTCGAGGGCAGCATGTGCCAGGCAAGGTCGAGACACGTTGCAGCCAAATTCTCGCCCAATGCGTAAGCTGACTGGAAATTGATGCTCTTCAGCATACGCTCCTTCAGGTCGGCAGGCATGGGTTCACCCGTCTTGCAATGGCGTGCATAGTGGTCGAAGATTTCTGGAATCGAGGCAAACGACTCGTTGAACTGCGAAGGCATCTCCACGAAGTCGCGAGCTACGCTGGTACCACTCAGACGGTTGTACTGGCAATTCGACAACAGACCGTGCAGGGCGTGACCAAACTCGTGGAACATCGTCGTCACCTCATCCCAGGTAATCAGCGAGGGCTGACCCTCAGGAGCCTTGGCGCTGTTGCATACATTGAATATGATAGGCAGCTGGTTCCACTGACGGCTCTGCTTCTGGAATCCGTCCATCCAGGCACCGCCACGCTTCGTAGGACGGCGGTAGTAGTCGCAGTAGAACAGGCCGAGCGTCTTGCCGTCCTTGTCAATCACCTCGAACGCCTTCATGTCAGGATGATAGGTGGGAATGTCCGTACGCTCCTTGAACGAAAGACCATACGCGCGGTTGGCAGCATAGAACACACCGTTCTGAAGCACACTGTCTACCGTAAAGTAAGGCTTCACCTCGTCTTCGCTGATGTTCAGCATTTCCTTCTTCATCTTGGCCGAATAGTAGAAGCGGTCGTAGGGCTCGAGTTGGAACTCGGCAGCCGAACTGCCGAGCACTTTGCGGGCAAATGCCTCGATGTCCTTCGTCTCAGCATCTGCCTTAGGACGATACTGGCTGATCAGATTCTTCAAGAAGGCATACACGTTGTCCGTCGTCTTGGCCATCGTATTTTCCAGCGAATAAGAGGCATAGTTCTCGTATCCCATCAACTCACCCTGCTCAGCGCGTAGCTTGGCAATCTCAGTGGCAATGGAAAAGGTGTTGTGCTTATTCGTGCCGTCAGCACGATGGATTGAAGCCTCATAGACTCGCTTGCGCAGGTCGCGATTGTCGAGACTGGCCAATAGAGGCTGCTGGGTGGTATTCACAATAACGATAGCATAGGGAGCCTTGCCGCCACGGCTTTCAGCATCCTTCTTGCACTGGGCAATATCAGCCTCGCCCAGTCCAGCCAGTTCTTCCTCTTTGTCAACCCACACCACAGCATCGTTGGTGGCAGCCTGCAGGGCATCACCCCATTGTTGTTGCAGGTCGCTGATGCGCAGGTTGATTTCCTTCATGCGGGCCATCTTGTCGTCCGACAACAAGGCACCCTTGCGCACAAATTCCTTGTAGGTCTCCTCCAGCAGTTTCAGGTCTTCACCCTTCAGCTTGTCATGCTCGGCATCGTACACCTGCTTGATGCGCTCAAACAGTTTCTTATCGAACGCAATTTCATTTTCCAGTTCCGTCAGCAGGGGTTGCACGATCTTTTCTATCTCACCAATCTCATCGGTCTTGTCAGCCTCCGTCAAGGCGAAGAATATGCGACTCACACGGTCCAGTTTCAGTCCGCTGTTCTCGAATGCCAGGATGGTATTCTCGAAGGTAGCCGCCTCCTCGTTCTCCGTAATCTGCTTGATATTCTCGCGTTTCTCTTCCATAGCCTTCAGGAAGGCAGGCATATAGTCCGTCACCTGAATCTTGCTAAAGTCCGGAGCGCCATGGGGCAGTTCACTCTCAGCCAACAGCGGATTCTCGCGCTGGCTTTGTTGACATGAAGTCATCGGCACCATCATAGCCGATGCAAGTACTAAAGTCATAATCTTCGTTTTCATTATCTTCTATGCTATTTTATTCTCTCAAATATCGCGATATTCACTATTTTGCGTGCAAAGTTACGAAAAAAGCTTGTAAAAGCGAAGCGATTTTGGAAGATTAACGCAATTCGGCCTGTAATAAAGGCAATACGGGGAAGAACGAGGAAGTTCAATTTGGGGCTGAAAGCAAATTGGGGAGGATTGGTGAAGGAGTTAAGTTGCCAAATCGTAACCCGTTTCTTATTCCGCAAACTGCTATATTTTGCATAGCGATGGATGCCTAAAAAGAAAGTAGTTTT
>JAEEGL011456170.1_pt1 | contig 10737 bp, 11 predicted proteins | sample 9134231 | NCBI WGS metagenome assembly JAEEGL01 (sample SAMN16246548, study PRJNA631951) | gut metagenome | biome: gut microbiome; feature: rumen; material: fiber-attached | host: Bos | place: Iran: Karaj | collected 2018-10 | reverse complement strand
TAAGGGGGGCCTGGGTGAAAGCTACGACGTCCTGGTGATCGACGAGGCTCAGGAATACCTAAGCAGTCAGGAGTCGGCGCTGCAGTATGTCATAAGCGCATCGGCGAACCCGCAAATCATCATGTGCGGTACCCCGCCGACCCCGATCAGTGCCGGAACAGTGTTCAAGGCCTTCCGGCAGAATGTCCTCTGGGGAGAACTTAAGGACGCAGGATGGGCGGAATGGAGCGTCGAAGACTACTCGGATCCGAACGAAAAGGAACTGTGGTATATGACGAACCCGTCACTGGGATTGACGAACCTGGACGAACGGACGATCGCAAGCGAGGTCGGAGCTGAAGAGGACAAAATCATCGACTTCAATATTCAGCGTCTGGGGCTCTGGATTAAATATAACCAAAAAAGCGCAATCCTCAAGAGCGACTGGGAGAAGCTGCGCGTGACACGTCTGCCGGCATTTAAAGGCCGGATGAACGTGGGCATCAAGTACCACAGGAACGGGGAAACGGTGAGCCTGGCCGTCGCCTTAAAGACAGGGAACGGGAAGATCTTCACGGAGGTGGTAGACAACCGTCCGGTCCGGGATGGCAGCGACTGGATCATAGAGTTCCTGACCAGAACGGCAGCGAGCCGGAACAAGGTGGTGATCGACGGTGCCGGCAGCCAGCAGCTTCTGGCGGAGGAAATGAAGAAGGAACGCCTGAAAGGCGCAGTGCTGCCGACTGTGAACGACATAAAGAAAGCAAACACAGTATTTGAAAAGATGATCTTCGACGGCACGCTGTGCCACATGGAGCAGCCACAGCTGACGGAGATCGTCTCCAACTGCGAGAAGCGTGCCATCGGTACGAACGGCGGCTTCGGATATAAGGAGATCCGGGCGGAGGATGACATCTCCGTACTGGACGCGGTGATTCTGGCAGCCTGGGCGACCACGGAGTATCCGGAGCCAAAGAAGCAAAAGATCAGATATTAAAATATTCATTTCAAATAGTGAAATGCTCAAAACAGGGTAAAAAGCGCCCAGGAAATACATTTCATTGTTCATTTTGAGAATAAAGTGCACAGAGCCAACGATTTAGGAAGGGACCAGAGATGGTCCCTTTTTGAATACAAAAAACCACGCATACCGCAGCGGAAAACGCGGGGAAAGGAAACTTATGGACGACTTTAAACCGATCACAACTCAGGAAGAATTTGACGCCGCCATCAAGTCGCGACTGGCGCGCGAAAGAGAGACCATCACAAAGCAGTATGCCGATTATGACAGCATGAAGACGCAGCTGCAGCAGCTGACGGATGCGAAAGCAGCCTTTGAGACTTCCGCCAAGGAAAGCGCGGACCAGATCAAGTCTCTGAACGAACAGCTGACAGCAGCCAACACGAAGATCAAGGACTTTGAGGTGGCCAACCTGAAGACATCGGCTGCCCTTGCGGCAGGGATCCCCATGGAGTTTGCAGGCAGGCTTTCCGGCGAGACCAAGGAAGACATCGAGAAGGATGCTGCTTCCGTGGCCAAGCTGTTCAAAGCCGGAAACAATCGCGGCGCGCCCAGGTTCGAGCAGAACGAAGGCGTGCCGGCCTCCGAAGAGGAGGCTAGAAAGAACGAGTTCAGGAAGCTCGTGAAAGAAATTCAAAACAAAGGAGAGTAAAAAATGGGAAGCATTTTAAGCAAGGGAAGTCTCTTCCCGGAGCATCTCGCTAAAGAGATCTTTTCCAAGGTTCAGGGCAAGTCTTCGCTGGCTAAGCTCTGCGGCCAGACCCCGATTCCGTTCAACGGCATCAAGGAATTCACCTTCTCGATGGATTCCGAGATTGACATCGTTGCCGAGAACGGCGCGAAGAGCAACGGCGGCGCCACCGTCGGCGCTGTCACCATCGTCCCTCTGAAAGTGGAGTATGGCGGCCGCGTATCTGACGAATTCATGTATGCCGCTGAGGAGGAGGCTATCTCTATCCTGCAGGCATGGGCGGACGGCTTCGCGGCCAAGGTCGCCAAGGGCTTTGACCTGATGGCGATCCACGGCATCAACCCCCGCACCGGTTCCGCATCCGCTGTGATCGGGACCAACTGCTTCGACAGCCTGGTGACCGGCGGCAAGGTTATCACCTACAACGCCAGCACCCCTGACGCCAACGTGGACGCGGCCCTGGCCGTCATCGAAGGCTTCGATTATGAGGCTGACGGCATCGTCGTGGCCCCGACCATGCGCTCCGCCATCGCTGCCATGACAGCCAACGGCGCGCGCAAGTATCCGGAGTTTGCTTGGGGCGCCACTCCCGAGAACCTTGGCGGCATGACCTTCGGCTCCAACGCGACCGTGTCCTACGGCTCCAGCCTGGACCGCGCGCTGGTAGGCGATTTCAAGGCCTTTAAGTGGGGCTTCTCCAAGGAGCTGCCTCTCGAGGTGATCCCTTACGGCAACCCCGACAACGACGCGACCCTGGGCGACCTGAAGGGACACAACCAGGTGTATCTGCGTTCTGAGGCTTATATTGGCTGGGGCATCCTGGACGCCAATGCGTTCGCCCTGGTCAAAGCGGGGGAATGACGGGTCTGGTCGTAGAAGCCGAGGATGATCAGACCGAATTACTCGGCAAGACAGCAGGAGATCTTCAGGAAGGCATCATCGTCCGTGACGCCAGCATCGAAGGAACGCTGAAATATGTGACCGGCTACACCGGTTACTCCGGCGATACGACGCTGCAGTCCGGAAACTTCCTGGCGCTGAAGTTTGAGGAGCCTGAAGGCGCGACCGGAACAACGATCGAACTGATCGGCGGCATCGCCGGCCCTGTCGCCCTGGACGAGGACATGAACGCGGTCATCCGGATCACCGATCCGGAACACCAGCAGTTCAAGATCAGCACGACGGTGGACGGTGAGGAACGCGAGCGCATCTTCGGCCTGGCGAACCTGCACCTGGAGCCTGCGCCGGTGAACGGCTAAGGAGGGACTATGGCGGATTATGCAACGATTGAAGACGTGATCGCAATGTACCGAGCTCTGGAGCCGGATGAGAACACACGTGCAGCGGAGCTGCTTCCGGTGATCAGTGCGCGTCTGCGTCAGTGTGCCTGGAACGTGCACCGGGATCTGGACAAGATGATCGCAGCGGACGTGAGCGGCCAGCTTGCGATCGTTGCCAGGTCCGTCACGGTGGACGTGCTGGCACGCACGCTGCAGACGCCGACTTCCGGGGTACCAATGACCCAGATGTCGGAGTCTGCGCTGGGCTATTCCGTGTCCGGGACCTATGCAAACCCGGGCGGAGGGATCTTCATCAAAAACTCGGAGCTGAAGGCACTGGGTCTGACAAGGCAGCGCTACGGTTTGGTGGACCACTTCTCCACGCAGGAGGAAGCAACGGAATGGGTACGATAAACACAGCTGCGTGGCTGAAGGGCATCACCGTGGTGCTCTATGAGAAGACACAGACCGGCACGGACGCGTTCAACCGCCCGATCTATGCGGAGACGGCGACGAACGTGGAAAATGTGCTGGTAGGCCAGCCATCCGAGCAGGAGATCCTTGAGACTCTGGAGCTCACCGGAAGACGCGCGGTTTATACGATGGGCCTGCCAAAAGGCGACAGCCACGACTGGACCGACAAGAAGGTCCGGTTTTTCGGGCAGGACTTCCGTGTGATCGGCGCGCCGGTGGAGGGTATTGAGGCAATGATCCCGCTGGAATGGAACCGGAAGGTGAGGTGTGAGCGGATCGATGGCTAACGTCAAGATCGAATTGAACAGAAAAGGCGTGGCACAGCTGCTGCAGGGGGCAGAGACCAGGGACATGGTGCAGCGCATCGGCAACGAAGTGGCGCAGCGTGCCGGAACAGGGTATTCCGCCCGGGCGCACAACTCAGGCCAGCGCCAGATCTGCAATGTGTATCCGGACACCAGGGAAGCCAGACAGGACAACCTGGAGAACAACACGCTGATCAAAGCGATGGGCAACCTGCCCGGGAGGCCAAAGAAATGATAGAGGACATCATCATCAATTACCTGATCGGGCAGACGCTGTCTGTCGGGACAGAAGTCTATGCCGAGAAGCCGGTCGCTCCGCCGGATGAATACATCCTGATCGAGAAGACCGGCAGCGGCAGAGACGACCAGATCGACCGCGCCATGATCGCCGTCCAGTCTATATCCAAAAACAGCCTGCTGCGTGCAGCACAGATCAACGAAGAGGTGAAGGCAGCCATGTATGCCATCGTGCAGCTGCCGGAGATCTTCGCCTGCAAGCTGAACTCAGACTACAACTTCACAGACACAAAGACAAAAGAATACCGCTATCAGGCGGTGTTCAACCTATTTTATTGAAAGGAGAGCATAAAGAATGCCTACTACGAATGTGACCGCCGCCAAGCCTAAAGTCGGCGGATCTCTGTCTGTTGGCGCGACCAGCCTGACGCTGCCCACTACCGCGGACGGCACTCTGGCGACCGGCTTCACCAACCTGGGCTATATCGCCGAGGACGGCGTTACCAACAGCGCCAGCCCGAACACCTCCGAGGTCAAGGCATGGGGCGGCGACACCGTCCTGGTGCTGTATGACAGCAAGTCCGACACCTTCAAGTTCAAGCTGATCGAGTCCCTCGATCCGAACGTCAAGAAGGTCGCTTTCGGCGACGCGAACGTCTCCGGCGCCCTGGCCACCGGCATTACCGTCACGGTGAATAATAAGGAAATGGATACGAAGGCCTATGTCTTCGACATGGTCCTCAGAAACGGCGCGCTGCACCGTATCGTGATCCCTGCTGCCCAGGTATCCGCGATCGGCGACATCGTGTACGTCGACAACGACGTGGTCGCTTACGATGTGACCCTGTCCGCGCAGGCGGACTCCAGTGGGAATACTCACTACGAGTACACCAAAGCCGCATCCAACGGTTGAGTCTAAGGGGGAGCATTTGCTCCCCCAAATTTTTCACATAAGGAGGAAAACGAGATGGAAAACATGGTCATGATCAAAACAAACAGCGGATTCGAATGCAGCATCGACAAAGACGCAAGAGACGACATGCGTATTTTCGAGGCCCTGATAGACATTCAGAGCGGCACAAAAATAGAGCAGATCACTGCACTAAAGACGATCCTTGACCGCCTTCTGGGGCCTGAACAAAAGGAAGCTCTATATAAGCATGCCGAAGAAAAACACGGAAGAGCAGGCAGCCAGATCATCTATGCAGAGCTCAATGACATCTTTGAGAAGATGGGTGAAGCGTCAAAAAAATAGTGGCGCTGTCGCACATGGCGGCAAAGGACGAAGACGCGCTGATCTGTGATTTCGCGCAATACTACGGAATTGCAGACTACAGGGCACTCAGATTGTCCTATGCGGCAGTGCTGGCAGTCGGGCTGCCGGAAGAATCCAGGATCAAGCGGCTGCTGAACGACATCCGCTTCGACATGAAGACGATGCTGCTGGCCAACATCGTGGACTACCTGGCAATAGACGTCTGGTTCCAGACGGAAAACGGCCACAAGAACAGAAACAGGCCAAAGTCCATCGTGGCCATATTAAGCCGCAAAGAAACGGACAAAGAGAACGAAGAACAAAGAGGACACAAGGCCTTCGCCTCGGCTGAAGAATTTGAAGCCGAGCGTGCAAGGATAATTAAGGAGATAGAAGCAAATGGCGGACTACGAACTGGCGAAAGCATACGTCCAGATAATACCGACCACAAAGGGCATAAGCGCAAACCTGTCAAGCCTGATGGGCGCAGAAGGCGACCAGGCAGGCCAGGAAGGCGGAAAGGGAATAGCGGCAGGGCTGAAAAAGACGCTGGGTCTGACAGGTAAGGTCGTCGCAGCCGGACTGACCGCAACGACAACAGGCCTGGTGGCCTTCGGAAAGAGCGCGGTAGATGCCGGATCGGATTTCGATGCGGCAATGTCGCAGGTCATGGCGACCATGGGATTCTCTGCGGACGAACTGCAACGTGAAGGCAGCGAAGCAAACAAGACGCTGCAGACGCTGCGAGAGTTTGCAAAGGAACAGGGAGCCACGACGGCGTTCTCCGCCGGCCAGGCAGCTGAAGCTCTGAATTATATGGCTCTCGCCGGCTATGACGCAGACAAGTCCATGGAGATGCTGCCGACCGTGCTGGATCTGGCAGCATCAGGAGCCATGGACCTGGCATCTGCCTCAGATATGGTGACGGATGCACAGTCTGCCTTTGGCTTATCGAGCGAAGAGACGAAAACCATGGTCGACCAGATGGCCAAGACAGCCAGTAAGTCGAACACAAGCGTCTCGCAGCTGGGCGAGGCATACCTAAAAATCGGCGCCACGGCCAGGAACATGGCAGGCGGCACCCAGGAGCTTTCCACCATGCTGGGTGTGCTGGCCGACAACGGCATCAAAGGCTCGGAAGGCGGCACACATCTCCGGAACATGCTGCTGTCCCTGCAGAAGCCGACGGACGACGGCGCGAAGATCCTTAAAGAGCTGGGTATCCAGGTGTATGACAGCGACGGCAAGATGCGCTCCATGGTCGACATCATGGGAGACATGCAGGACGCCACGGCGGGCATGACAGACAAACAGAAGACCCTGGCCATGTCTACGCTGTTCAATAAGACGGACCTGGCAGCGGTCAACGCCGTCCTGGGAACCAGCAAGGACCGCTTCAAGGAACTGGGTGATGAGATCGGAAATGCCGGCGGAGCAGCCAAGGACATGGCAGCCGTCCAGCTGGACAACCTGCAGGGCGATGTGACCCTGTTTAAATCCGCCTTGGAAGGCGTACAAATCGCATTTTCGGATAAGGCAACGCCCTCCCTGCGTGACTTTGTGCAATTTGGCACGGAAGGCCTCGGCAAGATCCAGAAGGGCCTCGAAAAGGACGGCATCGCCGGCGCTGCGGAAGCATTTGGCGAGGTGATCGGCGGCGTCGGTCAGAAAATAGCGGATAATCTTCCGGACCTGGTAGATGCCGGAGGGAAACTCTTCACATCCATGGCAAAGGGCTTCGTTGAAGCTGTGCCCAGCCTGGTCGAAGCCGTGCCGAGCATAATCGGGACCATTGCGGACTCAATCACAGGGCTGCTCGATGCGCAGCTGTTCCTGAAAGTGGCAGGAGCGATCGTCAAAGGCTTCCCGAAGATCATCGAAGCAGTATTTACAGGATTCGGTCAGATCCTGGGCGGCGCTACAAAATTCCTGAACGAGCTACTGGGAATTACACACGACAACCGTCTGGAGATCGAGCAGGAGGTTTCAAAAGAGAACGAAGCCCTGAAGGCTTTTGTGGACGGATTGAGCGACATCGAGCCGCAGCTGGCTGATTATGACAGTATGGTTTCTTCTTCCGGGGATACCCTGAAAGACCTCAACGACAAGATCGGAGAGTACGAGGGGAAGATCACCGAGACAATACAGAAGGCGCTCAAGGACCACAAGGAGCTGCGCGAGGAAGACATCAAAAACATCGAGGAATATAACAAGAAGATCCTCGAAGCTGAGAATCAAAAACTGGAGATCTACCGTCAGCAGCAGAAGATCCAGCTGGAGAAGCTGATGCTGGAGACAGACGAGATCGACCGAAAGAATGCGGAGCAGCATCTGGCCAACGTGACGGCGGCTCTCGAACAGGCCAATCAGACCACAGAGACCGCATACGAGCAGCGGCTGGCAATGATAGAGACGCAATATGCTGCAGAAGGGAAGATCGGAACAGAAGCTTATAACGCCGCAAAACAGGAAGCCAAGAAATGGCACGACGATCAGCTCGCCGAAAACCAGTCTTACTACAATCAGGCGGCAGCGAAGCTTGAAGAGAGCGCCCTGAAGTGGGTCGGAACGGATGCACAGAAGTGGAGCGATCTGGCCAACAACTTCGAGCGCTATGTCGTAGACCAGAACAGATCCTACGAGCGCATGGATGGCAGCACCAGGGAATTCCTGAGAGCTGCCGACACAGAGTTTGCCGAAGCCCTCAAAAACATGGACGAGACGGCCACGAACGGCCTGCTGAACATGGCAGCGTCCTGGGCACGTGAAGGCAAAAAGCTGGACACGGAGACAGAGGGGATCATCAAGGACATCCTGAAGACCTTCGACGGACTGCCTCCGGAACTTGACGAAGCAGGCAAGGAGTCTCTGCTGGGATTCATCTATGGAATGGAGGATGAGATCCCGCAGTTAAAGGATGCGTCCAACATGAGCGCACAGCAGATCGTCGATACTATCAAAAAGTATTTGGAGATCAGTTCGCCGTCGAAGAAGATGCAGACCATCGGCAAGAACGTGGTCGCAGGTCTGACCAACGGCATCAAAGACAATTCCAGCCTGGTGAGCGCAGCAAAGGGCATCGGCCAGCAGATGGTTGCCGGTGTGCAGACGGGTGTCGAGAGCAAAGAGAGCTCGCTTAAGAAGAAGATCACATCCATGTTCAATGGGATCATCAAGTCCGCAAAGGCAAACTTGCAGATCGCATCGCCTTCCAAAGTCTTCGAGAACATCGGCGAGATGATCGGAGAAGGCACGACGGTAGGCATCGAGGAGTCCATGCCGGAAGCAATCAGGGCCACGGAAGAAATGGCACAGGGCATCGCAGACACGGCACACGACATGCTGTCGACAGACTACACACAAGCATACAGCGCAGCGGCTGAAACGATGAACGCGTCCATGAGCGCGGCGGTCGAGGATGGCAGAAGCGAAGGCCGGCAGATGGATGACCTGCTTACGATCGTGAAAGCACTCTATAGACAGATGCAGAACATGCAGATCGTTCTGGACAGCGGCGCACTGGTGGGCGGCATCAAAAACCAGATGGATGACGCAATCGGTGCAAACGGAGTCTATGCACGGAGAGGAATGGCATTATGAGCTATACAGGAGTGACAATAAACGGAACTGACACGCTGGAGCAGTGGGGACTGATTCTACTGGACGACCTGATAATTGGTGAGGCACAGCTGAAAGAAACACGGGTCAATGTACCGGGTGCGGACGGATCCCTGAACATGAGCTACGGACTCACGGACGGAGAACCCGTCTTTGAAGACAGGCCGATTACCTTCACACTGTTCGCCAGCGGGCTGGGATGGTCGAACGGGGTGCTGACGCATGCGAAGCCGAAGAATGAAGCGGAGGTGGACGAGATCCTGGGCGAGCTCCAGGGACGGTACCACGGTCGAGAGGTAGATCTGATCCTCCCGAACGACTCCACTCATTACTGGCACGGGACTCTGTCCGTAGGCGCAAAGAGCAAGTATAACTCCGGCAAGATCCCGATCAGCATAAAGGCCTTTCCTTATAAGCTGAAGAACGCGGTGACGGAGCGGCAGCTTACGATCCCCTCCGGAGGCAGCACAACGGTCACGCTGACCAATGAGGGCCGGCGCGTGACACCGACGATCACCGTCAATGCCACCACGACGATCACAAAGGGCACGAGCTCCTGGTCCGTTCAGTCCGGCACGCATGTGATCTCCGGGCTGTACCTGGACAAGGGCTCCACCACCATAGGCATCTCCGGGACATCCGGAAAAACGGTCAAATTCGCATATCAGGAGGGAAGACTGTAATGTATAAGGTCTATTGCGACGGATACACACTGCACGATCCGTCCTTAAATGATAAAACATATCAGCTGCTCTCCCCGGAGGTGACACAAGAGGCAAACAAGGCCGGTAACTTCACGTTTACGATCCCGGCCATGCACGCAAACGCGAACGCAATCCACCGACTGACGAGTGCGATCGAGGTATATGACGACAGCAAGCTGATTTTCAGAGGAAGACCGCTCAACGATTCGGAGGACTGGGATAAGTCCAGAACAATCGTCTGCGAGAGCGATCTGGCCAAGCTGAATGACTCTATATTGAGACCGTATACCTTCACAGGTACCGTGGAGGCCTACCTGCAGCAGCTGATCACCTGGCACAATGCCCAGGTCCCGGCTGCGAAGCAGTTCACAGTCGGCACGGTGACGGTAGTAAGTAACGAGAACGCGCAGCACACGATCACACGCGAGAGCAGCGCCTATCCGAAGACCTGGAATGAGCTGGAGGACAAGCTCCTAAGCAAATTCGAGGGGTATCTGTTTATTACATGGACCGGGACGACGAACCGGATCGATTACCTGGCAGACAGTCCGTATCACTGTACCCAGGCGATCACCTTCCGGGAAAACCTGCTGGACTTTGGGCGTGAGCGCAAGGGAGAGGACATCATCACAAGACTGATCCCGCTAGGAGCCAAGGACGAGCAGACAGGTCTGAGGCTGACAGTCAAAAGCGTCAATAACGATCAGGACTATATCTCAGATACGACAGCTGCCGGGATCTATGGCGTCATCAATGACAAGGCAGTCTTCGATGAGGTCACGAGCGCAGCGGAGCTGCTCCTGCGAGGACAGGAATACCTCGCAGAAAACACTTCCGGAACGACTTCGGTCACGCTGACAGCAGCGGATCTGCATCTGATGGACAGCTCGATATCCAGCTTCGACTTTCTAAACTACGTGACGGTTAACGATCCGGCACACGACATCTCGGGAGAGATGCTGGTAACGAAGAAGACAACGAACCTCGTGGATCCTTCCCGGGGCAAGATGACCATCGGGAAACAGAGCACGGGGATCTCACAATACTATGCCGGAACGGCTGCCGAGGTATCTCAGATTCAGGAAATGTATGCGACCAAATCAGAGGTCACGACGATCCAGAACACGATCCAGTCGGAGATCGACCAGCAGGAGAACACAATCTCCCTGGTGG
>JAEEGL010989636.1_pt1 | contig 10737 bp, 13 predicted proteins | sample 9134231 | NCBI WGS metagenome assembly JAEEGL01 (sample SAMN16246548, study PRJNA631951) | gut metagenome | biome: gut microbiome; feature: rumen; material: fiber-attached | host: Bos | place: Iran: Karaj | collected 2018-10 | reverse complement strand
TGCTTTTCCGAAGAGCGGTGCGGAACGGTGCTTTCCTTCGTGAAGGTGAGGCCGCTTTCCGTGCGGCTGCGGCGTTTTTTCATCCGCCGGATGATCAGCCAGGTGATCAGGATCACAAACAGCACAGCGATGATGCGGGTCAGGATCATCAGCCAGGTCAGGTCGCCGCCGTGCGTGTAATTGAATTCATAATGCTCATTGTAGGAACCGATCTCTTCAAAGACGCTTTCGAAATCATTTTCAAAATGAATGCCTTCAAAACCGATATTCGCAAGCAGGGTGAAGAACTGCTGCAGCAGCCAGGCGATGCCCTGGATCATCAGCAGGATCGGTGTCAGAAGTATTTTTTCATAAATAAAGCGGATCAGGGCTTTTAACGCATTCGCGAAGGTCTGTGAAGTCATGATCTGAATGATCACCAGCATCAGAAGAGATATGCCGCCGGAGAACATCAGATACTGCCGGTCATTCTGCAGATCGGGATTTTTCAGCAGCCGCAGCTGGAAGGTGGCAAGGGCCGCCCAGGCAAGAAAGCAGGGCAGCGTCATCGCAAAGAAATCAGCGGCATTCTCCAATGAAGAGAACAGAGCGACAACAGCGTACAGCGCACAGCCGGCGAACAGTTCGGTCCGGCTCTGATCGTAGCTCAGGCGGTCAATGCCGGCGATGATGCGGGCTGCCGTGTAAATGACAGGCATGGCTCTGGACACAAAACCGACTTCCCGGAATACCGGCAGAAACAGAAGACCCCATAGCAGCAGCGGCAGATACCGCAGGGACGCGTTCTTCACTTTCAGCAGCGCGGAAAGGGCCATGACGACTATGGTCAGCGCGATCAGAATCAGCACCGGCATGGGACCGGCCATCAGCCAGCCGATACCGAGGGTGCAGAGATACAGCAGGACATGCCGCAGGATCAGCAGATAATCGGGCCATTTCATGATGGATCCTCCTGGTGGATGAAGTCAGCCGCGCGGACCGTGAAAATACGGGTGCCGAGCCGCCGCTCATACTGCCGGATCAGGGTGTCCTTATCTTCCGGATGCGGTGTGATATAGATATAGGAACGCATTTCGTCCATATGGCCGAAGGTTCTTGAAAGCAGGGTGTCGGCGGAAAGAAACGAAGTATGGACAGCCCGGCCGAGCGTTTCCATGATCGATTCCTTATGAACCCGGCCGATACCGTCCGGCACGATCGCTCTGCCTTTGATGCGGGGATTCATTTCCGCGTTCGTATAGAAGCCGTAGTAAATGCGGCGCTGTTCGAGATATTCGATGATACTGCGGGCAATGCCGTAGCAGGCTTCGATCTCCTCCCGGCTGCCGCCGGTGATGTCGACGATGACGGAAGCTTTCTGTTCCGCCGTGTAGTCATACTGTTTGACCATCAGGGCATTGCGGCGCAGCGTCTCCGTCCAGGAAATGTCCTTCTGCGGCTCACTGCCGCTGTATTCCCGGAACCCGGCGGTCAGGATCGGATCGGGCATGATGAAGCGGCGCACGGAAAGCGAACCGAGGTAACCGCCGAAGCCCGGTTCGATGACGTCGATCGGCACGGCTTTGGGGAAGACGACGAGTTCTTCTTCCGCCGCGAACGCTTCCGTCCGCTCCTTTAAGCCGAACAGATCACCGCAGCGCACTCTTGTCTTGCCGAGCAGATAGCGGCCGCGCTGATCGAGGGAAGCCTGAAAGGAACGTTTCGCTTTCTGGTGCGGCAGCAGATAGAGAGACTGCACCAGCACCCGTGTGTCCTGGTCATATTCCTCGTTGAGGACGGCTTTGCTGCGGTCGTCTTTGTAGACATTGATGGCCGAAGGCATGTATTCGTACAGTTTGATAAACAGCATCGGCAGCCATTTGTCGTTTTCCAGCACGGTGTCCATGCGGAACTCCTCACCCGGATAAACACATTTCTTTTCCGGATGAATGGCATAGGAAAAACCCCGAAAGCAGTCTTTCAGACTGATTCTTTCGAGGAAATAAAGAAGCAGAATAATGAGAATGAGGATCAGGATCCTCATAATGCCTCCAGCGGCACTTTCACGCTTTCCAGCAGGGTCTGCACCCGGGCGATGCTGTTGTCCATGGACATCGCGGAACCGCCGATACGGTGCGCCAGGACCGGCACGGCCAGATCCCGGACATCTTCGGGGATGACATAGTCACGGCCGTTCAGAGCAGCGTGCGCCTGACAAGCTGCATAGAGGGCGATGCCGCCGCGGGTGGAAATACCGGGCAGGGCGGGATCACGGCGGGATGCGGTGATGATGTCCATCATGTAATTACATACGGCGTCGCTGACGGTGACTTCCCGTACCTGTTTCTTAAGAAGGGCGATCGTTTTCTTATCGAGGACCGGCTGCAGTTCATTGACGATTTCCGCCACCGGTTTGCGGGCGATGACGTTCTTTTCTTCTTCGTAGGACATGTAGCCCATGCGCAGACGCATGAAGAAGCGGTCGATCTGCGCTTCCGGCAGGGCGAAGGTTCCGTAGCTTTCCAGCGGATTCTCGGTGGCCATGACCATGAAGGGCTCTTTCATCTGATAGGTGACGCCGTCGATACTGACCTGGCGTTCCTCCATCGCTTCCAGCATGGCTGCCTGGGTGCGCGGGGTGGCGCGGTTGATTTCGTCGGCGAGAATGATCTCGGTGAAGAGCGGACCGGGACGGAATTCGAATTCCTGTTCCTTCATATTATAAAAATTGATGCCGGTCAGATCCGAGGGCAGCAGGTCCGGGGTGAACTGAATGCGGCGGAAATCACCGCCGATCGAGCGGGCGAAGCTCCGTAACAGCATCGTCTTGCCGGTGCCGGGCACATCTTCGAGCAGAATATGGCCGGAGCAGAGAAAACACTCCAGGACATGCAGAATGATATCGTCCTTGCCGAGGATGACCTTCGAACAGCTTTCCAGCACCTTGCGGCGCGTTTCGGTAAATAAAGCAGTATCCATAAATATTACTCCCGTTACGTTTTCATATTATAACGCAAATATGCCCTGATAACAGTTGTTTGAAGGTGTCAAGGAAAAAACCTTGACACAGTATTTCCTTTCTCCTATAATCGATATCGTTGCAGGAGGTAAACAACCATGGCAGTAAGATTACGTTTAAAGAGAATGGGTGCCAAGAAGGCTCCGAGATATCGTATCGTTGCGGCAGACGCACGTATGCCGAGAGACGGCCGTGATATCGAAACGATCGGCTGGATCAACCCGACAACGGAACCGGAAACAGTATTCGTTGACGCTGACAAGGCTCTCGAATGGCTGAGAAAAGGTGCTCAGCCGTCTGACACTGTTCGCAATATCCTTTCCAAGCAGGGTGTCATGAAGACATTCCACGACGAAAAGGCAGCCGCCAAAAAGAAGGCTTAATTCCGTATGGCAGAACTCGATAAGGTTCTTCTTGACCTCGTCAGACCGATGGTGGAAAACAAGGAGAGTCTGGATGTCAGAGTCATGCCGAGCCTGAATGAGCGGGAAATCGTTCTGCATGTCTATGCGACGAACGACGATATCGCCCGCCTCATCGGCAGAAAAGGCAGCATGGCATCGGCACTCCGTCAGGTCATGTCGGTCGCGTCCCACGCGGAAGATAAAAAGGTTACGATCAAATTCGAACAGATCTAGGATGCGGATTCGCATCCTTTTCTGACGAACAGGAGGAAACAATGAACTATATCAGAATCGGCACCGTCATCAACACCCATGGTCTGAAGGGCGAACTCAAGATCAGCAGTGAATCTGATTTTGACGATATCCGATACAAAAAGGGAAATACCGTATATCTCGAATGCGAAGCAGGCATGAAGCCTTTTACCGTGCAGACCTACCGGGTCCATAAAGGTTTCCCGCTGGTATCCTTCACGGACCATGCGGATATCAACCTGGTCGAACAGTACAAGGGATGCGGTGTCTATATCGACGCGAAAGACCGTCAGGATCTGCCGGAAGGCGAATACTACCGCGATCAGCTGGAAGGCCTTCGCGCGGTGGATGAAGAAGGTGCGCCGCTCGGCACTGTCATCGCGGTGGAAGAGACGATGGGAGCGCAGAACAATCTGCGTGTCCGTGATCCGGAAGGAAAGGAATTCCTGGTTCCCAACGTGCCGGCCTTTGTCGTAAAGGTGGACCTGGGGGAAAAGAAGATCGTCATCCGCCGGATCGAGGGACTCTTATGAAGATCACGATCCTGACCCTGTTTCCGGAAATGTTCGAAGACATGCTGAAGACGTCGGTGATCGGCAGAGCGCTGGCGAAAGGCTGCGCGGAAGTGGAACTGGTGCAGATCCGGGACTTTACGAAAGACAAACACCGGCATGTCGACGACACGCCGTTCGGCGGCGGCAAGGGTATGGTCATGAAGTGCCAGCCGGTCCTGGACGCTCTGAGCAGTGTCCGAACGGAAGGGTCGCATGTCATCATGATGAGTCCGGCCGGCGTGAAGTTCGATCAGCAGAAAGCTCATGAATATGCAAAGAAGGATCATCTGATCATCCTCTGCGGCCATTACGAGGGCATGGACTACCGGATCAATTCACATGTCGACGAACTGGTGTCGATCGGTGACTACGTCCTGACCGGCGGCGAACTGGCGGCGATGGTCATCTCGGATGCCGTCATCCGTCTGCAGAAGGGCAGTCTTGCGGAAGGCAGCACAGAAGAGGAATCACATGAAAACGGCCTGCTCGAGTATCCTCAGTATACCCAGCCGGCTGATTACGAAGGTGACGTGGTGCCGGCCGTTCTGCTTTCCGGCAATCACGCCAGGATCCGCGAATGGCGTATCCTGCAGTCACTGAAGCTGACCGAAAAGATGCGTCCCGATCTGTACGCGAAGCATGAATTCACCGAAGAGGAATTGAAGATCCTGAAAAAAGCAGCGAAAGAGGCGGAATGAATTCCGTCTTTTTTTGATGTTTCTATTGCATTTCGAATGTATGAAAAGTATGATTTGTATAACAAAGATTACTTTGAAAGGAGTTCGAAATGAAACCGGATAACCGTTATGCGTGGATCGCGACGGTCGGTGAGAAAGGCCAGATCGTCATTCCCAAACAGGCTCGGGACCTGTTTGATATCAAACCCGGAGACACCATTCTGCTGCTCGGTGATCTCGACCGCGGTATCGCCATTCCTCCCAAGGGAACGTTCGAGCATGTGTATGAAGCGGTATTTGCGGAGAAAAAGAAATGAAAAAGATCGCCATGTTCTGCATCCCGGCTCACGGACATACCAATCCGATGCTGCCGGTGGCGGCCGAACTGGTCAGGCGCGGCCATTCGGTACGCTTCTATTCCTTTGATGAATTTGCTGAAAAGATCCAGAAAACAGGCGCGCAGTTCATCCGCTGCGACGACTTCCTTCCGACGCTGAACAAAGAGGAGGAAAAGGGGATCCGAAACGTTTCGTCGACCGAGATGACGATCCAGGATCTGCGCATCACGGCCGCTATGGACAGTTTCCTGAAGGAGGAGCTGACTTCCTTTCAGCCGGATGTGATCTATACCGACGCGGTCTGCTTCTGGGGTAAACTGAATGCCATGAAATATCAGATTCCGATGGTCGTTTCGACCAGCACGTTTGCCTTTAACGCGCTCTCCTCACGCTATATGAAGAATTCCACGGGCGAGATCATGGATCTGATCCTCGGCCTTGGCAGGATCAAGAAAGAGATGAAGAAACTGGAAGCGTACGGCTATCAGGTGAAAAATGTCCTGTCCCTGATTCAGAATGACAACGACACCGATACGATCGTCTATACGACCCGGCGCTTTCAGCCTTATTCCGAAAGCTTCAGCGACCATTATCTCTTTGTCGGACCGTCCGTCTTCGCGACGGAAATGCCGATGAAGGAAAAGGAAAGACCGCTGGTCTACATCTCGATGGGAACCGTCATCAACGACCGTCCCGACTTCTATCACAAGTGCATGGAAGCTCTGAAGGATATGGACGCGGATGTCATTATTTCCTGCGGCCGGGCCCTCAGCGTCGAAAGCCTGGGAAACATTCCGGCCAACGTCCGTGTCTATCCGTATGTCGACCAGCTTTCCGTACTGGCCAGGGCGGACGTTTTCATCAGCCACTGCGGCATGAATTCGGTCTCGGAAAGCCTGTATATGGCCACGCCGCTCGTTCTGTATCCGCAGACCAACGAACAGAAGGCGGTGGCGAAACGCACCGCGGAACTTGGTGCCGGTCTTCTGCTGGAAGATGATTCCGCCGCGGGTATCCGCGCAGCCGTGACGAAAGTTCTGCAGGATGCGTCATTCCGGAAAGGGGCACAGGAGGCGTGTGAAGACTTCCGGCAGGCCGACGGACGCAAAGCGGCGGCAGACTTCATTGAACAGGCGCCGCATCCGGGCAATGGCAAAGATCTGCTGAAGGAACTGCAGAAGACAATGGGCCTGTATCAGCTGGTCTTCTGGCTGATCGTGATCACTCTGGTTCTGATTCTGTGGCTGGTATGCCATATCCGCACGGCCTGGATCCTCGGCCTGCTTGCAAACCTTGTCTGGCGGCCGCTCAGTCAGAAACTGGAAGCGAATGTCTGGCGGAAACTGACAGGGAAAAGCGAATGAACAAGTTTTTGCAGAAATTGTAGGATACGCAACTGAAAAAGCCGGCATATGGTATAATAGTTTCTAGAAATTCTGAGAGGTGTAAGGGATATGGAATATATTGACCGCAAGGATACTCATCTGAAATGGCATCGTCTGATGCAGTTCATTGGCTGGCCGGTTCTGATTTTACTGAATGGTGCGATCATTGCGACATGCGTCTGCGCTCTGCTCAATGTCAAGCTGCCGTGGCCAACAACACCGCTGACAGCTGTTCAGCAGTTTATTACAACATTGTCAAAAGGAGCGGTCACTCCGCTGCTTACATCGATCATGATAATCGTTCTGGCACTGATTTTCCTCGTGCTGCAGTTCTATTCATGGATCGGCGCTTTCAAATGGCGCAGATACAGCCAGCGCAGCTGGATCGTCTGCATCGTGCTTTCCTTCCTGCTCGTCTGCGGACTGGCAGCCCTGATGGAACTGGTCGTGATACCGGGCAGCGGCCTGAGTGTTCTGCTCGGCCAGCAGATCGCCGCCGGCGTTCTGCGCAGCCGCGTCATTCTGCTGATCCGCATCGCCATGTACGCGGTGGTCTTTGCGGTCGGTCTCATTCACTATCTCAATTTCCTGTATTATCACAAGCGCCGTAAGCTTTATGTCAGTGATGACTACTACGAAGATGACAGCGTTCAGGAATACGGCCGTCCGGAAGTGACATCGCCGATTCAGCCGCTGCCGGCTGAAACACCGAAACCGGCTCCGACACCGGCACCGGCTCCCGCCGCCACTCCGCAGGAAGCCCAGGAAACGATCGTTCTGGAACTGCCGGATCAGCAGCCGCAGCGCAATGTTTCCGCCAACTTCCTCGATGCCGACAATGACGGTGTTCCTGACAGTCCGGACAATACAGTGATCAGATAAACTGAATAAAAAGAAAAGATCCGGAGGATTTATTCCTCCGGATTTTTTGCGCGGTTTTCAAAGTAGCGTTCAAGGTACATTTTATGAGCGATCGTAATGATGACGTTGCGGGTCATATGCTCCAGTTCGTTGTCCGGATCCATCTGCACCGAAAGCTCGGGTTCACTGAAGGAGGAGAGGATCTCGGACAGCAGGCCGCGGAAGCGGGTGTAGATTTCCTCGGTCGTGATGCCGGTCTCACGGACATCGTCCATCAGCGTTCTGACATGGTCGATGGACAGTACCGTCTTGGTCAGGGCAATCATCAGCAGCACAGCGATCTGATCACGCGTATAGCGTTTTTTGTTTACCCGGTCGATCAGCTTCTGCTTGGCGTAGTTGGAGATCATCGATGGTGTGACATTCATTTCCGGAAAGTCGATCATGAAGGAATTCATGTATTTGGCGACCTGATCGAGATACAGTCCGACATCGGGGATCTCGTGATAAGTCGGCAGGGTGAAGCGCTTCAGAGCTTCATGAATCTGTATGTTTTCGTTCATATGCTCATTATAGTTGAGATAATCATTAGCGTCAAACCTTCACATCATTACCTCTTGACAGGTTATTGAAAAACCGATAGGATTTAATTGTAAAAGGTTTATCAAAAACCGTTTTGAGGATATTTGAAATCCGGAGGTGATTTATGACAGTATTTGAGAGCCGACCGGCTGTCAGTGAAAATCTGATGATTTCCGGGTATTTCCGACTTAAGGATTTCTGGAGCGCGCTGACTCATATTGCCGGTTTTCTGGCGGCGATCGTCGCCATGCCGTTTCTGATGCTGAAAGGGTATCTGGCCCAGAATGAAACCGTATCCATGGTATCGTATATGGTCTACATGCTGAGCATGATCCTGCTGTACGGTGCTTCGTCCGCTTACCATTCTTTCAACATCAGTGATAAGGCGAATCTTCTGCTGAAGAAGATCGACCATCTTTCCATCTTTATTCTGATTGCCGGAACGTATACGCCGGTCTGCGTGATCGCCATCGAAAAACCGCTCGGCTGGATCATGCTGGCGGCGGTTTGGAGCATCGCTCTGGCCGGTATCGTATTCAAACTGTTCTACGTAACCTGCCCGAAATGGGTGTCCTCAGTGATTTATACGGCCATGGGCTGGGTATGTATCTTCGCACTGCCGCAGCTGTTGAAAAGCCTGACTGCCGGCGCTTTCATCTGGCTGCTGGCCGGCGGCATTCTGTATTCGCTTGGCGCCGTGATCTACGCTTTGCGGCCGAAGTTCCTCTCAAATCCGCGTTTCGGAAGCCACGAAGTGTTCCATTGCTTTGTCCTGGCCGGCACGTTCTGCCACTTTATCGTTGTCTGCGGTTTCCTGACGCTGATCGGCTGAGGGCAGTATACGGAATATAAATGATGTCCGAAGAAGCGTCTTCGGGCATTTTTATATTCTGCCGGCGGAAAGCTGAAAGAATGCTGTTTTCATTTTGCATGCTTGTTTCTGTCACAGTTCGGAAAGAAGTGATACAATGCAGCGGAGGAGAAATCTATGAGAGGACTGGGTACACTGATCAACATGGCCGCCATTGTCGCGGGCGGTATTCTCGGACTGTTTTTCGGCAATCTGATGAAGGAGCGCTATCGTGATTCGCTGATCAAAGCGAACGGTGTCGCAGTCATGTTCGTCGGCATTTCCGGCACATTGCAGAAAATGATCCGGGTGAGCGGCGGCACGGTGGAGATGGAAGGGGCGATGCTGATGATCGCTTCGCTGGCCATCGGTGTCGTGGCCGGTGAATTCATCAATCTGGAAGACCGGCTGGAAAAGTTCGGCGAATGGCTGAAACGGAAATCCGGCAGCAGCAATGACGCTTCCTTTGTCAACGGCTTCGTCACGGCGTCTTTGACGGTATGCATCGGTGCCATGGCAGTCGTCGGCGCGATTCAGGACGGTATGAGCGGTGATTACACGACCCTGGCCGTCAAGGCGATTCTCGACTTTCTGATCATCATGGTCATGGCCGCCGCGATGGGAAAGGGATGTATCTTTTCCGCCATCCCGGTCGGCATCCTGCAGGGCAGCGTGACTGTGCTGGCCGTGCTGCTTTCCTCACTGATGAAGCAGCCGGCGATCGACGCGCTGTCACTGGTCGGCAATGTGCTGATCTTCTGTGTCGGTGTCAATCTGATCTGGCCGAAGACCTTCCGGGTGGCGAATATGCTGCCGGCTGTGCTTGCCGCGATGGTTTTTTCCTTCTTTTTCTGAGAATACACAATGATGTACAGGGAAACAGACCTCTGAAACGTATATTACGGACAGGAGGTCTTTTTTCATGACACAGAGACAATTTGAAAAAGAAGCTTTGAAAAAGTACGCCCGCTTTCAGATCAGACATCCTGACAACACAATGACGCCGGAGCAGTGGGTCGCGCTGCTCAACTGCTATCTGAAAAGGGAAACGCTGGCCCGCTGCGCGCGCAAAGCACGGATCAGCGAAACGCAGGCAGCCATGTGGTACTGTCATTTTTCCCTGGCTGTCAGTGCCTACGCAATCAGCCGGACGCGCCGGAAATATCGTGCCTGAGCATTTTAAAATCAGGTAAAGAGTGCGATAATTTCTTAAAGAGAGTTCGTAACTGAAGGAGTTATCATGCGGTTTGTAGATATGATTGAACGCAAGGCGGATGGTCTTGCTTTAAGCGATGAAGAAATCAGATATATGGTGGACGGTTATGTCAGCGGCGAAATACCCGACTATCAGATGAGCGCCATGACAATGGCCATCATGCTGAAGGGAATGAGCGACGTGGAAACCGCCCAGCTGACCATGGCAATGATGGAAAGCGGCGATACCGTCGATCTTTCCGATTTGCCGGGCATCAAGGTGGACAAGCACAGCACCGGCGGCGTCGGTGACACGACGACGCTCGTCGTGGCTCCGCTGGTGGCTGCCTGCGGCGGTACGGTCGCCAAAATGAGCGGCCGCGGTCTCGGTCATACCGGCGGCACGCTGGACAAGATCGAATCGGTGCCGGGTGCCAGTGTTGAGATTCCCCTGGAGGAATTCAAGGATATTGTCCGCAGGAACGGTGTGGCGGTCATCGGACAGACAGCCAAACTCGTTCCGGCGGATAAAAAGATCTACGCTCTGCGCGACGTGACCGCGACGGTCCGTTCGATTCCTTTGATCGCTTCCTCGATCATGTCCAAGAAGCTGGCCAGCGGCGCGGATGCCATTGTTCTCGA
>JAEEGL010448813.1_pt1 | contig 10737 bp, 9 predicted proteins | sample 9134231 | NCBI WGS metagenome assembly JAEEGL01 (sample SAMN16246548, study PRJNA631951) | gut metagenome | biome: gut microbiome; feature: rumen; material: fiber-attached | host: Bos | place: Iran: Karaj | collected 2018-10 | reverse complement strand
CATCGTCTCGGTCAACATGTTCATCGGCCCGGTCATGACGCTCATCAACTTCATGGAGCAGTACCAGAACGGCGTCACGGGCTTCGAGCGCTTCCTCGAGATCATGGACGAGGAGCCGGAGAAGGACGGGCCCGAGGCGCGCGACATCGGCGTGGTCGACGGCCACATCGAGCTGCACGACGTGACCTTCCACTATGAGATCTACGACGAGGACGGCAATCCGGTCGAATCCGAGGAGAGCCGCGAGGTGCTCGACCACGTCTCGCTCGACATTCCGAAGGGGAAGACCTTCGCGCTCGTCGGACCGTCCGGCGGCGGCAAGACGACGATCTGCCACCTGATCCCGCATTTCTACGACTTCGTCAAGGGCGAGATCCTCATCGACGGGCGGGAGATCCACGACGTGACGATGGAATCCCTGCGCCGCAACATCGGCATCGTGCAGCAGGACATCTATCTCTTCAACGCGTCCATCAAGGAGAACATCCTCTACGGACGCCTTGACGCGACGGACGAAGAGGTGATCGAGGCGGCGAAGCGCGCGAACATCCACGACTACATCATGTCGCTCGAGCACGGCTACGCGTCGGAGATCGGCGAGCGCGGCGTGCGGCTGTCCGGCGGGCAGAAGCAGCGTTTGGCCATCGCGCGGGTCTTTCTGAAGAATCCGCCGATCCTGATCCTCGACGAGGCGACGTCGGCCCTCGACAACACGACGGAGATCCTGATCCAGCAGTCCCTTGACGAGCTCTGCCGCGGCCGGACGACGCTGGTGGTGGCGCACCGGCTTTCGACGATCAAGAACGCCGACGAGATCGCGGTGATCTCCGGCGGCAGGATCGTGGAGCAGGGAACGCACGACAGGCTGATCGAGCAGGGCGGTCTCTATGCCGAGCTGTACAGTCTGCAGTTCCGCGCGAACACCGGCGAGAAGTACGTCGCGCCCGAAGGGCTGAGCACGTAAACAGCAAACAGAAAAAGGCTGTCGGTCGATTTTCCGGCAGCCTTTTCGATCGCTGTGACGATTATTTCTTCAGACTGTTGACGATCTCTTCCGTGTCGGAGGCGATCATCAGCTCTTCGTTCGTGGGCAGGACGTAGACCTTGACCCGGGAGTCCGGCGTCGAGAGCTCCACGGTATGCGGCTGGTGGTGCGTTCTCGCGTTCACTTCGCGGTCGATCTTGATCCCGTAGTATTCCATGTCGGTGCAGGCGCGGTCGCGGAGCTCGGGGTTGTTCTCGCCCATGCCGGCGGTCCAGACGACGGCGTCGAGGCCGTTCATCGCGGCGGCGTAGGAGCCGATGAACTTCTTGCACTGGTAGGCCAGCGTGGAGGCGGCGATGTACGCGCGCTCATTGCCCTCGAGGATCGCGGCTTCGATGTCGCGGGAGTCGGAGGAAATGCCGGAGATGCCGAGGAAGCCGCATTTCTTGTTCATGTACTCGCTCATCTCGGCGGGGGTGTAGCCTTCCTTCTCCATGATATAGGGGACGATCGCCGGGTCGATGGAGCCGCAGCGGGTGCCCATGATGACGCCGTCGAGAGGCGTGAAGCCCATGGACGTGTCGATGCACTTGCCGCCCTTGACCGCGGAGATGGACGCGCCGTTGCCGATGTGGCAGGTGACGATCTTGGTCTCCTCGACGGGCTTGTCCAGAAGCTTGGCCATTTCGCGGGCGACGAAGCGGTGGGACGTTCCGTGCGCGCCGTAGCGGCGGATGTGATACTTCTCATACATGTCCCAGGAAATGCCGTACATATAGGCCTGCGGGGGCATGGTCTGATGGAAGGCGGTATCGAAGACGAGGACCTGCGGCTTGTCGGGCATGACGGCGAGGCAGCCCTTGATGCCCATGATGTGCGGGCCGGTGTGCAGCGGCGCGAAGTCCCGGCAGAGCTCGAGCTTGGCCAGCACTTCGTCGTTCAGAAGGACGGATTCGAAGAAGTAGGGACCGCCGTGAACGATGCGGTGGCCGACGCCCTCGATCTCGTTCATGTCGGAGATGACGCCGACTTCGGGATCGGTCAGGTACTTGATGACGACTTCGGTCGCGACGGCGTGGTCCGCCATCGGGATCTCGACCTTCAGCTTTTCGCCGTTTTCGCCCTTGCGGTGCTCGATGCGGCCGTCGATGCCGATGCGCTCGCAGATACCCTTCGCGAGGACGGACTCGGTGGCGGTGTCGAAGAGCTGGTACTTCAGGGAAGACGAACCGGCGTTGACAACTAAAACTTTCATGTTGGGAATTTCCTCCGAAAAAGATGGGATTGTTCTTGACAGTTCAGACAACACTATTTATAATTATATCGGAAAACCGCCGAAAAAACAAGTCTCTCTCTTTGTGGGAAGGAATAAAAAATGTGCGCGACAACCGCTGTCATTTGTGAATTCAATCCAATCCATCCGGGTCACCGGCATCTCATTTCCGTCGCAAAGGCCGGAGGGGACGCCCTCCTCTGCGTGATGAGCGGGCATTTCACCGAGCGCGCGGAACCGGCTCTGTACGATAAATACGTCCGCGCGAAGGCTGCGATCCTCTGCGGGGCGGACCTCGTCGTCGAGCTGCCGTACCCGTGGAGCGCGTCGGGCGCGGAGGAGTTTGCCCGCGGCGGGTGCGGGATCGCCGGAGCGCTCGGCGCGGATTCCCTGACCTTCGGCTCGGAGTCCGGGGACCTCTCCCTGCTCATGCGCGCGGCGGATTTCCGCTCCTCGGCGGACTTCGCGGAGAAGATGCGCCGGATTGAGACGGAACGCCGCGGCGGTGGGAGCGCGTCCCTCTATGAAGCCGTCCTCGCCGGGGAGGGGATCGCTCTCGGCGGCGGAAACGACCGGCTCGGCGTCGAATACATCCGCGCAGGCAGGGCGGCGGGGATCCGGGACTTCCGCCCCGTGCGCCGCATGACGGGCGTTCCTTCGTCCTCCGAAATCCGGCGCCTCTTCCGGGAAGTCGGCGCGGAGGAAGCCCTCGCGATGACGGCGGAGGAGGCACAGGAACTCTATCGGGGAGCCGTCGCCTGTCCCGCCGCGAAATACGACGAGCTCCTCTTCGCGCATGCCCGCCTGTATCTCGCGGGGGGGAACGATCTGCTCCGGTATGCCGTGAAAGCCGCCCGGATGTCGACCGACGCCGCCGAATTCACGGCACGGCTGCCCACGAAGAAATACACCGCCGCCCGGATGCGCCGCGAACTGCTCTTTTCCCTCCTCGGTGCGGGCAGCACGGGGGAGTCCCCCGCCTTTACCGTCCTGCTCGCGGCGAACGAACGGGGCCGGGAGATCCTCGCGGGAGCGCGCCGTCCGGGATCCGTTCCCGTTCTCGTGAAGCCCGCCGACACCGCTCCCCTCGACGAGCGGGCAAAGCGGCAGTACGCCTTGAACAACCGCGCCGACGAGTTATGGGCGTATCTCACCGGACAGGAGGCGGGCGCGTTCATGAAGGCGGGACCGTATATCGAAACGTGAGAGGAAAAAAGGATTCAAATAAAGAAGCGGGAAGAGTGAACAGATACAGAAACGGTCGTGCGGCTGTACGGGACATACAGCTTCACGACCGTTCATTGACTGAAAAGCGGAGGGTTCCTCCCTCACTTCTTTCTTCTCGCCGGAACCGACCTCATCATCCGATATACTCTCTCACCCGGAACTTCGCGCCGATGTCCTCCGCGATCTTCGCGCAGCGCTCGATGTCCTCCTCGGAGATCGTGCGGCGGACGACCGTCAGGATCACCGTCGGGACGTAGCGGACGACCTCGCGGGCAAAGCGGACCACGGCGGGGAAGGCGTCCTCCCCGAAGCGCGGGCGGCAGATCCGGTTGTATGTAATCGGGTCGGCGGCGTTCAGGCTCACGGAGACGCAGTCCACGAGTCCCTTGAAGAGCGGCGGCGTGTCCTCCCCGAGGATCAGGGAGGCGTGGCCGTTCGTGTTCACCCGGATCGGGGTGGAGGTCATCTCGCGGAGCTTTTTGCAGATCTCGAGCATGTCGTACAGGCGGCAGGTCGGTTCGCCGTAGCCGCAGAAGACGATTTCGCCGAATTTGTTGAGGCTGTTGTAGGAGGAGAGATCGGCCATCACCTCGCCGACGGTGGGATCCCTCTCGAGCCAGAGATCGGGATAGGGCGACTCGGCACTTTCCCGCACGCAGAATTCGCACCGGTTCGTGCAATGGTTCGTGAGGTTCACATACAGACTGTTCCGGATGGTATAGGTGATGTTCATGGCGGATATTCCTCCCGTTTTCCGCGCCGGAGCACGGAGATGTTTGTCATGATGCCCGCATGGAGACCGGTCTGCGCGTCAGGGCTCCGACGGATCGAGGCCGAAGAAGCGGCACGCGTTGACGTATGTCGCCTCGGCGGCTTCCCCGACCGTCATGCCGCGGACGGCAGCGACGGCTTCGCATGTGTGGATCAGATAGCCGGAGTAGTTGATCTTGCCCCGGTGAGGGACCGGAGGCAGATAGGGGCAGTCGGTCTCGATGAGAAGAAGATGCTCGTCGGCTGCGGCGGCGGATTCCTTTACTTTGGCCGCGTTCTTGTAGGTCACGGGCCCGGAGAAGGAGACGTACCATCCCATGCGGTTGAATTGACGCGCACCTTCCGCGTGACCGGAATAGCTGTGCAGGACGCCCGTGTTCTCCCGGTGCGCGGCGATCATGTCGAAGGTGTCGCCTGCCGCGTCGCGGGAATGGATGATGACGGGCAGCCCCGCCCGGCGCGCGATCTCAAGCTGCGCCTCGAAGAAGTACTTCTGACGCTCGCGGTCGACGGGCTCCCAATGGTATTCGTACCCGATCTCGCCGATCGCGCGGACCCGCTCGTGCTTCGCCATCTCTTCGATGCGGACGAGGGAGCGCTCGATCTCCGATGCCGGGATCTCCTGCGCGTCCGAGGGATGGATCCCGACGGCGGCGACGACGAAGTCGAATTCCTCCGCCAGCCGGATCGATTCCTCCGAGGTGCAGACGGACGAGCCGGCGTTGCAGAACCGCTCCACCCCCATGGCATGAGCCGTGAGGAGCGCGCCGCGTCCGCCGCCGTCGAATTCTTCCTCGAAGCGGCGGTCGTTGTAATGGGCGTGGGAATCGAAGAGGCGCATTACCGCACTCTCTCCCCGAGCGGCGTTTCGGGATCGAGGAAGACCACGCGCACGGTTTCCTCCCCGGACGCGAGGATCATGCCGTTCGATTCAATGCCGCAGAGCACCTCCGGCTTGAGGTTCGCGACGACGATGATCTTCTTGCTGACGAGGGCTTCCGGCTCATAGAATTTTGCGATGCCGGAGACCACGGTCCGCTCCTCGTAGCCGAGATCGAGGGTCAGCTTCAGGAGTTTCTTCGCGCGCGGGACATGCTCGCAGGCCTTGATCTGTGCCGTGCGCAGCTCGACCGACATGAAATCGTCGATCCCGATCTGGGCGACGCCCTCGGGTTTTTCCGGCTTTTCGGCGGCTTTCTCTGCGGCTTCGGCAGCCTTGATCTTCGCCTCGCGCTCCGCTTCGATCTCCGCGAGGAGCTTCGCCTCGTCGATGCGCGCGAAGAGCGGGGATGCCTCACCGGTCAGCTTGCCGGCTTCCAGCGCGCCGAAGGTGAAGATCGAATCGTAATCGCGCACGTCGGAGCCGATCTGGCAGAAGATCGCGTCGGCCGTCGCCGGGATCAGCGCGGAGAGCATGACCGCGCCCGCCCGGATGGTTTCGAGCAGGTTGTAGAGGACCGTGCCGAGGCGTGCCTTCGATTCCTCGGATTTCGCGAGGACCCACGGGGCGGTCTCGTCGATATACTTGTTGGCGCGGCGGAGCATCGTGAAGACGTCCGCGCAGGCGTCTGCGAGATGGAAGGCGTCCATGTCGTCCGTGAAGGATTTCGCCGCCGCGAGGACCGCTTCCTTCAGCTCGGCGTCCGTCCCCTCTTCGCCGGAGGGAGCCGGGATCACGCCGTCAAAATACTTCTTCGTCATCGCGACGGTGCGGGAGACGAGGTTGCCGAGGTTGTTCGCAAGGTCCGTGTTGTAGCGGGAGATCACCGATTCGTAGGTGATCGAGCCGTCGGTGTTGAACGGCATCTCGGCGAGGCAGTAGTAGCGCACGCCGTCGACCGAGAACCGGTCCGCGAGCTCGTCCGCATAGATCACATTGCCGCGGGATTTCGACATCTTGTCCGCGCCGAAATTGAACCACGGGTGCCCGAAGATCTTCTTCGGAAGGGGCAGATCGAGCGACATGAGGAAGATCGGCCAGTAGATCGAATGGAAGCGCATGATGTCCTTGCCGATGACGTGCACGTCGCAGGGCCAGTACCGGTTGAAGAGCTCCGGCTGTTCTGCTTCGCCCGCGTCATAGCCGAGCGCGGAGATATAGTTCGTCAGCGCGTCGAGCCAGACGTAGACCACGTGCTTCGGATCGCTCTCGACCGGGATGCCCCACTTGAAGGAGGTCCGGGAGACGCAGAGATCCTGCAGGCCGGGCTTGATGAAGTTGTTCACCATCTCGCGCTTGAGCGATTCCGGCGCGATGAAGTCCGGGTTCTCGTCGTAGTATTTCATCAGCCGGTCGACGTACTTGCTCATCCGGAAGAAATAGCACTCTTCCTTCATGCGCTGGACCTCGCGGCCGCAGTCGGGGCATTTGCCGTTCACGAGCTGGGTCTCGGTGAAGAAGGATTCGCAGGGGATGCAGTACCAGTCCTCGTAATAGCCCTTGTAGATGTCGCCCTTCGCCAGCATCTTCTCGAAGATGTGCGCGACGTTCCGTTCGTGGTCGGCGTCCGTCGTGCGGATGAAGCGGTCGTAGGAGGCGTTCATGCGGTCCCAGACGGCCTGGATGGACGCGGCGTAGCGGTCGACGTATTCCTTCGGGGTGACGCCGGCTTCCTTCGCCTTGTTCTCGATCTTCTGGCCGTGCTCGTCGGATCCGGTGACGAAATGCACGTCGTAGCCGCGGAGCCTCTTGTAGCGCGCGATGGCGTCCGCCGCGATGATGTCGTACGTGTTGCCGATGTGCGGCGTATAGGACGCGTACGCGATGGCGGTGGTGATATAGAATGTTTTTTTCATTGGCATTTTCCCGTTTTATATGAATTCCTTTGTTAGATCCGTTTTCCCGTGACCCACACCGATTCGATCGCGGGATTCTCTTTGTCCGTGATCATCACGATGTCGGCGCGTCGTCCGGCGCTGAGGGACCCGCAGCTCTCGGCGATGCCCACCATCTCGGCGGGATTGGAGGTGGCCGAGGGGAGCGCGTCCTCGAGCGTTCTGCCCGTGAACTTCATGAAGTTCGTGAGGCCGCGGAACAGATCGAGGGTGCTGCCCGCGAGCGCGCCGTCGGAGTTGACCGCACGGCCGTTCTTGACATAGACCGGGAGCCCCGCGATGCCGTATTCGCCGTCCGGCATGGCTGCCGCTTCCATCGAGTCCGTGATGAGGACCAGCTTGTCCTTCGGCTTGGCGCGGGAGGCCAGCGCGATCATCGCCGGATGGACGTGCTCGCCGTCGCAGATCAGCTCGGTCCACGCGCTGTCGCACATCAGGGAGCCGATCGCGTTGCCGGGCTCGCGGTGATGCACGGGCTTCATCGCGTTGAAGGTGTGCGTGAAGGAGGTGACGCCCCATTCGACCGCCCGCATCGCCTCGTCCCACGAAGCGTCGCTGTGGGCCATGCCGACCGTCGCGCCCATGCGGATCGCCGTTTTCACGAACGCCTCGCCGCCCTCGAGCTCCGCCGCGCACGAGACGTGGATCGGCAGGGGCAGCATGTCGCGGAGAAGGCCTTCGAGTTCCGCCGCGTCGAGAGGAGCGAGCAGCTCGGTGGCGTGTGCGCCTCTGCGCTTCGGGTTGAGATAGCGGCCTTCGAGGTGGATCCCGGCGAGGGTCGCCATGCCCGCGGAGAGCTCGCGGTTGTTGTTGATCTGCGTGATGGAGTTCGCAAGGGAGTCCATCGTCGCCGAGGCAAGGGTCGCCATCAGCGTGGTGGTGCCCGCCTTCGCGTAGGAGCGGCGCAGGGCCTTCACCGCCGCGTCGTCGACGTTGTTGAAATCGAACCCGGAGCGTCCGTGGGTGTGGACGTCCACCATGCCGGGGAGGAGGAAGCGTCCGGTGCAGTCGACGACCTCACAGCCGTCCGGGAGCGCGCCGGTATAGGCGGGATCGGCGATGATGCCGTCCTTGGCCAGAAGATCCGCTCTCACGAACATTCGTTGTGCGAGCGAATAGACAGATCCGTTCTGAAAAAGCGTGTACATGAGCGTTTCCTTTCGGGGAAAAGATGAGAAAAGATGAGAGAAATGATTTTCTCAACCATTATATTATTATAACAGAAAATCACCGCTATTACAAGACGTTTTTCCTGTACAGAACGCACAGGATTATCCCGGAACACAGGTCCGAGATCTGCCAAAATATACGAAATTCGGAAGGCTCGTTCAAAAAAACGCAAAAATAAGGCGCGGAGCGGAGTTCGGCCGCCGGGAAGAACTCCACAAAAAAACGGCGGAAGACGCCTGAAAAAAAGCACAAGTTTTTTGAAAAAACCTCTTGCAATTTCACTTTCCGTATGCTATAATACGAAAACGTGAGTAACCACGGAATGAGGTGAAAGAGAATGAAACAGGGAATCCATCCTCAGTATAAAGAGGTAACGATCCGCTGCGCATGCGGTGAGACCGTCGTGACCCGCTCCACCAAGGGCGACGCGAACGGCGAGCTGCGTGTGGATATCTGCTCCAAGTGCCATCCGTTCTATACGGGCAAGCAGAAGTTCGTTGATTCCGGCGGACGCGTGGACAAGTTCAAGAAGCGTCTCCAGCAGAGCGGCAGATAACCGCCCGGCATTTTGTCCGAGAAAAGTCGTCGGACAGGAAAGTGAAGCTGCGGCTTTGGGTCCTGTCCGGCTTTTTCTTTGTCACGGAAAGGAGGATCGGGAAAGTGGAAAACAACACGGAGAAGAAAAAGGTCATCCTCTGCGCGATCTACCCGCAGGGCGGCGAGGAAGCAGAGGACGTCTCCCTCGGCGAGCTCGAGCGGCTGGCCGAGACCGCGGGATGCGAGACGGCGGCGATCGTGACGCAGTGCCGCGAGAAACCGGACGTGAAGACGGTCCTCGGTTCCGGCAAGATCGCGGAGCTTTCCGATCTCTGCGGCGCGCTCGGCGTCGATCTCATCGTCTTCGACTGCGAGCTCTCTCCCTCGCAGATCAAATCGGTCGAGGACGCCGTCGGGCATGACGCCGCGGTCATCGACCGGAGCATGCTGATCCTCGACATCTTTGCCGATCACGCCCGCACGAGCGAAGGCCGGCTCCAGGTCGAGCTGGCGCAGCTGAAGTACACCTCGCCGCGGCTGATCGGGCGGGGGAAGGAGCTCTCCCGGCAGGGCGGCGCGTCCTCGTCGGGTTCCGTCGGGGCGAGAGGTCCCGGCGAGACGAAGCTCGAAATCGACCGCCGCCGGGTCCGCGAACGCATCTCCGCGCTCGAGGACGAGCTCGAAAAGGTGGCGCAGAACCGCCTCGTGATGCGCAGCCAGCGGGACCGCTCCGGCATCCCGAAGGTGGGCATCGTCGGCTACACCAACGCCGGCAAGAGCACCCTGCTCAATACCCTCACCGACGCGGGCATCCTGGCGGAGAACAAGCTCTTCGCCACTCTGGACCCCACCACCCGCCAGTATACCACCCCCTCCGGCGCGAAGCTGCTGCTGACCGATACCGTCGGCTTCATCCGCAACCTTCCCACCCACCTGATCAAAGCCTTCCGCTCCACCCTGGACGAGGCCGTCCTCTCCGACGTGCTGATGCTGGTCATCGACGCCTCCGACCCGGAGTTCATCAGCCAGACCGGCGTCACCGCGGAGCTTCTCGAGGAGCTGGGCGCGTCCGGAAAGCCCACCCTCTACGTCTTCAACAAATGCGATATCTGCGCCGACCGGGATTCCCTCGTGCAGATGAGAAGCCTTGCTTCCCGCTCCGGCACCGAGGTGGTGTTCGTCTCCGCGAAGACCGGGGCAGGCATCCCCGCGCTGGTGGAGAAGCTGGAGGCCATAGCCATGCAGGGACGCCACCGGGTCACCCTGATGATCCCCCCGGAGGACGGCGCCGTCACCGGCATGATCTATAAGGAGGCGGACGACGTGGAGATGGAGTACCGGGAGGACGGGATCCTCTGCCGGTGCATCCTGGACGACCGCATGTACGCCATACTGAAGAAGTACGTCACCGAAGAATGACGGAGGTCCCATGAAAAAGAAGCAGACCGCCGCGCCCTCCGCCGGGGAAGGGGAGGGAAAAAAGCGCGTCACCCTGGCGAGATCCGTGTCCGTGGAGATGGAGGAGCGCAAGTCCGTGTTCATCGGCCATGCCGCGCCCGTCTCCTCGGAGGAGGAGGCCCGGGCCTTCATCGACGCAAAACGCCGGGAATTCCACGACGCCACCCATAACGTCTACGCCTACCTTCTGAACGGCGGCGCCGTCGCCCGGTACAGCGACGACGGAGAGCCCCAGGGAACCGCCGGCGTGCCCGTGCTGAACGTGGTCAAGCAGTCGGGAGCCACGGACCTCTGCGTGGTGGTGACAAGGTAGTTCGGCGGGATCCTCCTCGGCGCGGGCGGCCTGGTGCGGGCTTACGGGGCCTCGCCCAGGCAGGCGGTGGAGGCGGCGGGGCTGGCGGCGTTCGAGCCCTGGTCCATACTCCGGATCAGCCTGTCCTATTCCGATTACCGGAAGCTGCAGGCGGCCGTTCCGAAACTG
>JAEEGL010327702.1_pt1 | contig 10737 bp, 10 predicted proteins | sample 9134231 | NCBI WGS metagenome assembly JAEEGL01 (sample SAMN16246548, study PRJNA631951) | gut metagenome | biome: gut microbiome; feature: rumen; material: fiber-attached | host: Bos | place: Iran: Karaj | collected 2018-10 | reverse complement strand
TGTTATATCCTTATTTTCAGTTAGGAATGTCAAATTATATGCTGCCACATGCCATGCCCATGCTAATACCTCCTTTAGTTATGGGTTTTAAGGATAGGTTAAATCCAATGATTATAAGAATCGGATCATTATTCTTTCTATTATTGTCTTTGGAATTAATTTGGTTATCTGGTGTGATGGCCGCCTTTATGATGGGTATCTTTTTTTTGGTTTTAGCTGTAATTACGCCTTTCTCCGAGAAACCAAGTTTAACAATTCTCATTACTTTGGGTATTCTATTCTTTCCTTTTATAATTTTTGATGAACTGCCGCTGCAGGTCGTAAAAATCTTCCAAGACATTTTCTCTAATAATAATTATATTTATAGAAAGCTTCTTCTTCTTGAAGAAAATTTGCAATATGATCAAGCGACTGGCGATGTCGCAGCACGGCAGGATCTTTATCTTACATCTTTGAATGAATTTTTTAATAATATATTCATAGGTACAAATAACACGCTAGGAAATCATTCTGCATTTATGGACAGATTAGCAACTCTTGGCTTAATAGGTTTTGTTCCATACATAATGTTTTACTATATTCAAATTAAATCTTTTAGAAGATTTATACCTGATTTAAATCGTATTTACTTTGACGAGGCCATAGCTGCTGGACTTCTGATGCTATTATTTAAAGATACTGACAGTTGGGAAATATATTTGACGTTGTTTACAGTAACGCCTCTTTTAGTAATTTTTTTATCACGCTATCGTTCCGTTGAAGAGGATGAATCGTTCATTGAAATCACCGAATAAAAGACTTTTGCTCTTGAAACCCAATCAGCCCAAGTGCTACTATCTAGGCTTATGTTTTTATCACCTAACCAAGAAGTAAAGAAATGAGAATTGCAGTATTAGGAAAAGGGTCATTAGACAACATGAAGGGAGTAATGAACTATATCCATGAGAAAGTTAGAAGATTCTCTGAATTACAAGACAATGGAGGTGTGGAAGTGGATGCTTTTCTTCTTGAAACAGAAAGGACATGGTCGTTCAATGTGTTGATTAATCACAGTATAACTATACCATCCAATCCTCATAAAAATGCGAATCGTGTCCAAGAAGGGGTTAAATACCAATATTTAGCCTATAAATATAGTGCATATGATAGTTTCATAACGACGAAAAGGTATGGAAAGCCAATATCCGACAGTGAGATACCTCCTTTGGTTGAACGTCTTAAAAAATATGACATCATAGCGTCTCATAATCCCGTCTGTCATTATCTTGCATTAAAAGTTAAAGAAAAGTACGGAACTCCTGTTGTTCTGACATGGCATGGTTCTGACATCAATATTTTCCCATATACTGCAAAATGGAAATACGACTTAGTGAAGATCGAAATCGAGACCGCAGATATGAATTTTTTTGTGAGTAAGGCATTGATGTATAACTCCAATCAGATTACAGAAAAAGGGAGAAAAGAGCACATTTATACAGGACCTGCATCCATGTTCAAACGTCTAAGCGAGGCAGAAAGAGTGTCCTGCCGTAAAAAATATGGCGAAGGAAGGAAATATGTTATTGGCTTTGTAGGAAATCTGGTGGATGTAAAAAATGTACTTGTTCTACCGAGAATTTTCCATCAAATTGTTCAGCACATTTCTTCTACAGATGTCACTTTTGTTATTGCGGGAGATGGTGTATTGATGGCAGCATTACGAAATGAATTATACAATCTAAAGATTCAGGCAAAGTTCCTTGGACGCGTTGCCCCAACAGAAATTCCTTCGGTGATGAATGCTTTGGATGTTTTAATTCTGCCAAGTAAGAATGAAGGATTGGGGCTTGTTGTTCTTGAGGCTCGGGCATGTGGCGCTAATGTCGTCGGCTCTCAAGTTGATGGCATTCCTGAGGCTATAGGGCAACCCGAGAATTGTCTTCCTTTGGATGAGAATTTCGTTCAAAACATATCTTCGCGCATTATAGATATTATTCGACAAAGTGAACAACCTCAGCCTCTATCGAATGAATTTTCCTGGAAGGCAGCCATCGATAAGGAATACTCAATCTACAAACAACTAATTCAATCTAAAGATGAATAAAATATCCAAGACTATATGTCGTCTGCTATACTATAATATAGCTATATATCTACCCGCGAGTAATAAATGTATGGGGATCGGAAGGTTTGTCAGATATCAGCTATGCAAAAGAATCTTTAAAAAGTGTGGGGTGAATGTTAATATCGAGAGGGGAGCAAGGTTCGGAAGCGGGGAGCAAATAGAAATCGATGACCACTCAGGTATAGGTGTTAATGCTGTAATCCCCGATGGGACTATCATCGGCAGATATGTCATGATGGGACCGAACTGTTTTGTTCACCAAAGAAACCATGAGTTTTCAAGAATAGATATACCCATGATGAAACAAGGCTTCACGGAAAGGATACCTATAGTTATTGAGGATGATGTATGGATTGGGCGCGACGTTACTATCATGAGAGGACGTCATATTTCCAAAGGCTGTATCATTGCTGCTAACTGCGTGCTCACAAAGGATTTTCCAAATTATTCGATTGTAGGAGGTAATCCCTCACGGTTAATTCGTAGTAGAGTTGAAGATAATAATAAACGTTTAATCCATTCATAACGGAATAATAAAAGATATAATGACCTACAATAAAGATTTCTCGGTCATCGTTCCTATTTGGCGGGGGGCGATAAAGTTCCTGCCCAAGTTGTTCGATTCTATCCCAGAAAAGGACGGAATTGAGATAATAGTGGTGGATAATAGTAAGGAACCTGTGAGACGTGAAGAAATACAATCAGAGCGAGAAATCGTTTTCCTACATTCTGCTCCCGAACGCCATGCTGGCGGTAGTCGCAATGATGGGATAGATGTAGCCCAAGGCAAGTGGTTGCTGTTTGCTGATGCAGATGATTATTATTCGGACGATGCCTTCGATGTATATTTCTCTATGCTCAGCACTGATGCAGAAATCGTTTATACGGGAATGGGTGGCATTTATGAGGACACAGGCGAACATTCTAATCGAGGTGATAGATATGCAAAAGCTGTACACGATTACGTATCAGGAAACCTTTCAGAAATGAATTTACGTTTGCATTTCTCATCTCCTTGTTGCAAGATGGTCAGCCATGATTTAGTAAATAGGCATCAATTGCGGTTTGACGAGGTTATTGCCAGTAACGATATGTTTTTTTCCATGCAGACAGGCTATTATGCCAAATCTATCACAGCCGTTGATAAAGTAACTTATATCGCAACTGTTAATAGAGGGTCGTTAACAAGGAGACGAGATTTTGCGGTGAGTATGTCACGTTTTGGCGTAGTATTGAGGTTTAATCAGTTCTTGCGGCAACATAGGCTTTCGCAATTTCAAAGTTCTATCATGTTAAGATTTAAAGAGGTATGTGCACATGGATTAAAACCAGCATGCACAGCAATAGCTCTTCTATTTAAGTATAGACAAAATCCTTTCATAGGATGTTCACGATGGTTAAAATCATTCAGGAATAAGCAAAAACTAGAATTAAAAGAACATCATTATATTGTAAAATAGGAATTCAGTTAAGAATGACAATAATAATCTTGTCTCAAAGTGATATACACTAGCGATTAAGAGATATTTGAAGAAACGATTCTCCTGCACAGCACACCCTGCATCCAAATAGAGGATAAAATACATAAGACTGTTTTTGATCACCTTCTTATATAAAAATGTATATTATTTAATTGTCATGAGAATAAGTCGAGACATAGATCTCTATAAGTATAGTACTATGCGGACGCATAGTATAGGCGATGTAATGTACACGCCAGAAAATGTGGAGGAATTAAAGTCCTTGATGCTTCAGTTACATGATGATTGCTATTTTATTGGAGGAGGTAGCAACATTGTGTTTGGCTCACGGGTTCATACTCCAATTGTGAACCTCATGGAGTTAAATCACATCTTGCAACTCAATGCAGATGGTACAGTGAGTGCTGGTTGCTCGGTGAGAACACAGAAGCTTATTAACTTTGGATGTGAGCATTCGCTGGGCGGTTTTGAATATCTTTATTCCCTTCCCGCTAGTGTTGGAGGTGTTGTGTACATGAATGCCGGGCGTGGTAAAAGATTTAACCAGCAGATTTCCGATTGGCTTGAAAGTGTAGAGTATCTTGACCTCAATGATATGACAGTTAAAACGATAAAAGTTGACAAAGCATTGTGGGAATACCGATGTTCTCCCTTTAACAGGATGAAAGCCGTGATTCTATCTGCTACATTCCGAATGCAGTCTTCAACCAAGGAACAAATAGCTTCACATATTCAACAACGCAAAAATATTGCACTTGTAACCCAAGAAGGGAATAAACCTAGTTGCGGTAGCGTTTTCCATATTTACAATAAATATTTAATGTATCTGCTCCGTGGTAGTCGAGTGGGAGGTGCTTGCTACTCTAAAAAAACGTTGAACTGGATAAGTAATGACCGGGAGGGTACTTCGGATGACATTATTGCCTTAATACAAAAAGCCCGTCGGTTACATAAACTATTCTTCCAACGTTGTGAGCTAGAGATAAAAATAGTCAAATAGAATTCAATATGGTGATTCTTCATATCGCAAACAGTTATGGTGGAACAGCAGTATATACTAATCTATATACTGCCATTGATACCAATATGGACGTTGAGCAATGGATTTATGTTCCTCTCAATAGCCATAATCATGAACGTGTAGGCAACATGATGATAGACTTTAAAAACCAAAAGTCAAAAATAGCCTATTCCACGATACTAAAACCATGGCATCGCTATTTGTATGGCATGAAGATTCGGACTATAGTACGTGATGTCGAACACCGTTTTGATTTGAGTCGTGTGGACATCATACATGCAGGTTCCCTTTGTCTAGATGGGGCTGTTGCTTACGAGTTAAGTAAAAGGTATAATATCCCTTACATTACTGCGGTTCGTGGCACCGATAAGACTTACTATCGTCTTAGATGGAGACATAGCTATTTCTCCCGCATACTGAAAAGAGCCTCACAGGTTATATTTATCTCTCCTAAATTCAGAGAACTATTCTTAAATGCGTATATACGGGAACAGGATAAGACAGAGATAGAGAATCATACAAGGGTAATACCCAATGGCGTTGGTCAGGTCTTCTTGAGTAATATGAATATACAAAAGAGGAAACCGGATGACAAAACGCTTCATCTGATATATATAGCTGCTTTCTATAGAGGCAAAGGTTTAATAGAAACCATTTTGGCTATTGATGAATTACGTAAAAAGGGTTATAATATTTCACTAAATGCTATAGGGAAAGGACTCCCTAATCGCCCATTCGATAAAGCCTACATGGACCAAGTAGAAGCCGTGTGCCGTGATAAAAAATGGGTAAGGCTGCAGCCATTCATGCCTTCTACAGAACTGATTTGCGAAATGAGGAAAGCTGATGCTTTTATCATGGTTTCTAGCCCCGAGACCTTCGGACTGGTATATGTAGAAGCCCTGAGTCAATGTCTGCCTGTTATTTATGCAAAGGACGAAGGATTTGACGGATTCTACCCTGACGGTTTCGTCGGATACGCTGCAAAAGCTGGAAATGTTGCCAGTATAGCAAGGGGGATAGAGCTATTGATAAACAACTATGGAACGCTGGCAAACAATGTTCTGTCATTGAATTTAAAAGACAGATTTGATTGGAATGCCATAGCTCTACATTATATTAATCTATATAATAGTTGCATTAGAAAATGAAGATAGGATTATTAACATTTCACACGTCTGCAAATTATGGCGCTGTGCTTCAAGCTTTTGCATTACAGCATTTCATTGAACGACAGGGCTATAACACAGAGTATCTAGACTATCAGAACCATTGTCGTCGTATGTTCTATGATATTCCTTATCATGTGAAGACGCTGCTGCACGAAGGTAAATTGGCTGAGGCATTGTTCTATTTTATTGGTATGCCCTTTCTGAATTGGAGGAAGAAGAAATTTGAGTCTTTCAGAAAACAGTATTTAAGGATATCCTCAAATACATGGCACACTCCCGAGGAACTTGTTGTGACGAACGATTTGTATGACAAGTTTGTCATTGGCAGTGATCAAGTCTGGAATCCCAAGCATAATGGTAGCGATACCTCATTTATGCTCAGCTTTGTAAAGGATTCTGCAAAAACCATTGCATACGCCTCAAGTTTCGGGATGTCGGATGTTCCAGATCGGCTTAAAGAAGCCTACACTGCCAGCCTCAATCGAATTTGTCATCTATCTACTCGTGAACAGAATGGTGTTGATATTATTAAATCTCTCACTGGAAGGGATGCCCTATTGGCTCTTGACCCCGTTTTTTTGCTGGAACGTGAGACTTGGCTTCAATTAATTGGAACACAACCCAACTGGGGGAACTATTTATTTAGCTATACCAACGAAAAAGGGCAGATGAGGAACTTCCTTCAAACGACAGGCTATGACATGAAAGGCATAAAGCATCATAAATTGTCGCGGTTTACAACAATATTCGACTTTCTCAACCCTCATATAAAAGTGAAATATGTAATGTCACCCATTGAGTTCCTTACAAACATAAATGGCGCAAGACTAGTTGTATCTGCATCTTTTCACTGTATCAGCTTCGCAATAATTCTCAACATCCCCTTTATATGTATTCTTTCAGACAACGAAGGACGGAACGAGAGACTATATACACTCCTAAGTCATTTTGGATTGACAGATCGTATATTTAGCAAAAAGATGACACTTAACGACGTTCAAAAACCTATCAACTGGAATAAAGTTAATTGTTTGATAGAAGAGAAGCGTAAAGAGTCTGTCAACTTTTTAATGGATGCCTTGAATTCGCCAAGAAAATAGTATCAAACGCTCATAATTTCAAACAGTTGATTTAACCACCATGTACGGAGAATTAGTATCGGTCATCATGCCCACACACAATAGCAGCAAGTTACTTGCTGCCAGCATAGAAAGTATTCTTGGACAAACATACCAAAATTTGGAGCTGCTTATCACTGATGACTGCTCCTCGGACTCTACCCGAGAACTGCTGGAATCGTATGCCGCAAAAGACCCACGTGTAAAAGTCGAATATCTGACTAAGAATTGCGGCCCCGCTATAGCTCGAAACAAAAGTATTGAACGTGCCAGTGGCCGTTATATAGCTTTTTGCGATAGTGATGATCGATGGTTCCCAGAGAAATTGGAGAAACAGATTCAACACATGGACAAACATGATTGTGCGTTGTGTAGTTCATCGTATTTATTATGCAACGAGGAGGGGGAAGTTATAGGAGTAAACTATTCGCCTGCTTACCTTACACTCAAGAGCATGAAACGCGACAATAAAATCGGTTGTCTAACTGCAGTCTATGATATTAAACGACTTGGGCATAAATACTATATGCCAGCTCTTCGTAAGCGTCAGGATTGGGCCTTGTTTTTAAACATTCTGAAAGATTGTCAGATTTGTTACTGCCTAACAGAACCCCTTGCTTATTATTTGCATCATAGCAAAGGATCTGTTTCCAGTAATAAGATGTCGCTCATTAAGTACAATGTTAATGTCTATGAGACGGTTTTAGGCTATTCAAAAATTAAATCTTGGTTATACTTCATATTCATGTTCTTACCAACTTATTTCTTAAAGGTAATAAGGATTAAACATGACAGCCAACAATACCTTAAGAATCTTACTTCATAAATCTTAAAAGGAAAAGATTGAGGATTCTCACAAGAACAATGAAGATATCCATCGTCACGACGACAAACAATAGCGCTGCTACAATTCGCGACACATTGGAGAGTGTGCTCTCTCAGACCTATCAGGACTGGGAACTCATCATTGAAGACGGGTTCTCACAGGATGACACACTGTCCATCGTGAGAGAATATGAGCCCCGTGGAGGAGGAAGAATACGAATCTTCTCTGAGAAGGACGATGGGCTTTACGATGCCATGAATCGGGGTATAGCTCGTGCAACAGGTGATGTCATAGGTGTCCTTAATTCGGATGACTTCTTTTACGATGATCATGTACTGGAAGACATTAACCAAGCAATAGATGGTCAGCCTGTTGATTGTATCTATGGCGACTTGAAGTATGTATCGTCCAAGAACAAACACCGTGTGGTACGTATTTGGAAAGGTTCACAGCATAAAAAGGGGGCATACCTGTATGGCTGGCATCCGGCACACCCTACGTTTTATGCCCGTCGTGAATGTTACGACAAACTCGGAGGGTTCAATACAAGACTGGCCATTTCAGCAGATTTCGAACTGATGCTACGCTTCATAGAAGTTGCAGGACTGCGTAACCGATATATTCATCGCTATTTTGTTATGATGCGCATGGGCGGAGAAAGCAATAACAGCTTTCGGAACATTATACGAGGCAACCGTAATATCCTATGGGCTATGCGAGAAAATGGCCTCAACCCTTCCCCTCTGTTTATTGTTCGCCGCATACTACCCAAAATAAAGGCCTCCATTCTGGGCAGATTGCACCTTGCTGAATAAATAAAAGGCATCTTTTCTCTGGAATTTTTGTCAAAATGATTATTTGTGCCTATCTTTGCAACGCAATAGTAAAATGGGCATCATACGAAATGGACATATATCTCGAAGTCCTCGCTAGAATCATACCTTTTTTTATTTCTGCCTTGTTGGGATTGTTCATCATTCCAAACATGCGGCTGAGTGCGTCCGACAAGAAGTCGTTATTACCCAACACCACGAATCAAGGTGATGGCTTGTTGATTGGGGGAATATCGTTCTTCCCGATAATCCTGATAGCATTATGTACGACCCTCTCACTGCCTTATTTGTTGGGTATTGATGAATTAAGCAAAATGGTTGGGTCAACGGCCATGCGTATTATGCAGATTATAGTGGGCTGCTCGATGTTATTTATAGTCGGATTAAAGGATGACCTGCATGGAACTAGTGGCAAGGTGAAGTTGGGTGTTTTCCTTCTTGCAGCCATGATGTTTCCTGCAACAGACCTGTGGATAGAAAATCTGCATGGGCTATTTGGCATAGAGAAAATATCGCCTTACATAGGTATGCCGCTTACGGTCCTTTTGACTGTATATATTACAGAGGCTTTTAACCTATTGGATGGCTTAGACGGCCTCAGTAGTGGGGTAGGCAGTATTCTGCTCATGACGTTTCTTGCTTTCAGCGTTTGGTATGGATCGACTCTCATCAGCTTTGTGTCTGCTGCGACACTTGGCGTGGCGGCAGTTTCCAACATTATGTCGTTTTTCTCCAACAGATGGAAAAACACATTGATGGGCAACTCTGGAGCGTATGTTTTAGGTTATATCATCAGCTATCTTACGATTGGCTTGAGCCATAGTACATATATGCCCGAAAATATGCTGATGATTTGTATCGGTGCATTGTTCGTGCCAATGATTGATATTATCCGTGTCGTGAGTAGCCGTGTAAGAGACAAGCGTACCTTGGATCGGCCGGATAGGAATCAGTTCAACCATAAACTGCTGCGTACAGGTATGTCGCATCGCCTGATTCCTTTCACAATCGCATGCATAATGGGCATCTTTGTGGTTATAAATACATACGGTGTCCTTGCTCGCTGGAATCCGAATATTTTGATTGTTTTAGATGTTGTCCTTTGGTTTTTCATTCATGGAGTCATCAATTATTTTATCCATCAACACGAAAGCAAGGGATTCTATCAGGAATGGGAAAAAGCCTACGGCGAGGATTCGTGGTACGCAAAAATCCCTCATGAAACACTCAAACGTAAGACGGAGACTTATGGTACGATGGGACTTCCTGCCGATATCATGAACGAGAGCAACGTCGAGTTCATTGCGGACGGTATGAACGCTTTTGAGCGAAACACGAAGCGTATCGAGGATTTGCTGATATCGGCCTTCTGTCTTATTGTGTTTTCTCCGTTGATGCTCATCAGCTACATCCTCATCAAACTCGATGATGGAGGGCCAGCCATCTTCAAGCAGGAACGAATAGGCCGATTCGGACGACCTTTCTACATCTATAAGTTCCGCTCCATGCGTTTGGATGCTGAGAAGGCGGGTCCAGCGCTTAGTCATGCGAGTGGGGACAAGGATCCTCGACTGACGAAAGTGGGAAGGTTCCTGAGAGCACATCATCTGGATGAATTACCGCAACTATGGAATGTATTCGTCGGCGATATGGCGTTTATTGGGTATCGACCAGAGCGTAAGTTCTTTATTGAACAGATTATGAAAGAGGATCCTCGCTATACTTTCCTCTATCAAATACGTCCTGGTGTAACATCCTATGCTACGCTCTACAATGGATACACGGATACCATGGAGAAGATGCAGCGACGGTTGGAACTGGATCTCTACTATCTCGGGCATCGTTCCTGGTGGCTTGATATGAAAATCTTAGGACTCACTTTCCTGAACATCCTCTTTGGGAAAAAGTTCTAAAATTATCGTCATATCGTCATAAATAGTGCATAATAGATTTGTTATCTGCACGTTAGTACTATGACGATAATTGAAAAATATCGTCATTTAATGTAGATAATAGCCCCCTAAAGTGCTGATAATCCATTTACCATCGGTGGTAAAACCATTTACTAGTGGTTCTTAACCATTTTACCATTGATGGTAAAACCTTTTACCATTAGTGGTAAAACCTCCATCATATAGGTGTGGGACGGGTAAGGTGCAGGTGATGAGTGATTCCTGCGGGG
>JAEEGL010031870.1_pt1 | contig 10737 bp, 11 predicted proteins | sample 9134231 | NCBI WGS metagenome assembly JAEEGL01 (sample SAMN16246548, study PRJNA631951) | gut metagenome | biome: gut microbiome; feature: rumen; material: fiber-attached | host: Bos | place: Iran: Karaj | collected 2018-10 | reverse complement strand
GTTGATCTGGCCCGCGAAATACAGACCGGGGATCGCCTTGCTGCCGAGCGTAAGGTCGAGTGCGGTCGGATCGATGCAGTCATACTCGATCGCGTAGCCGTAGCGCATGATCTCAGCGTTTTCAAGGCCGGGGACAGTCCGAAGTGCTTCGCGCTGAACATCCTTCGGCAGGCTTGTGGAGAAGCCCTGAACATACATTTCGTCGGTGAATTCTCCCTCGGGTTCAATGAAAAGCTGGTGCCGTTCCTTGTCCTTAAAGCGAATGAGCTTATCCTCGATGGAGGGACAGTAACGCGTCGGCGCGGCGTTGATTTTTCCGCTGAACATCGGCGAACGGTCAAGGTTGGCGAGGATCGCGGCGTGCGTGTCCGCGTTCGTATAGGTCAGGAAGCAGCGCATCTGCCCGCGTTCCGGCCTGTTCGGCAGGAATGAAAAATGGGGGATCGGGATATCGCCGGGCTGAGGTTCCATTTTCGAAAGATCGAGGCTGCGCAGGGAGACGCGAGGAGGTGTGCCGGTCTTGAAGCGGCGGAGGGTGAATCCGAGCTCCGAAAGGCTTTCGGAAAGGCCGGAAGCGCGGGCGAGGCCGGAGGGACCCTGCTCGCGGCTGAATTCGCCGATATGGATCTTTGCTTTGAGGTAGACGCCGGCGCAGATGACGAGCGCGGCGCAGGAATACTCCATTCCGCCGGCGCAGATGACCCCGGAAATACGGCCGTTTTTCACGATTATTCGCTCAACTTCGTCCTGCCGGAGGGTGAGGTTTTCCTGCGATTCGAGCGCGTGCTTCATCCGCAGATGATAGCGGTTTTTGTCGATCTGGGCGCGGAGGGAATGCACTGCGGGACCTTTCGAAAGGTTCAGCATCCGCATCTGCAGGAAGGTGTCGTCCGCCGCAAGACCCATTTCGCCGCCGAGCGCATCGATCTCGCGGACGAGATGGCCCTTGCTCGTTCCGCCGATCGCGGGATTGCAGGCACAGAGCGCGACGGAATCGAGGTTCAGGCAAAGGCAAAGTGTACTAAAGCCCATTCTCGCGCAGGCAAGGGCAGCTTCGACTCCGGCATGGCCGGCGCCGGCAACAACGATATCGAAATGTTCGGCAAAGATGCTCATTTTTATCGGTTTTATAAGAAAATCTCGGGTTATCCGCGGAAGGGCTTTTCCTCAAAAGGAGCGTCGACGGAAAGCTTCTTGCCTTTAAGGCGCGGCGGTACGGAAAGATCATCGGGGAACTCTACGCGCACGGCGCAAAGCTGAAGCCCGGTCGGGAAGGCTTTATTCTTCTGCCTGTCGCCGTATTTGTCGTCGCCGACAACGGGGCAGCCGATATGCGCAAGGCTTGCGCGGATCTGGTGCGTCCGTCCCGTCATAAGCTCGATCTCGAGCAGCGAAGTCGTCGGCCTCTCCCCCGTCCCCCGCTCGGTCTCAAGAAGTCGGTAGGCGGTGATCATCTCCCGCGAAGCAGGCGTCGGACGGTCGAAAACCTTCACTTCGGAGCGCTCCGCATCCTTTTCGGCATAGAGCCGGAGAACGTCTTCCTTCTTCGGAGGAACGCCGAAAATCCTTGTATGATAATACTTTTTGAGTTTGCGGTCGTGGATCAGGCCGCTCAGCGCCTCCTCTGTTTTTTCGTTTCGGGCAAAAAGCACGAGCCCTGTTGTCGGAGCGTCAAGGCGATGTACGGGATAGATCTCGCCGAAAGCGGAGAGCAGCCGCGCTTCGAGGGTATCCTCTCCCCCGTCGCGGATCGCGCAGGCGACGCCGGGTTCCTTGTTGACGGCGATAACGTCCGGATCGGTATAGCAGCAGCGCACGCCGCATGAAAGCGCCGTCAGCTCGTCCGAAAAGCCCGTCCAGCTTTCGCCGCGGGGGGTGCAGGTGAAGGTCATGCTTTCTTTAAGCGTAGGGTGCTCGAAAGTCAGGCTGTAGGCATACAGTGCAATCTGCTGGCCGGGCATGGCTTCCGGGTTATAGCGCTGATCGCCGTAAAGGGGGCAGCCGATGCCCGCGAACTGAGCGCGGATCTGATGATGGCGGCCTGTGTGCAAATCGATATCGATGAGCGTTTTCCCCGCTTTTTTGCATACGGCGGCATAGGAAAGGCTCGCACGCTGCGCGCCGGGTGTACCTTCAGGAACGAGCAGCGCGGAGTGCGTTGATTCATCTTTTATAATATAGCTTATTAAATTACCGTATGTCGGAAGTGATTTTGTGACGATAGCCGCATATTTCTTCTTCACTCTGCGGGCTTTCACGGCATCGGTCAAACGGGCGGCAGCCTTGCTTGTGCGCGCAAAAACCATAACACCGCCGACCGGACGGTCGAGGCGGTGCACAAGGCCGAGGAAGACCTCGCCGGGTTTTTCGTATTTCCGCTTGATGTAATCCTTCGCTTCCGTCAGAAGGTCGCGGTCGCCGCTCGAGTCCGCCTGAACGGGCATGTTCGCAGGCTTTTCGCAAACAAGCAGATGATTGTCTTCATAGATGACGTTAAGCATTTTTTCTAATAGAAATCGAGGCTTTTACAGCTCGCGGTACCAGCGGCCGGTGCAGCCGCAGGGCAGGGTCAGCTTTCCGTCGCCGATCGGAAGGCCGATCTCGTCGGATTCGATCTTTCCGCCGCGCTTTCCGACGGCAACTTTGAGCACATTTCGAACAACGGTCGGCGCAAGGCCGGTCGTATAGGAATTTATAAGGAAGAAACCTGCGTTTTTGCTGAGAAGGTCCGCACATTCGCTGACAAGCGGGAACAGCCCCTCCTCGATGCGCCACATCTCCCCCGTCGGCCCGCGTCCGTAGCTCGGAGGATCCATCAGAATGCCTTCGTATTCCCTGCCGCGCCGTTTTTCACGCTGCACAAATTTCAAAGCGTCATCGATAATAAAGCGTACGGGCTTATCGGAAAGTCCGGATTCGGCGAGGTTGTTCTTCGCCCAGGCGACCATGCCCTTCGCCGCGTCGACATGCACGACCTCGGCTGCGGCGGCGGCAAGCGCAGCAGTCGCTCCGCCAGTGTATGCGAAAAGATTCAGTACGCGGAACGGTTCATCGGTTTTTTTCTTATATTTTTCAACAAAACCGCGCATGAAATCCCAGTTGACGGCCTGCTCGGGGAAAAGCCCGGTGTGCTTGAAACCGGTCGGACGAACGATGAAGCGGAGGTCTTTATAGCGGATCGTCCAGCTTTCGGGAAGCCTGCGCTTAAAATCCCATTCGCCGCCGCCCGCGCTCGAGCGAAGATAATGCGCGTCAAAAAAATCGGGCTGCTTCATCGGCCAGACCGCCTGCGGGTCGGGGCGAAGGAGAACAGCATCCCCCCACCGCTCGAGTTTTTCGCCGTTTCCGGCGTCAATTATTTCAAAATCCTTCCAAGCGTTCGCAAGATACATATTCTTCGAAAATCCTTTATTCTTCGGCTTTTTCGCCCATGATTAGATCGTAAATATTCGTCAGTTCGTCCTTGCTGAAGTATTCGATAACGATCTTTCCCCTGTCGTCATCGCCCTTGAAGCTGACCTTCGTTCCGAGACGCTCGCGGAGCTTGTCCTGAGCATGGCGGATATCGTTTGAAAGCCGGGAACGCTTTGGCTGTTTGCGCTCGAGCGACTTCAGCGCGAGCAGCGAAGCAACGCGCTGCTCGGTCTCGCGAACCGACCATTCGCCGTCAGCAGCCTTGATCGCCGTATTGATCATCAGCTGATCGTCGGGGATCGAAGCAAGAACGCGGCAGTGGCCTGCCTGAAGCTTTCCGTCAAGCAAAAGATTGCGGATCTCCTCGGGAAGCGCGAGCAGGCGCACGGAATTCGCGACTGCGGGACGGGATTTTCCGAGCCGTTTGGCCACTTCCTCCTGGGTAAGGTCATGCTCGTCCATAAGTGCACGAATCGCGGCGGCTTCTTCGATCGGATTCAGGTTTTCGCGCTGAAGGTTTTCGATCAGAGAAACCTCAAGCACCTCCTGTTCGTCAAGATCGCGCACGATCACCGGAACTTCGTTCAGTCCGGCCATACGCGCGGCACGGAATCGGCGCTCGCCGGCGATGATTTTATAACGGTCATCGGATTTTTTGACGATGATCGGCTGAACGACGCCGTGCTGCTCAATGCTGACCGAAAGCTCCTTGAGCTTCGCTTCATCGAAGGTTTTGCGCGGCTGATCGAAATTCGTGTCGATCAGATAGACGGAAAGCGTGCTTACCGTGCTGCCTTCCGGGATGCTGCTTCCGCCGAGAAGCGCGTCCAAACCCTTTCCAAGTCCTTTCATAGGTACCTCATAAATTCAAATTATACAATGCATTTAAAGCAGTCAAAATGTAAAATTAATCTTCCCCGTCATCTTCGATCAGCTCTCCGGCAAGGCTTCTGTAGGCTTTCGAAGCGTTGCATTTTGAATCGTAAAGAGTGATCGGAAGGCCGAAACTCGGCGCTTCGCCGAGGCGGACGGAACGCGGGATGATCGTGTCATAAACCTTGTTCTTAAAGAACTTTTTGACTTCGCCGACGACCTGAGCGGAAAGCTTGGTCCTTGCGTCATACATAGTCATCACGACGCCCTCGACTTCGAGGTCGGGGTTCAGATTCTGACGTACTAACCGGACGGTGTTCATTAGCTGCGAAAGCCCCTCGAGCGCATAGTATTCACACTGTATCGGCACGAGCAGCGTATCGGCTGCAGCAAGTGCGTTGAGTGTCAGAAGACCGAGCGAAGGAGGACAATCGGTAATTATATAATCAAACTGGTGCTGGATACCGCGCAGTGCGTTCTTAAGCTTGAACTCGCGCGACATAAGGCTCACAAGCTCGATCTCGGCGCCGGCAAGCTCGATTCGAGCGGGAAGAAGCATCAAATTCGGAACTTTCGTCGGAATTATTATTTTCTCGGCGGAAATTCCGTTAATCAACATGTCATAAATGCTGTATTCGCAGCTGTCTTTGTCGACGCCCATGCCGCTCGTTGCGTTGCCCTGAGGGTCGATATCGACAAGAAGCGCACGTTTCCCCTGCTGTGCAACACAGGTAGCGAGATTAACGGCAGTAGTCGTCTTTCCGACGCCGCCCTTCTGGTTCGCGATCGCGATCACTTTAGCCATAGTAGCCTCCCGGGAACAATTTTGCAAACATTTTCCCATTTACATCATTATACACAATTTCAATTCTGCACGCAATACAAGAAATTGTATTTCAATTGTTTCACGTGAAACAATTTGCAAAAAAAGAAGGCCAAGCGGCCTTCCGATAAGGGTTAAATCATTACAAGGACTTAATTTCACCGTTTCGATAGACGGGAACGACGTCAAGAAAATTATCTTTGAGGCAGTATTCGATATCGCTGCCATAGCCAAGCGAAGCAAGACGATGGCAATGAAATGTTTTCATTAAATCGAAACTGCCGTTCTTCAGGTTGTCGAAGAGATGCACGCAGACGAGCGCAAGATCGGACAACTCACAGTCGGGAACGATTTGATAGAGTTTCTGGATGATCGAACCCGCAGCGCAGTAATCATCGGCGGACGGTTTGCGGTTCGTGCCGGAACAAAGAATCAGCACATCGCTTCCGAGCTCCGCAGCCGCGTTTGCGACAGCTCCGCTGTTTGGGATCGTTCCGATAAGCACCGTATCGGCTAATCTGACGGCTCCGATAGCCGCAGTGCCGTTAGAAGTGCTCATGATCACCGTTTTTCCTTTGACGGCGTCTTCGGTGTACTCGAGCGGCGAATTGCCGAAATCGAAACCCGGAACCTTGTTGCAGCCGCGCTCACCGCCAATCACACATGAGTCACGGCCGATAAAATCAGCGAGCCTAAAAGCATCCTCGGGTTCCAGTACCGGGATTATCCGCGACGCGTGATTGGAAAGCGCGGTAGCCATCACGCTTGTGCAGCGCAGTACGTCTATAACGACAGCGGTTTTGCTGCGAAAAGCCTCGGTGTCAATATGCTCGTTGTAAGTAAGAACATCGATTTTCATATAAGCCTCTTTGGTTGAACTCTGTGCATTATAGCATAACTGCGGTAAAAATCAAGTCAGAACAGAAACAGACGGATGAAAAAAATGCCGGAGATTACGCCAACAATGCCGCTGATAATCGCCGCCGCAAACGCATAGCGAGTGCGTTTTATGCCGAATGTGCCGCAATAAAGCGGGATCGTGTAAAGGATTGTCTCGGTTGACCCGACGGAAACAGAAGCACATAGGCCTATGTAGCTGTCGGTGCCGTATCTGTTTAAAATATCCGAAAGGATCGCGAGCGAACCGCTACCGGAGAGCGGACGCATTAAAAGAAGATGAACGGTTTCGGACGGTATTCCAATCGCTTTTGCCGGAGTTGCAAAGAGGTGAGTAAGTGAGGCAAGAGCACCGGAACCGCTAAATAATGTTATTCCCGCAAGGATAGCGGCCATATTCGGCAGGAGCTTCTTAAGCATCGGTATGGCGTCCGAAGCTCCTTCAACAAATACCTCGAAAGGGTCAATGTGCCGGAAAGACGCATAAGTAAATAGGAAAACAATAAGAACCGGTACGATAAGCGTCATTGATACGCTCCTTCGAATGCTTTGCAGACAAGTATTGCGCTGATAGAAGCGACAACGGATGAAAGGAAAGTCGGAAGAACGATCGAATACGGATCAGCGGAACCGGCGGCAGTACGAACGGCGATCACTCCGGTCGGCAGGAGCTCGATCGCGGAGGCGTTAAGCGCAAGGAACATGCAGATCTCGCGGGTAGCCGTTCCGTCGGATTCCTTTGAGAGGATACGCATAGCTTCCAGCCCGAACGGGGTTGCGGCGTTTCCGAGCCCGAGAAAGTTGGCAGCGAGGTTGAGAGAGACGGGTCCGGACGCTTCCCCGATGCTCGGCATCAGCAGCGCAAGAGGACGGCGCATCAGGAGGGCGAGCTTCTCGACAAGACCGGAGCGTTTCGCGATATTGAAGAGCCCCGTCCAGAGAAGATAGGAGCCTGCTAGGGAGAGCATGAGCCGCACAGAGCTGTCTGCGCCTTCGGCGAGCAGCAGCATGGGATCCTTTCCGTTGATGAAGCAGCAAAGGATCCCGGCGATTATAAGAAAAGAATAAACCCGGCTCATCATGCTGAATCCTATGCACGGTGAGGGCGGATCTATTCCTTTTGAATCTTGATTTTCAACAATGTTTCACGTGAAACATTGCATGTTTGTCTTAATTATTACAATATGAACAGCTAAAAACAGTTATTCTGTAATTATTCCCATTCAACAGCATCGATCGAGACGAGATACTGTTCCATGAAATCCATGTAATCGTCGACAAAACGCATCAGATAAGTCTTGAGGTTCGGATGCTGCTTCACAAGCTCGGCATGCATACGGTCGAAGATAATGTCCTCATCATAGGGCGCTTCATCGCCGATCTCCTGAAGATAGGCGGAATCGAGAGCGAGCAGCGTATCGAGCATCTTGCTGAAATCGGTTTCGCTGATGAAATCGAAATCACCCTGGTTCCTGAACTTTTCGGCAATATATGCTTTTGCCTCTTCAACATTGAGTTCCATTGGTTTCTCCTTTGTTTTATGTATTACGTATAGTATGCTTATTTACTCGACGACAACGAATTCGATATCGGGGAGCCTTGCAGCAAGCCGCGCTACAAAACTGTCACTGCCGGGATTAGGCGATGCGCCGAGCACGACGCGCACGACATGGTTTGTGATTGCGAATTCCACGAGGGCGTCGATAACGCTGTTTGCTCGCAGGATAGTAAGTTCCGCGTCATACAGGCTCGCGCAGGTAAAAAGGAATTCGATTGCAAGGGGTTCATACGCATTATTGAGGAAATTGCGGCCGATCTGCACACAGTGTACGCAGAAAAGCTTTTGGCCTTCAAGACGCAGGCTCGCACCGCGTTCGAGAAGCTTTTCGCAGGAATGCTGACCGGTCACGCAGACCATCAAACCGCCGACGGGCGGCAATTTGGTTTCTTCGGTTAGTGCCATGATTCGCTCCTTTATTTGCCGAGAACGGTTTCCGCCGGGACCTCGCCGCCGAAACGGGAGGAAAGGAGGACGGATTCAATCTTGTCGGGAAGGGAAAGCTGCCGCGGATTCAGAAGCGCGTCGATCGCTTCATCAACATCGGATGCGACCATAAAAAGCTGCAGGAACAGCGGGTCGGTAAAGCCTTCTTCGGTACAGCGGCGAAACTGAGCAAGCAAAGAATCATAATATCCGTTGACATTTACTATTACAATCGGCTTATTATGATAATTGAGCTGCTTGAGGGTGATGACTTCGAGAAGCTCCTCAAGAGTTCCGAAACCGCCGGAAAGTGCGACAAACGCATCGCTGAGCTTTTCCATCAGCGCTTTGCGATCGTGCATTGTCTCGGTTTCGATGCGCTCGGTGCAGTGCTCGAAATAAATGCCGGGAACATTGAGCTTTTTCGGGATCACGCCGATGATCCTTCCGCTTTTCGAATATGCTCCGCGCGCCGCTGCGCCCATAAGGCCGGTCCGACCGGCGCCGAAAACGAGGCCGAGGCCCTCCTGCGCGAGCCTTGCGCCGAAACGTTCAGCAAATTCGACATAGCATGCGGGAATCTTGTTATTTGAAGCGCCGAAGACGCAGACATTGGTTTCTTTCATAATCAGCTCCCTGAAGGCAATTCCGCCTTTCCATGAACATTATAACATCAAATCCGGCAAAAAGGAAACGGGAAAAACAGCAATTTTGTGTCGGTTTGAAGAAAAAGCATGGAAGAGCAAATGCGCAGATCGATAATATACCTAAATTAATTGAAGAAAACGGCCGGCGGGGCTTGTTTTCGCAAAATAAAAGTAGTAAAATACGGCACGAAAACAGAGTAGGGGACAGCGAGTTTATCAAGTGTCGGGAATACAGGGAGTTGATTTCCGAACGAAAACTCATCCCGCCGGCGCAAATACCGCCAAGGACTGCGCCTGAAAGGGAAAGTTGCTGTGCTGTCGCCGCATCCCGCTGGCTATACATATCGGCTTCGACCCCCTTGTGTAGCGACGAGATCGCTGTAAAGGAGGTTATTTTTATGGCAAAAAAGAACATCAACTGGAAGAAAAAACTTGAGGGCAGGGAAGCGGGCAGCTTCGCCGAAACCGCCGCAAAGCAGTGCCGCGAAACGGCTGTGCGGGAGGTAAAGCGCGAAGAAAAAGCCGTGGAGATCGCAAAAAAGGAGAGCACGATCGCACCGGAGGTCCTGCGCAGGATGGTCATTATGGCGATGCTCATCGCGATGTCCGTCGTTATCGATCGGTTTCTGACGATCATGACGCCGACGATGAAGATTGGGTTTATGTTTGTTCCCGCAATGGTTGCCGGCGTGCTGTACGGGCCGTTTGAGGGAATGGTCGTATACGCGCTTGCCGATCTCATCGGTTCGACCCTGCTCGCAAAAGGTACGCCGCTCATAGGCTTGACTTTCTGCTACGCGCTCAGCGGCATCGTTTACGGTCTCTTCCTGAACGAGCGGCCGTTTGCGCTGTTCGGTTCTTCGTTCCGCCGTAAAAAAGTCCGGATCATTCCCGATATTTTGATCGCCGCGGCGATAGTGTGCTTCGTTATCGACCTGTTCCTGAAGACGGCCGTTCTTAACAAGCTGAACAAAGATCTGACATATTGGGGCCTGTTCGTCACAAGGCTGCTGCCGGAAGGGATCATGTTCGGAATACATCTGGTCCTCGGCTCAATGGTGCTGGAGCTTTGCAAGACCCTGAAAAAAATGATCGGCGAAAAGACCGGAAAACGAAAAAAAGCTGCAAAAGCTTAAGGAATTGTTATGATGAACTACGAAGAAGCGCTTGAATACATCCATTCCACCTGCTGGAAGGGCAGCCGCCCGGGCCTTGAGCGCATCACGGAGCTGCTTTCCCGCATGGGCAACCCGGAGAGAGGGCTACGCTGCGTCCATGTTGCCGGAACGAACGGCAAGGGTTCGTTCTGCGCGATGCTTTCGTCCGTTTTAATGACGGCGGGCTATCGCGTGGGTATGTTCACCTCGCCCTATATCGAGGATTTTACGGAGCGCATGCAGGCGGACGGACGCGATATTTCCCACGAAATGCTCGCGGAAGTTACGGAATTCGTGCGGCCATTCGCGGACAGCATGGAGGACTCTCCGACGGAATTCGAGCTCATCACGGCGATCGGTTTCGAATTCTTCAAGCGGATGAATGTTGATGTTGTCGTGCTCGAATGCGGCATGGGCGGAAGGCTCGATTCCACGAACGTTATCGACAGACCCCTGCTTTCCGTGATCACGGGCATCGCGCTCGACCATACCGAATACCTCGGCAGCACGATCGAGGCTATCGCGGGCGAAAAAGCGGGGATCATAAAGAAAAACTGCCCCGTACTTTTCGGCGGCGCGGATGAAGGTGCGGCGGCTGTGATCGCGAAAAAAGCGGAGGAGATGCAGGCGCCGTTCAGAAGGACGGACCGCGAAGGAGTTCGGATAATGAGCTGCTCGAAGGACGGCACGCGCTTCGGGTACGGCGAATTCGGAGAGCTGTTCATCCCGCTGCTCGGTCTGTACCAGCCGCTCAACGCCGCGAACGTGATCGAAGCGGCGCTGATGCTGCGCACGCGCGGCCTCCGGATCGCCGACCGAGATATCCGCAGAGGCCTCGCTTCCGCCTCCTGGAAGGGCCGCTTCGAAAAGCTCAGCGAGAGTCCGCTCGTTTTCTTCGACGGCGGTCATAATATCGAAGGCGTTACCGCCGCGGTGGAAACG
>JAEEGL016370896.1_pt1 | contig 10738 bp, 9 predicted proteins | sample 9134231 | NCBI WGS metagenome assembly JAEEGL01 (sample SAMN16246548, study PRJNA631951) | gut metagenome | biome: gut microbiome; feature: rumen; material: fiber-attached | host: Bos | place: Iran: Karaj | collected 2018-10 | reverse complement strand
CAGTGTTGTTTCTTTCTCAAGCTCAGTCTTTTTGATTTTTACTTCCGAATCGTAGAGCGCCTTTTCCCTGTCCTTTATCTGGTTCATCATATCATTTACATGGTCAACCAGTCCGTCAAAATATTGTTCCCCTGTATACGGCAGGTATTGATTTTCGTTATTTTGTGTATTCAGGACAACCTTGTTTATGGGATCTATCATATGCCTTCGGAGATATCCGATAAAAAATGCCACTACCATACCCAGTATAAGCACCGTGATAGGCATTATGATCCTGAAATATCTCGATACCGATTCCGACAGTGTACTCATGCTGTATACGGTAAGCCTGTATCCCGAAAGACCTATCTCTTTATCCTTCACAAATACAGAATCCTTCTCCAGTTCTTCCATGTCTTCATCTTTGATATTATTACTTGAACACAAGAGTCTGTTGCCTGAAAAAAGTGCCGTCCCCAGATAATCCATATCGGAAAAAGGACTGATAAGCCTCTCTATCCCCGACTGTTCCATAAGCAATGCAATATAGCCCGCGTTTTCCTGTTCCGAGTTCTCATCCGGGATCCCCCTCATGGAAAATACAGGTTTATACAACCCGATATAGGTGTTTTTGTTTGAAGTAACGGTCAGGGTTTGGTCATCACCGTTTTTCATCATGTAAAAGATACGTTTCAAAGCGGTATTCGATACAGTTCCCTTTATCCTGTAAAACTGTCCGTCCTTGTTGAAAACCACTATATTATCGGCATTCCTGATACCCGAGATCATGGAGGTGTTTTCTCTCACAAAGCTGCTGCCCATCTCGAAAAAACGGCGTAAATCGGTAGTCACCGCCATATCTGCAATAATTTTATTGTTTCCTATCAGATATGCTGAATCCTCCAGCTCCAGCAGTTCTTCCTCAACATTCTCTATGATAGCCTCCGAACCTGTCTCTGCCTGCAGTTCCAGGTTTGACCTCACCACTCCCACAGTCAGATAGTAAAAGACAACCCAAAGAAGCACCAGGCTGATGCCAAGTGCCACCATGGTAAGCATAAAACTTTTTAATATGCCCTTTTTGTCCTTCTTCATGTCATTTCCTTTTTTTATTCTGCTATCAGCTTTGTCCAGAATTCTTCCATATTTTCGCGTTCATTTATCAGATAATCCTGATCCGGGATCATGAGATCTATATCCTTTATAGGAACCGGATTTGCATCTTCAACATCATCCCTGGCCGACCATGTGCCCAAAGTACTGAACGGTAAATAACCCCTGCCTTTTCCATCCCTTTCGCCTAACAGATACCTGATAAAAAGCTTTGCAGTATTTACATTTTTAGAGTTTCTGGCCATGGATACCGAAACCGATGTCCTGCAACCGCTGTAAGGATTCAGGTTATATACGGGTTGCATCTTGTATCCGACATCCGATAACCTGAGTTTACTGGATACTGCTATCCCGAAATCTGCATTTCCGTTTCCCAAAGCTTCCACCACCTGATCGGAGCTGTTGGTAAACACGGTATTTTTTGCCAGTTCCGTAAAGAAATAAGTAACAGCATCCTGTTGCGTGTCAGTATACGTTTTCCCATAATACTCTTCGTATGCTTTTTTCATCTCTTCTTCGTGCTGAAAAAGGGATACACAAAAAGCATATGTAGAAAAAGATCTTAAAGGGTTTGGCATATATATTTTACCGCTATACTTCGTATCTGTCAGTTCCCAGATATTCTTAATCGGAGACGATTCATACTTTGACGAGTTATAAAACAGGATCTCCGCTTCATTTACAAATGAATAAATCCCGTCCGTAAGACCTTCTTTCATATGTTCTTTTATATCCCACGGAATATACTGAACCACTATACCTGTATCAAGAAGTTTGGTCTTATAATCCCCGCTGTTGTCATTGCACAGTACCACATCGCAGTCAGATCCACCGTTTTTATAGTTCTTCTCCACTTCCTCGACCAGGTTTGTGCTCCTGATATCCCTAACCTCTACGGACAGCCCCGGATAATCGGCCTCAAAATAGTCCTTCACCTCGGCTATTCTGGTAGATACCGTATAGACTATCAAAATATCTTCTCCCAAAGCCTTTTTATACAGCTCCTCCGGGCTTTCCTGCGCCTCAAGATTTGCCGATTGCAGCCACTTGTCCTCAATATTCTCTTTTTTCTCAGACTCTTTTCCCGTACAGCACACACATGATATTATCATCACCGCAAGGATGACAAACAATCCTGCAGACCTTTTTTGTATTCTTCCCATTCCACATCGCTCCATATATCTTTTTCTCCTGTAACAAATGCTTTCATAGCCCTGTCAATATAATTTGAAACTTCTTCGTTATACTCATGTGCCTCCTTAAATTCCGGCAGGTACTCCGCATAGCTCATCTGTGATCTTCCGTCTATATATTCCGCATCGGAATTTATACCGTTCCAGGTAACACCCAAAAGGTATTCCTCCGGAACACGCATGGGGCCGATACCGCACAGATGCTTGTTCTGAAGGGTGTTCCATATATAGTTTTTTGTAACTATGGTGGAAACACTGCCATAAACGCTTATATCTTTTCCGTCAGAGAAATCCCAGTCCGTACCCTTTTCCCCGAATCTCGCTATAAGTGATGCTTCTTCAGAAAGCATAAGCTCAAGAAGTTTAACAGCAGATTCCTTATGTTTACTCCTTGTAAGGATAACCGCCCCTATCTGAGGTTCATATATCCTGTATAATGCATTTCTCTCCCCGCCTGGTCCGGCCAGAGGCGTTACATGAATGAATCTTGCCATAATCTCCGGATTTCCGGAATATATAACATCCGATATCGAATTCGTAGTGAATGCTCCCACCAGATTCTCCGGACTGTTCACCAGTTCCATCAGATCATGAAGGTCCCTGTCATATACCCCGTAATCCAGCAGTTCCTCACTGTACAGTTTTCTGCAAAACGCCAATCCGTTTCGGAATTCATCACTCACTGCGGACTGTTCATTCTTTTTTTCGTTTAACAGAAATCTTGAATGGTAAGGATCATTATAAATATATGAATTGAGCAGAAGTTCCACAGGAGAAAAGGCATATCCGTCTCTTGATCCTACCAGAGGGATCTCATCGTTTTTTCCGTTCTCGTTACAGTCATACTTCTTAAATGCCCTCAGAACCTCTTCCAGTTCTACTGTGGTTCCCGGAACCTGCATTCCCAGTTTTTTCAGCCAGTCATAATTGATCCACAGGATCTGCCCTGCCGCTCTTAAGGCAGAGCTTCCGTAATTATAATATATTCCTTTCTCCGCTTCGGAGCATATGTCCCCTGTTGCCGTGTATTTTTCCACGGTTTCTTTATCTACGGAGAAACCGTTTCCAAACATTACCACATCCATATCCGCATCGGAAGCAAAAAGCGATTCCAGATAATCCTCACTCCCGGTCTGTCTCACGGTCTTGATATCCAGCTCCAGCCCGGTCTGTTCTTCCAGCCAGTTGATATAGTAATTTGTGTTCGGATCAAGTACAAAATCCGAATACGGAATAGCGATGCGAAGCACTTCCTTTTCTTTTTTTGAAGAACACCCGGTACAAAAAGCTATACCCAAAGACAAAAAAAGGCACAGTAAAAAGATATGCAGGTACATCGCATTCCTTTTTTCTGTGCTATTCTTTATTCCTGTTATAAACTTTTCCGTCACGATTCTCTCAATTCCTTGGGTGATATTCCATAATGATTTTTAAATACCTTAAAGAAATGATAATAATCGGCATATCCCGTCCTGTAAGCCACATCCTTTACAAGAATGGATTTATCAAGCAAAAGTTCTTTGGCCAGCTCCATTCTCTTCTCGGTAAGATACAGATTCAGTGATTTATTGAAATACTTTTGAAACAGCCCGCATATATATCCCTTACTGAAACCGAACTGCTTCGCCAAAGTGTTCAAGGTAATTTTTTCATCATAATGGTCATTTATATATGAAATGATTTTATTAAATCCCGGATTTTCTGTCAAGCTGTCTTTTTCATTTTCATCCTTTAAAGGTGCTCTTTTTGAAAGCCGGGCATCAAGTCCCTCAAGAACTATCTGGATATCCGCATTATTCACGGGCTTTAGCAGATAGTCGAATCCTGTCTGCTGAAAAAAAGCGCGGACATTTTCAAAGCTGTCGTACGCAGAGAGCATGACAAACTCGGATGTAACGCCTTTTTCCTTAAGAGTCTTGATAAGCTCATTTCCATCCATGTTTGGCATCTTCAGATCACAAAAAACCACATCCGGAGCCAACTTTTCTATCTCTTCCACTGCGCGCAGGGGATCGGTGGAACTGCCTATGACTTCAAACGCATAATCAAGCCAGGGAACTATCTCGATAAGTTCTTCGAGTATCCACGAATCATCATCTACCAGATATACGCTATACATCTGCCTCTCCCCCTTATTAATTCTGTTATTATATCTCTAATTATAGAACATCACAGGGAAAAAAGATATAGCAAATTTTCATCTCTATATGTCAAATATTCATATGTCACAGCCACAAAACATCACTTAAGAGCTGGCGTACATTATTCTCACTCACCTTTATTAGTTTTGCCAGATACCAGGCTCTTTCGTCGTCGGACATTTCTTTTAGTTTTTCGGCTTCCTCTCCGTTTGTCATTTTGTTTTTCAGTTCACGGACTTCATCAATCTTGGCTTCTGTTTTCCATATAAGTTCTTTCAGCCGTGCTTCCTTTTCATCGAATAACTCTACCATATCATCCCTGCTGCATTCACCCGAAAGAAGCTTTGATATTTCACTCAGGGAAAAACCCATTTCCTGAAGTTCCAGAAGAGCTTCCACCTGCTTTAGCTGATCTGCGGAATAATATCTGTATCCTGTCTCTTCATCTATCTCAACCGGCCTTATCACATTTTTCTTCTCATAAACACGAAGCGCCTTTACAGATACCCCGGACAGCGTAGCCAGTTCGCCTATTTTTAAAAGTTGAAACCTCGGATCCTTCTCCATTATCTTCTCCTTTTTCAATCACAGGGACGGTTCTTTGATTGATTTTCACCGATCACAGTACTTCTTCAACCCTCTCTGCAGCGGGCAGATTTCCTTTCATCCTGCTGATACACGTATTTGTCATCATCACGCTCTTCATCATCTCTCCCCGGTACTGGGTTATCTTCAACATTTTTCCAAAATCTTCTATCTCACTACCCATCATACTATTTCCCAGGAAGAAAAGCAAGAAATATCCGAGAGTTCCGGAAAAAGTATTTATTCCGGATGCCAAAGCCATCCTGCTGTGTGCCTTCATATTGTTTTTCATAATCTTCAGGCTTTCCTCTTCTGCTTTACTTTTAACCAGTTCCTCTCCTTCGAATATTCTGATTGCCTCGGAGGAATTCACAGCCGGTTCCATCCAATTCGTGAACCGGGCATAGTGTTCCCTGGATTTTTTCTTGAAAACAGGAACCTTTTTTATGATCACCACGTTGCTTAAGAAAAAGAAGGGAAGCATGATAATAAGCGCCACTGCAAGCATGGTCCGGTTCACTATAAAAAGTACCATCGATGACAGGCACAGATTAACGGATGCTATCAGCAGGTGCATAAAGTTCAGAGGTCCCACAAGATAAAGATCAGTCTTATCTATATCACTGTTCAGTCTGCTGATCCAGTCACCGGCTGACAATTCTTCCATCTCCTGTCCGGTTCGGGACAAAAGAGATTTATATACCCGCATTCGCAGTTTCTTTATAAATCTGATATTTATCTTCATCGATACAAAAGCCCAGACAAACATGTTGTAACCGAACAACAAAACTGTAAAGAGCAGAAATATTCCAAAGTTAGATAAAAGGGCTCCTTCTTCCTTTCTTTCTACCATACGTATAAATGATTCAAGCATGTTGGAAACCAGCACCGCATTCAAAAAGTCAAAAGGTGCACGCAGTATCATCATGATGATAAAGTCCCGCGTCATTCCTGTTTCCTTTAATAGTCTTCTAACCTTTTTATTCATGCCAGTTCCCCGTTTCTTAAAACATAAATCTTTGTATATCCTTCCAGATGTTTCGCCTGATGGGTTACATGCACCACCGTTTTATCTGTGGCATACTCCATAATTGCTTCCAATACCGACGCGGAATTCTCACTGTCAAGTGCCGATGCCGGTTCATCGAGTAAAAGCACCTCTGAATTCTTACACATAGCTCTGGCTATTGCTATACGCTGAGCCTGTCCCCCCGAGAGTTCATCTGCCCTGTCTCCAAGATATGTATGTATCCCTTCGGGCAAAGTCTCTATCCATGAGGATAGCCTCGCCATTTTTACGACCTTTTCCACATGACTGTCAGGATACTTATGCCCCATGGTGATATTATCGTATATGGAAAGAGGTAAAAGCATGGGGGATTGCATAACCACAGATACTTTTCTGCTTATATCCTGCGGATCTGACTCGCCGTCCACGGTAACCGTTCCCTTATCAGTCCTATAGAGTCCTGCCATAAGCCTTAACAATGTACTTTTCCCGCAACCGCTTTCTCCCATTATTCCGATTTTATCTCCCTTTTTTATATTTAAGGAAAGATTGTTGATTATCAGTTTATTATCGTATGAAAACGAAACATCTTTTAATTCTATCATTCTACACCTCCTCCAATTTTTCAAGATTTGTCTTAAACACCTTAAACCCTGATATCCAGCTCGGAAGATTCATGATAGATTGTGTCAGGCTGCTCTGCATATTTAAAAATACTATCAGTGTCCCCAACGTGATGCTCCCCTTTAAGACCATGTATCCGCCGACTGTAAGCAATAAAAGCAGTGGTACTCTCGACATTATACCCGAAAGAGAATTATACAATGCGTTAAGTTTTTCCATATCTGCTTCATGTTTACCCCAATTTTCCAGACTTTTTTCATATGTCCTGATGCACATTTCATCACCGTCATATATTTTGACCGCAGGAAATGCCTGTACCAGACTGTATGATACCCTGTTCATCTTCTCTTTTTCTTTTAATGCAGAAGATACAATACCCGACAGTTTCCCGCTGGACCATTTTACATAACCGAGTATCAGTACTGTAGGAACAAATATTACAAAAGTAAGAAGAATATTCTGGAACAACAGAAAGATAAACACAAGTATACCCGTAAGCAGCATATCAGTGATATCAAATAATGTATTGGACAGGTATTCATCTGCACGTGACAGTTCATTCTGTACCTTTGACATTACTGCCCCGGCATCCGGCACAGCATGATCATCAATACTATGGTTTCGTTCCAAAACTTTGCCTATAAAACCCATCCTCAAAGAATGTGCCATCCTTTCGGCAGCAAATCTTCCAAAATAACTTTTTAGAAATACAGTCACCGCACTGATCGCTACAAAGCATACCAGGATCATAACCAAAGAAGACGTGATCTCCTCCCTGTTTTCTATTCTGTTTACCAGCTCCCCGATATAAACCTTGTATATCATCTGACATACAATGGCCACTACTGCCATCATTACTGCTAAACTTATGCGTATCCTGTTATCTTTTATCAACTTTGATAAAACAGACATAACCCCTTGCCTCCCTTGCAGACAAAGTATAAACTCTGCCCCAAGGTACGAGTCAAGGGGTATTTTTTTACAATATTAATTTATTCTCTTTGATTCCTATACATCATCAGTCAGTATCACGTCTTCTGTATACTTGCGTTCCATATCATGACGTATCTTACGATTCTCCACTGAATCAAAAATGATTGAAAAATCATAATCCTCCGGGTATAACTCATCCGCACTTACATGCAGTTTTACCCGTTTATGATTGATCCAAATCTTTCGGCCGGCTATCTGGACTCTGAGTACTCCTTTATCATTTTCCGGTTCACAGACTATACCTATCTTCTTGTCGGGAGATACCATTACACTGTCACCTATCTTAAACTGTGCTGTTAGTTTCGGAGCATTTACCGGTTTTTTATCCTTCCGGATTTTCCTGTTTTCACTTTTTTCAACATCTTTGTTGCTCCTAAAACTATAAGTCTTTACAGCTTCCTTACCATAAGCGGCCTCCACAGCTGTTTTCAGCATGCTCTCAGGCATTCCCAGGCGGTCAGCGATATAAAATGCACAGCTCTCACCTGCTTCTCCTATTACCATTTTATATGTCGGCATCAGCGTCTCGCGGTCAAAAGTCATTCGGGCATTTATGATTCCTTCCTGTTTTTTTGCATATTCCTTGATCTCGGGATAATGTGTTGTCACAAGGAAGTTTGTTCCGCTTTTTCTTAACTCTTCCAAAATCGCTGTGGCAATACCCATACCTTCAGCAGGGTCAGTACCTGAGCCGAGCTCATCCATGATGACCAGACTGTCCCTGTTTACTTTCCGAAGTATCTCAAGTACATTTTTTATATGTGCCGAAAAAGTAGACAGGTTTTTGGAAAGATTCTGTCCGTCACCGATATCGCATAAATAGTTGGAATTCATGCAGATATCTGCTTCCCTGCAAGGTACATGGAGTCCGCACTGAGCCATATAGCTGTTCAACATCACCGTCTTTATGGATACCGTCTTACCTCCGGTATTGGGTCCGGTGATGACTATTCCACGGATTGCTTTCTTTTCAGCATTCAAATCCTTATCGCTTCCCATACCGGTCCCCAGTTCGAAATTTAGCGGTACATTTATTTTCCTGTCCATCAGCGGGTGTCTTGCTTCTTTTAATACTATCCTTCTGTCCAGATTTATCTTTGGTTCCGTACAGTCCAGATCTATGCTCAGCTTGCCCTTGGAAAAGATGAAATCGAGTTTTTCTATCATGCCCATATTTTCTTCCATGGCAGGGCCTGCATCTGATACAAGTGCAGAAAGAGTATAAAGAATCCTGTATACCTCGTTTTCCTCTTCCACGCGCAGTAGCTGCAGCTCCTCATAGTATTTCGCAAGTGCAGCAGGTTCTACAAAAACAGTATTACCCGTAGCAGATTTATCTATCACACTTCCGGGTATTCTGAAACGATACTCCTTCTTCACAGGAACACATACCCTTCCGTTCCTTAAGGTGTAGAAAGTATCTGCCATGCAGTCCTTATTGTTCCTTATGACCTGTTCTGCTTTCTGCTTTACCGCTTCCTCTGCCCGGGCGATCGCAGTCCTCACATCATACAGCACGTTTGAAGCATGATCATCCACCGCATCATACCTGATCTGCCTGCATATCTCTTCCCGCAGATCTCTTAATTCATCAAGGTTTTCATCGTAGTAAGCCAAAGGATTTTCAAACTGCCTGCCTCTTGTCAGGTAATCCTTTAATCGCTCTACTACCACAAGTACCTTTTCCACACGTTCCAGCTGATAGGGAGTAAGACAGGCACCTTTCCCTGCTTCCATCAGTATCTCTCTGATCTCAGTCACATCCTGCAGCGGGGGATTTCCCAGGTTTTCTATCATTTTCCTGCTGTTAGTGGTATCACGAAGATTTTTGTTCAGTTCTAATTCATCAAGGAATATAGACACATTCTCTATTTCCTCTTTAGCGGAGCCTGTAACAGCAAGTCCTGCCCACATATCTTTTATCTTGTCAATTTCTATCTGTTGCTCTGTATTCATTTCTGTAATTCTCCATATTTTTATGTCATTGTCTTAATGTACCCTGCGAATGACAATACCGACAAATGACAGGTATTTTCCCAGTCCTTTATCAAAATAACCCTTATCTTTTATTCCGTATTCATGTCCGGATTCAAACCAGTCATTCCAGGCTTCATCGAAGCATTCAAGATCAAAATCCATGACTACCTCATAGTCATCACTGTTGCCAAATAAGTCCTTCCACCACTTTCTTGAATGGAAGGTATCTAGATCGTCTCTGTTGCCTTCAAACCACTCCAGCATCATATCCGCCTGCCCCTCGGTGAGTTCTTCCTTTAGTCCCGGCATAGCAACTACCAGTACCCCATCCTTTTTTAAGAATGGAAGAACCTTCTCTTCAAAAACTCCTTTTTTAGCACCAAAGTAATGGAATGCGTCTATACTCACCACTGCATCAAAGTATTCATGTGCATAGGGCATATCATTTGCATCTGCATGTATAGGGATAATACGGTCATCAACGCCCCACTTCTTAAAACTTTCAGCGTTCTGTGTAGCCGAAATCCAAAGATCTGTCGCAAATACATTTACCCCGGCTTCCTTTGCGAGAAACAAACTGGTAATACCCATCCCGCATCCCAGATCCATAATTCGGCTGCCTTCCTTTAAAGGATATTTCTCAAGCATTTCATCAAGTAATCTTAAACTGTTAGGTCCCATTAAATATTCTTTTGTAAAAAAGTTTCTGTATTTTTCACATCTTGTATTAGTGTTTGTATTCATTTTCTTCATCCTTTCTTTTACAATCATTCGTTTATCGCACAAAAAAACCACGATACCTTTACACTTAGATATCATGGTCTAAAATCAAAAGTTTATTATACAGTAACGGTTTAAAACAATAAAATATTACACATCAAACCATCCCTGCAGGTAACAAGGTATTTGTCCATGATATTAAGCGCAATTAAAAAAGCCACCAGTAAACACTGCCAACCTTAAATTTAATTTACTGCAATTCTCGTGCTATGCCGAAAGCATATCAAGTCGTACATAGCTGATCATGCAATGGTTATCTTACCACGCTTAACATAAAATACCTCGTCTTTCTTTTTTATTTCATTTTCTTTATAACACAAACCCGGGGTCTTGTCAATCAGTTT
>JAEEGL015714797.1_pt1 | contig 10738 bp, 7 predicted proteins | sample 9134231 | NCBI WGS metagenome assembly JAEEGL01 (sample SAMN16246548, study PRJNA631951) | gut metagenome | biome: gut microbiome; feature: rumen; material: fiber-attached | host: Bos | place: Iran: Karaj | collected 2018-10 | reverse complement strand
CGGCTTCGCCTGCGGCCTGGCCGCCGTGGCCTCCGCCGAAGAGGGATCCGAGCACGGAGCCAGCAAGCAGGCCGCCGAGGAGGCCTCCGCCGAAGCCCATGCCGCCGCGCTGCTGGGCGGGCTGGTTCATGGGACGGGGCTGCTGCATGGGACGCTGCTGCGTGTAGGGCTGGGCAGGCGCGGGACGGGGCGCCGGGGCCCTCATGGAGGGCTGGCTGCCGAAGGAGCGTCCGCCACCCATGCGGGCCGCATCGGCCGAGCAGGGAAGCAGGGTGACGGTCCCGGCAAGGACCAGGGCGAGGAGGGTCGAAGCTGCTTTCTTTTTCATGGTCGTCTCCTGCCGGCGAGGCCGGCGCGCTGCTGAACGGTGCAGGCAGGGCCCGCACCGGGAAAGGCGTTGACGGGAGGGAAGGCGGGGCCGGAGGCCTTGCCGTTCCTGCCAAATATAGGGTCGGCCGCAGGCCTTGACAAGTCGGGCTGCCCGGATTTTCTGCCGGCGGCCGGTCTGGATCTGCCACCTGGCAGGGCGTCGGCTACCTGGCGCTTCTGGCGTCCACGTAGAGCCAGAAGACGGTGCTCACGCGCAAGGGCGAGGGCTCACCCTCGGGGCCCTTGAGCGGCGCGCCCTGCCTCGAGGCCTGGATGCACCACCAGCCCGGCTCGTTCAGCACGCAGGCGACGTCGCCGCTCTCGAGGGTGCGGGACGCAACCGCTTCCTGCCAGGGCGAGGCGGGCTTTCTGCCGTCGGTGCTGATGCGCTGGATCTCGACCTCGAGGCCGGAAGCCGGCTTGCCGTCGACGAGCACCCTGGCCGCGAAGAAGGCCGGCGCCGTCAGCCCGAAGGGGCGCACCAGGGGGACGATCTCGAAGCTCAGGCCCGAGGGCAGGTGCCAGCCCCAGTCTTCGCCGTAGACCGGCACGATGGTCTTGACTATCTGCTGCTGGTAGCTGCGCGCCGGCGCGTCCCACCAGGGCCTGGTCTCGATGGAGAAGTGGTAGAGTCCGCGCCTGGCGATGCCCACGTTGGCGCCCCAGGCCTTCTGGTCGAGATAGCGGATCTCCTCGACGTCGCCCAGCAGGTCCTGCCGCGACGCAGGCTGGTCCGGCCTGGCCGCGTCGCGCTCGAAGCGCTGGATGGTGAAGATGCGCGGCATGTCCATGGCCACGCCCTTGCCGCGGGCAGGCTCCATGCCGGCGATGAGCAGATCGATTTCCTCGTTGAGGACTTCGGGCGTGCCGGCCGCAAGGATGCTGGCGAGCACCGAGCCGACCGTCTGCGAAAGCGGGGGCGCGGGTGGCTCTGCCGGCGCCGCTTCCACCTGGTCCGCCTGACCGGAAGCGGCCTTGGGATCGGGCGCCTCTCTGGCGGCGTCCTTTGGAGCGTCCTTTGACGCATCCTTCGATGCGTCCTTTGCGACGTCCTTTGACGCGTCTTTCGATGCGTTTTTCGTGGCCTCCTGACTCTTCCTTTCCTGCGCCTGGGGCTGCTGGGCCTGGGCGGCACCCCTTGAGGAAGGCGCGGCCAGCCTCTCCTCGATGCTGGTCCGGCTGGGGATGAGCAGCGTCGTCTGCGCTGCCGCAGGGGCGACGGCAAGGCTCATGCAGGCCGCAAGCGCGGCAGGCAGGAAGGATGGCAGGAAAGATGGCAGGCGAAGGCGCAAGGCGTGCAGCATGGGGCAGTTCCTCGAGGCGCGGACGACCGCGCCAGAGCCTGTGGTAGCAGAAAGCAGGTTCCTTGTCATTCCTGGAGCAAGGTGCCGGAATTAGACAGGATATTTGGCAGGACCCGCATGCTCCCCGGCTGGGGCGGGCCTGCCTCCGGCAGGCAGTCCCGCCTTGCTCCTTGAAGGAAGGGCGATTGAGGGATACCTTCGCTGGGCCTTGGGGCGCCCGGCCCCAAGAGACTGCGAGCAGGTCCGCCTGGGCCCCTGGAGCGATGCGATGGTGACACTGATCTTTGGCGACTACGTCTACGAAACGCCCATCTTCATGGTGAAGGCCCTGACCCGGAAGGATCTGCCCGAAGCCTTCGAGCAGCTGGAGAAGCTGCGCCGGTCGGGCTATCTCGCGGGCTTTGTCCGCTGGGACGCCGTTTCGCCGGTGCCGGAGCAGCCCGTGCAGCCCGATCCCCGCTTCGAGCAGACGCCCTACGTCAACTTCATGCTCTTCCGCCACCGCCATCCCCTGGTCCTGAAGCCCAAGGCACCCTGCTTCTGCCCCGAGCTGGCCAAGGGGCTGGACCGGGCCTGGTTCGCCCGCAGGCGCAGGGCCGTGCTGGAGGCCGATCCCCGTGCCGACCTCGTGCTCTCGGAGGAGCTCCAGCTGGAGACTGCCTGCGAAGGCCGCCTGATCTTCGAGAGCCTCGCGGCGTCGCGGGACGTGCCGTACAGGGGCTTCTTCAAGGACGCCTTCGAAGAGGTGATCTGCCTCTCGGGCAGGCGCTTCCTGGAGGCTTCGAAGGAGGGCGCGGGCAAGCCGGAGATCCTCCGCATCGATGCGCCCGAAGCGGACAGGGACTGCCTCGCGGCCGCCCTTGCCGGCATTGCCGAGCCCGGCACCGTGGAAGCGGGCGAGGGGGAGCTTTCCTGCCAGTGGCGCCAGGGACTTCCCGTGAAGGCGGTCTTCGACGCGCTCTTTCCCGCCGTCCAGGCCAAGGGCCGGACGGGAACGCCGGAACAGATCTTCGGACATGAGCTGCGGGCCCGCGGAATATACGGCGGCGTCTTCGGCGTCTTCAGCATCGGCCATACCGAGCTGGCCCTGGTCGAGCGCAGTCTGGAAAAGCGCCCCGGCGACCAGCGCTACCGCCTGGCAGCCGGCGGCCGGGTGAACGCGGCCATTGCCGAAGACGAGGCCTGGGAGCAGATCTGCACTCCCGTGCGCTGGGCAACCCTGCCCGAGGGCACGGTCTTTGAGGAGGCCATGCGCCTTGAGGGCGGCGCCGTCTTCATGCTGGAGGCGCATCTCAAGCGCATCCAGCGCCAGCTTGTCCTGCACGGCATGGCGGCTTCCTGGGTGGAGCCCCTGCTCGAAGGGCTTGCGCCCTGCGAAGCCAGGCCTTCCCCTGGTCAGCAGGGCAGGCTTGCGCCGGAAGCCCTTGCCTCGCAGTGGGCCAGGCTTCCCGACGCCTGGCGGGAGGAGCTTGCCGGCACAGGCGCCAGTCTTGAAGGCCCCTGCGAGCTTGTGCTGACGGCAGACGCCGGGGGCAGGGCGACGCTTGCGGCCAGGCCGCTTTCGGACGCGGCAGACGCCCGGCTCGGCCTCTCCCGCAAGACCCTGGACGAGCGCAGCGACTATCTTGCCTTCGCCACGGCCTACCATCCCTGGTTCGACAAGGCCTTCGAGCGCATCGATGCCGGCGAGTGCTTCGACGTGCTCTTCGTCAACAGGCTGGGGCTGGCAGCCAGCGGCGCGCGGAGCGCCCTCGTCTTCGAGCAGGACGGCGCCCTTGTCACCCCGCCCCTGAAGACGGGCATGAAGAACGATGTTCTGCGCCAGGCGCTCGTGGATCTCAAGGCCGTCGAGGAGCGCGATCTTCCCCTGCAGGAAGTGCTGCAGATGGAGCGGGCCTGGTGCGTCAGCGCCGTCTACGGCGCCGTCGAGGCAAGCATAGAGAAGCCCCGGCGTCCGCGCGGGTAGCGGCTGCCGGCAAAGGGTGCCGGCAGTCCCCGGCTTGCCTGCCTGTCCCCGAGCCGCCTGCCTGTCTTCTGTGCCGGCACGCGCTATCCCGGCGCCAGCACCACGGACATGGCGGAGAAGCTGGCGGTGCAGGCCGCGCCCTCCGCGAGGCCGAGACGATCCACGGCCTCCAGGGAGAGCATGGCAGCCATGCCCGTGCCGTCCGAAAGGCGCAGGCGCACGCTCGCCTCGAGGGTGCCCTTCCTGACGAAGACCACGGTGACCTGGAAGTTGTTGGCGCAGCTCGTGGCGGTGTCTGGCGGCGAGAGCACGACCCAGGGCGCCTTGACCTGCGCCGTGACGGTCTGCCCCCTGCGCAGGTCGAGGCTGCGCATGCTCTCCATGGAGATGATGGCCGTCACCTCAAGGCCGGAGAAGGCCGTCAGGGTCACCTGGGCCATGTTCCGGCTCTCCTGGATGCGCGTGATGGAGCCGGCGAAGGCGTTGCGGGCAGAAGAGCGGCGCAGGGTCTCGCGGCGCAGGTGGGCGTGGATGATCTGCCTTGCCTCGCCGTCCTGGAACTCCTTGAGCCGTATGGCCTGCACGGGGCTCTGCAGGCCGAGGAACTTCTGGACTATGGGTGCCGGCACCCCGCTTTCCATGAGCTCGGCGCCGCGCGCGTGCCTGAGCACCCTCGGGCCGCCCAGCGTCTTGTCCGGCAGGCCGCAGTCGCTGGCCGCCTGGTAGAAGCTCTTGCGCACGTAGCCGGGGTCGATGCCGGCAAGGCTGCCGTGGAGTTCGGCGAGCGCCGGATGCTCGACTATCTTCAGGAGGGCCGCCATGGCCTGCTCCTGGATCTGGATGTCCCGGGATCCCCGGATGCGCACGGTGGCGGTGGAGAAGACCAGATCCCGGTTGTCGTCGAGCGCGAGCGCCTCGCCGAGCCGAAGCCCGCCGTGGCGGATGAGCAGGTAGATGAAGTAGAGCCTGAGTCTGACGCGCAGCTGCTTTTCCTGGGTGGGCTGGCTGGCCCAGTCCTTCCAGTAGGCGTCGAGCCTGGCGAGTTGTTCCGGTTCAAGATGCTTCATGGGATGCCGCCAGTGAGAGGTTGCGGGGCCCTGGGGCGCCCTGCGGGGGGAGGCAGGGCGCAGGCCAAGGGCGTCTTCTCATGCTAGCACGGAATCCGGGCCGGCTGAACGGCGGCACGAAAAGCGCAGTGAGCGTGTCTGGCACCCTGAACCGGCGGCTGCGGGGGAAGGCCGGAACCGCGAGGCAGGGGCCTTTCCTCCAGCGCTAGACTTCGGCGAACTCGCCGATAAAGGGGTTGTTCAGGCGCTCGTCGCCAATGGTCGTGGCCGGGCCGTGGCCGGGATAGGCCATCGTGGCGTCGGGCAGGGCGAAAAGCGTGCCGCGTATGCTCCGCATGAGCGTCTGGTGGTCGCCGCCGGGGAAGTCGGTCCTGCCCATGGAGCGGTAGAAGAGGCTGTCGCCGGTGAAGACGCAGCCGGCCTCCGGGAAGTGGAAGGAGACGCCGCCAGGGGTGTGTCCCGGCGTCTTCAGGATGTCGAAGGAGAAGGCGCCGAGCGCCATCGTCCCCTCCGGCAGGGGGCTGCTCTCGAAGGCCGGCACCGGGGGCATGCCCCAGATGCCGCCCCTGGCCGCCTCCGTGTCCGCAATGGGCGCGTCGCCGGCAGGCACGAAGCAGGGGGCGCCCGAGGCTTCCTGCAGGGCGTGCACACCGTAGAGGTGGTCGAAGTGCTGGTGGGTCACCAGAATGCCCAGCAGCCTGAGGCCCCTGGCCGCGAGAAAGTCGGCGATGGGGGCGGGATCCCCGCCCACGTCGATGGCAAGCGCCTCGCCGTCCCTGTGGACGAGGTAGCTGTTGGTGCCAAGGGGGCCGAGGGAAAATGTTTCGATCTCGATTGCGCTCATGGGGCGTCCTCCGTTCGCCAGGGCCGCTGCCGGGCCCGGCCAGACGGGAAAGTGCCATGCTTTGGGTCCCCGCGCAACAGGCCAGGCCGGAACCTGCCCTGAGGCGGTTTTCGGCGCAGTCCTTGATGGACAACTTTCTTGAGTTCCTCTAGATTTCGCCTGCGAGCCTCAGCAGGCTTGGGGCGCTTGCCGGCGGCGAACCGGCAGCCTGCTTCCGGCCGTCCGCGTGCAGCCGCCCGCGTTCAACTTTCAACTGTCTACGTTCAGCCGTCTGCGTTCAGCATCCATGTCCCGCAAGGAGCAGCCCGTGAGCACTACCTTCAACGCCCTTCCCCTGACAGGGAAGGATCTCCGCGACCACCTCGACGTCCTCTGCCGGAGCCTTGCCCGCTTCTTCCGCTTTACGGGCCGGGATCTCTTCTTTCCGCCGTCCTGGTCCGGCATCAAGGCCGAGCACATTGCAGCCGAGCAGACGCTCATGCTGCCCCTCTCCTGGGAGGGCCGGCTCGTGGCTGCCCTGAAGCTCACGGGCGTGGACGCGGCCGAGATGGATCGCCTCTGGCCCCTGCTCGATCCGCTAGTCCAGCTTTGCCTGGAAAACACGGCCCGCGCGAAGCGCTGCGCCACCGACGCCTCCACGGGCCTGGTCGCGGAAGAGGTGCTCTACGCCAGGCTTGCCGAGCGCGCCAGGCAGGTGCGCGAGTCCCTGGCCGCCCCGCACCAGGCAGGCGACCTGCAGGCTGTCGCCGGCCTTCGCCGGCTCTGCGCGAGCATCTGCGTGCTGCGCCTCGCTAACGCCGCCGAGATGCAGGAGAAAGACGGCTGGGCAGCCATGGAAAAGTGCCTGGCCGGCCTTGCCCAGGCGCTCCTGCAGTGGCTTCCCGAAGACGTTCTGGCCGCCCGCGCGGGCCGCAGGGACATTGCCCTGCTCCTGCCCGGCGTTGCCGGCAGGCTTGCCTGCCAGAAGCTTGCCGAGGGGGCCGTTGCCTGCATGCGCGAAGCGGCGGCGGCAAAGCCGCTGGCCGAAGCCGTTTCCGTCAGGCCCGTGATCTGCGCAGGCCACGCCGTCTTTCCCCAGGACATGGCTGGCCCTGAGCTGAAGCTCGAGCCGGAAGATCTGGGCCGGGAGCTGTTGGAGCGGGCCAGGCTGGCTGCCCAGACGGCCGAGGGCAGGGGCCAGGGCTGCGTCATGCCCTTTGCCGCCATGCTCCAGCGCGGGGGCGTTGTCCTCAGGGGCATGGGCATGGGCCGGGTGCTGATCAGTCTCGGATCCCGGTGCAAGGCCCGCGAAGGCATGGGCTTTGCCTTCTACGACAGGGCCGACGGCCGGCTCAAGGGCGAGCTTGCCGTGCTGCAGGTGCGGCGCAGGGATTCGGTCTGCGAGGTCGTCCACCTCGCCGACCCCTCCTTCCGGCCCGAGCCGGGCGACGTGCTCGAGCTGGAAGGCGTTGCGCAGGCACCGGAGAGCGGGGACGAGCGTTCTCAAGCGCCGGCGTCCGCTTTGGCGTCCGCCGCGCAGCCTGCCCACGACAGCGATGCAGGCAGCGCTTCGGGCCCCGCTTCGGACAGCGTTGCGGGCGCGCCTGCCGATGACGCCAACGCCTCGGCCACCCCTGCGGCGCAGGCCGGCGAAGGCGAAGCCGGGTGCGTGGGCGGGCAGGCCAAAGCCGGCGGGGACTGGCCGGCAGAAGCGGCCTCTGCGCCCTCCGCCGTCTGCCTCAGCCACGCCGAGTTCAAGGCCCGCATGGATCAGGTCGTGGCAGGACGGGAGCCCTTCGCCCTGGCCATGCTGCGCCTGGAGGCGGGAGACGCCGGTCCCGAGGCCTGCGGGCGCTTCCTGGAAGGCGCCGCCGGCCTCTGGTTCGCCAAGCTGGCGCAGCCGGGCGCATTTGCCGGCTTCTACGGCGTCAACGGCCTTGCCTTCTGCCACCTGGCGCCCGCAGGCGACCTGGAGGAGGGCTACCGCGAGCTCTGCGGGGAGCTTGGCGGCCACGGCCTCGACTGCGCCGTCGGCATCGCCTCCTGGCCCTTCCTCGCCATGGGGCGCGGGGAAATGACCGCCTGCGTGCTCAAGGCCCTAGAGTACGCCCAGCTGCTCCCCAGGCCGAAGGTGGGCACCTTCTGCTCCCAGGCCATCACCATCAGCGCAGACCGCCTCTACAGCATGGGCGACGCCTTCCGCGCCGTCGACGAGTACAAGCTAGCCCTGCTTGCCGATCCGGACAACGCCATCGCCTGGAACTCCCTTGGCGTGTGCATGGCGACCCTTGGGCGCCACGATGTGGCGCGACGCTACTTTCTGCGCTCCCTCGAGGCCGGCAAGGCCAGCGGGGCGGACTGCGCCGAGGCCCTCTACAACCTCGGCACCGTCTGCCAGCAGCTGGGAGATCTGGACGAGGCCAGAACCCGCTTCGAGGCCTGCCTCGAGTCCGATCCCGGCCACGTCTTCGCCCTGGTGCGGCTAGGGCAGCTGGAGGAGCGGGCAGGCCATGCCAGCGAGGCGCTTGCCTTCTTCGAGAAGGCGGCCCTGGCGGAGAGCCGGGCCGGCAAGGGCGGAAGCTCCCTTGCCCTGCGCTGCCTTGCGCGGCTGGCCGCCAGCCAGAGCCGGCAGAAGGATGCGCGCGAGTTCCTTGCCGAAGCCCTGCGCAAGAATCCCGACGACGCCTCCGCCATGCTCATGCTGGCAGAGCTCTACCTGAAGGAGCGCGGCGCCTTCGAGATCGCGGAGATCCTCGCCCGCCACAGTCTCTCGATCAAGGCCCAGCCCCGGGCCTGGAAGACGCTGGCAGGCGCTCTGCGCGCCCAGGGGCGCGAGGCCGAGGCCGCCATGGCCGAGCTCAAGGCCTAGTACGGCAAGGCGCTGAGCTCTGCTTTTGGCATGATCGGCGTGACGGACGCCGACGACATTGTGGGCTTCCTCGGCTTTGCCAAAGACGCTCTTGTCGACACGGCCGCCCTCGGAGGCGCTTGCAAGGGTTTGATTGCCTTCATCCGCCATCCGAAGGGCCGGAAAACCAAAAAATTGAGGTGAAGGACGGTCTGTGCACGGTTTATGTGGAGGGCTCGTCCTTCAAGGACCGAGGAGAAGGTCATAGTGCTCTGCCGGAGCTCCAGCGTCCGCGAAGCTCTGGAAAAGGCTGTCTGCAAGCCTCTGGCGAAGGAAGGGGTAGACTCGTTCATCTGCGCCGACAAGCAGGAAAGCGAGCTCAGAACGGTCATCGCCGAGGAAGAGGCTGTCTTTTGCACCCCGGCTGGCGTCCTTCCAGCCGGGGTGTCTGCGTCTACAGGTCGATCATGCGAAGGGCCAGAGCCGCAAGGACTGTGCCGGCAGCATTCGCCCTGTCGGAGCAATCCGACGTCAACGGAGCAAGAAACGACTGGAAGGTTCTCAAGAACCGTCTGAAGAAAGAGGGCAGTCAGGTGGTTGCCAATTGTAACCGACTGAAGCTAACTGCCCGCGACGGCAAGAAATATCTGACCGACGTCGCCGATGCAGAGACCATGGCAGGCGACGATCACCCGGCGGGGGCATACGCGTCCCGGGGGCAGGCTGCGCTGTCGCAAGGGGCATGGCGCCGCAGCTGTCCACAAGCGGGGGCTGGATGAACCGGCATCGGCACGGGGGCGCGAATGGCGCGGGCAGTGCCGGGCCGGGGAACGGCTGGCAGGCAGAGGCAAGCCTGCAGTCCCGGCTTTTGTCGCGATCTGCCCTGGCCCAGCCTGCTGTCCCAGCCTTTGCCGTGGCCTTGCCTGGCAAGGGCGCGCCTAGACGTCGAAGAGCATTTCCAGATCCTCCCTGGTCAGGGACTTCCACGTCTCCTGGCCGGGAATGATGGCGGCGGCCACGTCGCGCTTGGCGTCCTGCAGCTTGAGTATCTTCTCCTCCACCGTGTTCTGGCAGATGAGCTTGTAGGAGAAGACCTGGCGGGTCTGGCCTATGCGGTGCGTCCTGTCGGTGGCCTGGCTCTCCACGGCGGGGTTCCACCAGGGGTCGTAGTGGATGACGTAGTCCGCGGACGTCAGGTTGAGGCCCGTGCCGCCGGCCTTGAGGGAGATGAGGAAGATGGGGATCTCGCGGGTGGTGTTGAAGCGGTCGACCTGGTCGAAGCGGTCCTTGCTCGCGCCGTCCAGGTAGCAGAAGGGCACTTCCGTGAACTCGAGCCACTGGCGGATGATCTGGAGCATCTGGACAAACTGGGAGAAGACCAGCACCTTGTGCCCGCCTTCCACGATCTCCTGGACCATGTCCTTGAAGGCCTCGAACTTGCCGGAGGGCAGGTTGTTGGAGAAGCCGGGCATGTCGATCTTGAGCAGGCGCGGGTGGCAGCAGATCTGGCGCAGCTTGAGCAGGGCGTCAAGGATGGACATCTGGCTCTTGGCCAGGCCCTTGGCGTCCACGTCGGCCAGCACCTGGTCGCGCAGCTTCCGGGCTACGGCGGAGTAGAGCTCGGCCTGGGCCTCCTCAAGGGCGCAGCAGGTGACGCTCTCCACCTTGGGAGGCAGGTCTCTGGCCACTTCGGACTTGGTGCGGCGCAGGATGAAGGGGCGCACGCGCGTGCGCAGGTAGTCGAGGGTCTCGGCGTCGCCGTCCTTGATGGGCTTGATGATGCCGCGCTGGAAGGAGTGCTGGCTGCCGAGGAAGCCGGGCATGAGGAATTCGAAGAGCGACCAGAGCTCGAAGAGGTTGTTCTCGATGGGCGTGCCCGAGAGGCACAGGCGCATGCGGGCGTTGAGGCGCCGCACCGAGCGGGCCGTGATGGTGTTGGGATTCTTGATGTTCTGGGCCTCGTCGAGGATGACCGTGTTGAACTCGTACTTCTGGATCGCCTCGAGGTCGCGGCGCAGGAGCGCGTAGGTCGTGATGATGAGGTCGGACTCGCCGATGAGGCGGAACATGCTCTCGCGCCTGGTGCCGTAGATGATGAGGCGCCTGAGGCCGGGCACGAACTTCTCGGCTTCGCGCTCCCAGTTGGGGAGCACCGAGGTCGGCACGACGATGAGGTTGGGGCCTTCCACATGGGTCTCGACCATGTGCTGGATGAAGGAGAGGGTCTGGACGGTCTTGCCGAGGCCCATCTCGTCGGCCAGGATGCCGCCGAAGCCGTACTCGGAGAGGAAGTTGAGGTAGGCGAGGCCCTGCATCTGGTAGCTGCGCAGGGTTGCGTTGAGGCCCTGCGGCGCGGGAATG
>JAEEGL015035362.1_pt1 | contig 10738 bp, 8 predicted proteins | sample 9134231 | NCBI WGS metagenome assembly JAEEGL01 (sample SAMN16246548, study PRJNA631951) | gut metagenome | biome: gut microbiome; feature: rumen; material: fiber-attached | host: Bos | place: Iran: Karaj | collected 2018-10 | reverse complement strand
TGTGTGCTCGTGATGTAGATTAAACTGGGTCGTTCAGATAACGACTCTTCCCCAAAGGATTTATTTGATGTTTGATACTGCACAGAGGTGCATCTGGTCCGAACTATGTCCTAATCAAAAAAAAGAAAAATATATTTAATAATTTAATTGTCAATAAAATGAGTACTTCAAAGGTAAAAAACAAAATTTACGACACCGCCAGATGTGTCGTTGAAGAAATGGGTAACGACACAATTAAAGATTTCAAGGGTGTCAGAAAATGTAAAGTGAAAGGTCATTATATGATGTCTGTAGAAGGTGTGATAGACTTGGAAAGTGGCAACAGCAGCAAACCAGAGTGTATCACCCTCACAACTGGTGTCTTTTACACGGTATTGCCGATACTCAGATGTTATCTATTGAAGCATCTGGATGACCAACGTACATTAGATGAGTTGGGCAACAGAATCTGTCGCTCAATCATCACCCACAACAACTACGACGAGTGTGGCGAGGATGCCCAAAAGGTGTTTGAGGAAGGCAGAAACATTATGGACACCTTTTACAAGGAACGAAAAGTCGGTTGTTGGACAACAGACGGAAAGAGATTCGTATATACCGACCCTCTGTTGTTGGAAAAGGAATCTCCGAGCACCGAGATGCCTTCGATGGGGAGATACACTGAAGAACATCCGTTGAGGGTCTTTACTACTTTCTCTGGATATGACAGTCAGTGCCTCGCCTTGAAGAAAGCGGGAATCCCTTTTGACCTTGTTGGATGGAGTGAGATTGAGAAGCGGGCAATCATCGCACACAACGCTCTGTTCCCCGAATACAAGGATAGGAACTACGGCGACATCTGCAAGATAGACTGGAAGAATGTACCTAATTTCGACTTCTTTACTTACAGCTCACCTTGCACCTCCTTCAGTCTGGTCGGCAAGATGGATGGTGGAGAAGAAGGTTCAGGCACCCAATCTTCCCTCCTGTGGGAATGCAAGAAGGCGATAGAAATCAAAAGACCAAAGTATCTGATGTTGGAAAATGTAGAGATGCTGGTCTCTGAAAAATTCATCCATACATTCTATAAGTGGATTGATTTTCTCAACTCCCAAGGATACACATCGTATTGGAAGGTCCTGAATGGTCGTGAGTATGGAATCCCCCAAGACCGTAGTCGAGTGTTCGTTGTGTCCATCTTGAATCCCACGAAAGAGTTCGCCTTTCCGAGCGGAATGAAACTGACAACATCTATTGAAGATTATATGCTCTCAAAGGAAGAACTAGGACAAGAACTTTACGAGAAGTTGTGTTTTGACAAGGACATCGTGGATAACTATGTATCAAACAATAATCATTTTTTAAAATTTGCAGCAAAACAGAATTAGTTATGGATGTTAAGAAATCAAAGAAAGGCAAACAAAGGCGGTTTGTCAATAAAGAAGTAAAAGAACTGGATGAGGAGACCGTGACTGGTGAGAACCTTTTTGGAGAGCCATTGTATTCATTTGAGGTCGGGAGCCGACCGCATATCATCCAATTGGGGAATTTGATTGTGGATAGAACCAATTTTTATAATCCACAAGACGGCCGAGTGTATTCGGCCAAAGGATGTTGCCCCACGCTCACGTTGGGTATTCCGCCGAAGTTTCTCATTGAGGACGATGGTGGGTATAAGATACGAGAGTTAAGTGGTCGTGAAGGACTAATGCTTATGGGTGTCGATAGAGAAGATGTCAACAAGGTTGTGGCAAGTGGTCTTTCGGACGGTCAGATGATGAAACTCGCTGGAAACTCCATCGTGGTGGATGTGATGAGTTCGTTTTTCCAAGAACTGATTAGATGTTGAGTGCCAGTTTCGCCAATGTTTCGTCGAGCATCAAATGAGTTATTCTGAAAGAAAAGCGAAATAAAGCTAAAGTGTTCATCGTGAATATAATGCTAACTCAATATTGTCGTTATTACATTAAGCTTGTAATATAATGTAATAACTCGTATTGATAGAATAATAGAATAAATAATAGAATAGTAGAGAAATCAAAAAATGTATAATTAAAATAATATAACTATGACCAACATAAGATTTAACGAACAGAATGTGTCTGTGTTCATGAAATACTCAGACCTAGAAAGGATGATGAAAGAGTGTGTGCAAACCACCATGCAAGAACTGCGTAACGAGCAGAAAAAGGTTCAAGAACAGAAATGGTTGGATACAAAACATACTGCGGAGTTGTTTGGTGTCCATGTCTGCACGATTAACAGATGGAAGCATAGTGGATATCTCACTCCAAGAACTATTGGAGGGAAGGATTTCTTCTCGATTGATGAGATTAACCACGTAATGACTCAAAAAAGCGCATAGAATGAGCACTATTTCCTTTGAGTTGTCGAAGAAAAAGGAAGATGATACCCACAAGAAACAGATACTCGTAAGAGTGTCTGTTTCACGGGGGTTCCGTGTCGGTGGCAAAACCAGAATATTTGTTTCTCCGAAAGACTGGGATGACAAGAAACATACTCTACGCCGGTCATCAAAACTTGAGAAAACAGAGAAGCAACGAGAGATAGAGGACACTCGAAAAACACTTAACGAGCTCCAGGAACATATCTCACGTGCGATAATCGAGTGTAAAGATTTGGAAAAGATGGCGTCAAAGGAAGAGCGACAAGACTGGATTAACTATGTTATTGCCTCCTTTTATGACCCATGTGTGAGGCTGGTCAAAGAAAAGAGTCTCACTTTTGAAGATTTTGCCAAGATATACGTGGAAGTACGAAGTAAGGAAGAACACTGGAAACCTTCTATTATAGGGCACTTCAACAAGAAAAAGGTATGGGACAATCCATCTTTTGACAAGTTGAGTGCCGTGCAGGCACAAGTATATGAGATGAACCCAAGACTGTTGATGGACGACATCACCGCTGCGACACTCGATGAATACCAGAATTTTTTGATACGAAAAGGGTTCTTGAATTCAACTGTGGAGAACCATATGTTTGCATTAAAGCGAATACTTAAATGGGCGGATGAAAAGGGATACTTGAAACACGGTGCAGAAGTCGTGAAGCACAAAACTGCCAAATTGGAAATCACAAAACCCAAGGCAATCAATTACTTGACATGGGAAGAATTCGAGAAACTGTTTTCGTATGAGTTCAAAGAGGGGGAAGAGCATTTGGAATTAACTAGAGACAGGTTCTGTTTCTGCTGTGCAACATCTTTAAGACACAGCGATATGGAAATTCTGAAGAAGGCAGATTTTGACGACCACGACAATCCAACTTGTTTTTCATTTGTGAGTAAAAAAACGCACGATGAACTTACTATTTTCTTGAACAAATACAGTAAGGCATTGTATCAAAAATACAAGGATATACCAACAAGGGATGGGTTAATGTTTCCTCCGAAATCAAACCAAAAAATGAATGATAATTTGAAGGTCATCGCAGAGATGCTAGGTTTCACAAGAGACATCACTAAAATGCAGTTTTGCGGAAAGGAGAGAATTGATGAAACTCGTCGATTGTGTGATGTCATAGGAACCCATTCGGCGAGAAGAACATTCGTGGTTCATGCTTTGGAAATGGGATGGTCGCCTCAATTGGTCATGACATACACAGGGCATGAGGATTACGATACAATGAAACCCTATATAGCACTGACGGACAAAACGAGGAAGAATATGATGGAAACAAACTTTTAATTTGAAAAGGAAAAGATGGTAAGGGAGATGGCAATGCTGTCTCCTTTTTTTTATTTAAAAAGCTTGGCGACAGTTTGTTTGGTGCATTTTTGGTGCATTTTTTTAGCCACAAAAAAAACTCATAAGTCTATTTTGCATATACTTATGAGTTCTATTCAGCGGAAAGAGAGGGATTCGAACCCCCGGACCCTCGCAGGTCAACGGTTTTCAAGACCGCCGCATTCGACCGCTCTGCCATCTTTCCTTTTGCGAAACAAGAAGTTACAAGGATAATATGCTTCCTGTTTGGTTTTGCAAATATACGAAGAATGTCTGACATAGCAAAAAAAAGTTTGTTTTCCTTTAAAAATGAGAATTCAATCACAACAATTAGTTTTTTTTTTGTATATTTGCACGGTTGAAAAGAATAGGCCATATTGGTCTGATTATTATATAAAAGTATAATAATGAGAAAGATTTGGATACAGTTGGTAAAGCTGTGGGGCTGGCAGTTTGAGATTCCCGACTTGAAAGACAGGCCGGAAATAGCACATTGTGTGGTTGTCGTGGCTCCTCACACAGCCTTTGTGGACTACATTGTGGGAGCTGCTGTGCTGTTTGCCGCAGGTGTTAAACCCAAGATTTTTGTGAAGAAGGAGTTCTTTAACTTTTTCACCCGTCCGCTGTTGCTCCGTCTCGGATTGGTGCCCGTTGACCGCGGCAATCGGCATAACGGCTTGGTGGAAAAGGCTGTGAAGCTGCTCCAGGAGGACAACGATGCCTGTATCGTTATCACGCCCGAAGGCACCCGTAAGCCTGTGAAACGTTTTAAAAGGGGATTCTATGAGATTGCCACTCAGGCAGGTGTACCTATTGTATTGGGATATATGGATTTCGAGCGAAAACATGCGGGTTACGGTCCAACGATTATCCCCACGGGGGACTACGATGCAGATGTGGAGAAGATGATAGAATATTTCGCCCCTATTCCGCCCCGGCACCCAGAAGGTTGGGGCTTCCGCCCAGAAAATAAACCGCCGCAAGGCATTGACAATCAATAACGACTATAATAACTAACCCTGATAATTAAATTGTTGCTATGATAAGAAGAATTTTTGTTGAAAAGAAGGATGCGTTCGCCGCCCAGGCCAAAGGCTTGAGAGAGGAGATGGAGAAGTATTTGAACATCGAACCCAAAAGTGTGCGGGTATTGGTACGGTACGACATTGAAAACTTGTCGGACGAGACATATTCGAAAGCCTGCGGAACCGTGTTTGCCGAGCCTCCCGTTGACAGACTATACGAAGAGGAATTTCCCCACGACGAAGAAGATTTCGTGTTCACTGTTGAATACCTGCCGGGACAGTTCGACCAACGTGCCGACAGTGCAGTGCAATGCGTAAGGCTGCTTAATCCTGCCGAACAGCCTATTATCCGTTCGGCAACGACTTATGTGATAGGAGGAACGCTGAGCGACAAGCAACGCGAAGATGTTGTAAAGCACTGCGTGAACCCCGTGGACAGCCGAGTGACCGATGCTCCAAAGCCTGACACCTTGGAAGAGCATTACGACGAGCCCGCCGACGTGCAGATACTGGAAGGGTTCGCCACGCTTGGCGAAAAGGAACTGGCCGACTTGTATAACTCCCTGGGCTTGGCCATGACCCTGGCCGACTTTAAACATATACAGCACTATTTCCAAGACGAAGAGCACCGTGACCCGAGCATGACGGAGATTAGGGTGCTGGACACCTACTGGAGTGACCACTGCCGCCACACCACCTTTGCAACGGAACTTAAAGACGTTCAGATAGACGACGGCAAGTACCACCAACTTTTTGAAGAGGCGTTCAACCAATACCTTGAAGACCACAGAACCCAATACGAGGGACGCAACGACAAGTATGTGTGCCTGATGGATGTGGGAACTCTGGCTGCCAAAAGGCTGCGCAAAGCTGGTCTGCTAAACGACCAGGAAGTGAGCGACGAGATAAATGCCTGCAGCATTGTTGTGCCGGTGAAAATGGACGGCAAGACCGAAGAGTGGTTAGTGAACTTCAAGAACGAAACCCACAACCACCCCACAGAGATAGAACCTTTTGGCGGTGCAGCCACCTGTCTGGGCGGTTGTATTCGCGACCCGCTAAGCGGCCGTACATACGTGTATCAGGCAATGCGAGTAACCGGAGCCGCCGACCCGACCCGACCGCTGAGCGAGACCCTTCCCGGCAAGTTACCCCAGAGCAAGATTGTGACTACTGCAGCCAAGGGCTACAGCAGCTATGGAAACCAGATTGGGTTGGCGACAGGGCTGGTGAACGAGATTTACCACCCAAACTATGTTGCCAAACGTATGGAAATCGGCGCTGTAATTGCTGCAGCCCCCCGCCGTCAGGTGAAACGCCTGACGAGTGACCCGGGCGATGTTGTGATATTGATAGGCGGACGCACCGGACGAGACGGTTGCGGCGGTGCCACCGGAGCCTCGAAAGCACACAACTCATCGTCGCTGACGACCTGCGGTGCCGAGGTGCAGAAAGGCAACGCCCCAACCGAAAGAAAGATACAGCGTTTGTTCCGTCGCGAAGAGGTCTCCGGATTAATAAAGAAATGCAATGACTTTGGAGCTGGCGGTGTCAGCGTCGCCATTGGCGAGCTTGCCGATGGTCTGAATATCAACCTTGACCTTGTGCCAAAAAAATATGCGGGTCTTGACGGAACAGAGCTGGCCATTAGTGAAAGCCAGGAGCGTATGGCTGTAGTTGTTTCACCCAGCGACGTTGACCAGATGCTGAAATACGCTGACGAGGAAAACCTTGAAGCAGTGGCAGTGGCTACAGTGACAGAGGAACCCCGCATGGTGATACATTGGCGTGGGAAAGAGATTGTAAACTTGAGCCGACGCTTTATCGACACCAACGGTGCCCATCAAGAAACCACTGTGCATGTGGCCATGCCAACAGAAAAAGACTCTGCCGAGACAGGTGCCACCCTCGCTGAAAACAACGTGAAAGACCGCTGGTTGAAGAATCTGAAGAATCTGAACGTTTGTTCGCAAAAAGGCTTGGTGGAGATGTTCGACAGCACAATCGGTGCAGGCAGTGTGGTCATGCCTTACGGCGGAGCCACTCAGATGACTCCCACCCAATGCATGATGGGCATGCTGCCCACCCTGACGGCACAATGCGACACCGTGACGATGATGAGCTACGGATTCGATCCCTACTTGAGCAGCTGGAGCCCGTTCCACGGGGCAGCGTTTGCTGTAGTGGACTCCGTGGCAAAAATTGCTGCCGGAGGTGGTGACGTAAGCCGCATAAGGCTCACCTTCCAAGAATACTTCAAGAAATTGGGGCAAGACCCGTACCGTTGGGGCGAACCTTTCGCAGCCCTCCTCGGTGCCTACAACGCCCAGATGGGTCTGAAACTTCCCGCCATCGGTGGCAAAGACTCTATGAGTGGCACCTTCAACGACATTGATGTCCCCCCGACGCTTTGCAGTTTCGCTGTTGGAATCAGCAACATGAAACATGTTGTCACCCCCGAATTGAAACAAGCAGGCCATTATTTGTATCTGCTTGAGGTGAAGCCCGACCAACAAGACATGCCCGACTACAAAAAACTGATGGCCATGTATAAAGCCTTGCATCAGGCTGTCGGCAAAGGCTCAATCAAATCAGCCTACGCTGTAGGATTCGGTGGCATTGCCGAAGCTGTGAGCAAGATGGCTTTCGGCAACAGACTGGGTGTGACGTTCGACGGCAACATCCCCGTTGAGGAACTGTTTGAAAAGAAATACGGTGCCGTTGTTGTAGAAGTAGTCAACTGCGGCTCGCTGCCCGCAATTGCCCGCAAGATAGGCCGCATGAACGATAAGGGTGTCTTTGAGATAAACAACGAATCCATCGGCATGGACGAAATGCTTGAAGCATGGACCAGCACTCTGGAAAGCATCTTCCCCACCGACAGCGGAGCAAATCGCACTACCAAGATGGAGAACACCCCTGTTTTCAAAGCAAAGAAAACATACATCTGCAAACACAAAACGGCCAAGCCGAAAGTATTTATCCCCGTATTTCCCGGAACGAACTGCGAATACGACTCGGCAAGAGCCTTCATGAGGGCTGGCGCCGAGGCTGAAACAATGGTATTCCGCAATTTGAACAGCCAGCAGATTGAAGAGAGCGTCGCCGCCTTCGCCAAATCAATCGATAACAGCCAAATGGTTATGATTCCCGGAGGTTTCTCGGCAGGCGATGAACCCGACGGCAGTGCCAAATTCATCACTAGCGTATTCCGCAATCCGATGATTAGCGATGCGGTAATGCGGCTGCTGAAAGAACGTGACGGCCTTATGCTCGGCATCTGCAACGGATTCCAGGCACTTGTGAAACTCGGACTTGTTCCTTACGGTGAAATCCGTCCGCAAAACGAAGATTCCCCCACGCTCACCTTCAACACCATCGGACGCCATCTGAGCATGATAGCCCACACGAAGGTCGTCAGCAATCTGTCACCATGGCTGCAGCAGGCCGAACTGGGCAAGACCTACGTTGTGCCCATCTCGCATGGTGAAGGCCGCTTCGTGGCTCCGCAGCAGTGGCTCGATCAGCTGTTCGCCAAAGGTCAGGTCGCCACCCAGTATGTCGATTTAAACGGCAACGCCACTATGCAGGAACCCTTCAATATGAACGGCTCCTACTTAGCCATCGAAGGCATTACCAGCCCCGACGGCCGCGTGTTGGGTAAAATGGCACACAGCGAACGCAGACGTCCTGGAACTTATTGCAACATCATCGGTGACCAAGACCAACGCATCTTTGAAAGCGGCGTTGCCTACTTCACCGATTAAGATAGAATCCCTTTATCTGAACGCTATATGAAGAAAAAAATCCTTTTTTGTATCCTAATGTTGGCCACATTGGCGGTCTCTGCCAACCCGGTAGGCGTTGACAGGGCTTCGCGGGTGGCGCAGAATGCCGTGGCATATCTCTGTGCCGAACGGCACGGCCTTGACACAAAACAGCCCATCGAACTGACGTATGTGTCGCCTGCCTTGGGCTTCAATCTCGTTCATGTTTACAATTACCGTTACGGAGATATTAAAGGATTTATCATCGTGAGCGGTGACGACTTGACCGACCCCATTTTGGCTTTCTCCGACGAGGGAGAGCTGGACTCGAGTGGCCTCTTCGACAACCAGCATCTTGTGAAGAATCCTGCCTTTGTCCAGCAACTCTGCCACTACTCTGAAGAGATAAAGAACGCCCGTGAGGCCAAAGCTTCAGCGCCCGCCCACGTTACCCACAAATGGCAGACTCTTGAAAACGAACCCCTTTTACCCAAAGGCGATTTCTACAACGACCAGATACGGCAACTTCTGGGCAGCATGAACTGGGGGCAGGGTAAGCCCTACAATTGCAAATGTCCCGGTCCCGGCAAAGCTGTCACCGGTTGCGTGGCCACCGCTTTCGGAATGATAATGAACTACTGGGACTATCCCGAGCACGGTTTTGGTCAGCATTCCTACAATGGGGAAAACAACCCCGCGGCATATCCCGATTGGCGTTACGGCGAGCTCTCTGCCGATTTTCAAAACACCTACTACGATTGGGATCACATGCCTAACTCTCTTGACCTGACAAGTGACAATGCTTCCAAAAACGCCGTCGGCACTTTGCTTTTCCATATTGGTGTAGCCCTTGACATGCGCTATGGGGAAGAAGCCAGCGGTTGCTGGTCTCTGCCCGAATACGCCATCTTCGACACCAATCTGCACCTCAGCCCACTTATCAGCGCACCCTACCGTCTGAGCAAACATTTTGGCTATAAGTACTCCTACGCCGGCATGCGCGATTCCATCGGCGACGATACCCTCTGGTTGCAAATGCTCTACAACAGCTTGGTCGACAGCATGCCTATCTACTATGCCGGATGGGCCAAAGACTCAAGTGCAGCAGGGCACAGCGCAACCTCCGGCCACGGATATATCATAGACGGCTACTTCTCCGACGAAGTCGACTCCAACTTTTTCCACATAAACTGGGGGTGGAATGGAAACGCCAATGGTTTCTTTAAAATCGATGCCATGCGTCCTTCCTCCTACGACTTCACGCAATGGCACGGTGCCGTCATCGGATTCCAACCCGACACCTCTTACCACGGCTACGACCCCCTTGCTATTACCTCCGTCGACAATTCCATCCCGCGGGTATACACCCTCAATGGCTCCATCGTCACCGAAAACATTGCCAACCAACCCGCTGCCATATTTGACATCATGGGTCGCTGCGTTGCAACACACCCTGCCAACCAATCCGACAAATGGACTATCACCGTCCGTCCGGGTATCTATATCATAAAAGTCGGACAACAGGCTGGTCAAAAAGTCATTGTCATCAAGTAATAATCGCCACCGCTCTGCGCTCCTCCGCAACAATACGCACAGTGCCATGGCTTTCTAATATAACAACTAATATCATGAACAACACACTCGATAACCTCCAGCCCGCCGCCGTTTGGAAATACTTCGGCGAACTGATGAACATCCCAAGACCTTCAAAACACGAAGCCAAAGTCTCCGCTTTCCTTCAGGACTTTGGACGCAAACTCGGATTCGAAACCCTCGCCGACGAGGTTGGCAACGTCCTAATCCGTAAACCCGCTGCCCCCGGCTACGAAAACGCCCCTCGCGTATGCCTCCAAGCCCACATGGACATGGTTTGCGAAAAAAACGGCGATAAAGAATTCGATTTTCTTACCCAGCCCATTCAGGCCTATGTCGAAGACGGTTGGCTCGTCGGCGACGGTACCACCCTTGGCGCCGACGATGGCATCGGCGTTGCCGCCGCCATGGCTGTCCTTGCCGACAACACCCTGCAGCATGGCCCGCTCGAATGCCTCTTCACTGTTGACGAAGAAACCGGCCTCACCGGTGCGGCCAACCTCCACACCGATTGGCTAAAAAGCGAAATACTCCTCAATTTCGACGACGAGGACGAAGGTGAATACTGCATCGGCTGTGCCGGCGGTATCGACACCACCGTGGCCATCGACTACACCACCCGCCCCGT
>JAEEGL014435236.1_pt1 | contig 10738 bp, 1 predicted proteins | sample 9134231 | NCBI WGS metagenome assembly JAEEGL01 (sample SAMN16246548, study PRJNA631951) | gut metagenome | biome: gut microbiome; feature: rumen; material: fiber-attached | host: Bos | place: Iran: Karaj | collected 2018-10 | reverse complement strand
TTTATCATTTCTTATTTCGTTTGCAAATATACAAATTATCTCTCACTATCGTGCATATTCAACTGGATTTTTTCAGAATTACAAGCAAATCGACATAATTTGCCCCTTTCGATTACCTTATTGACAAAACATATAGCATCGTTTCTTCCATATAATATAAAAACTTACGATTTCCGTTCGTGGGCAATAATAGACAATGTTCGTTCTTTGAGGATGTTCTTGGGACGCCTTACAATGGTTGGATATAAAAATGGCTGTAGGATTTGGCAGGGACTGCTCCCAAGGCAAAACCTACAGCCAGAATAATGTATTTGGTGGGCTACTTCCTTATCTTTTTGCCGTTGAGGATATAGATGCCGTGCGAGAGGTTCTGCCACCAAGAGCCATCGGCCACCTGTTCCGGCGTTGCTACGCAGCGTCCTGACAGGTCATAGACATGGTTGTCACCCTGCATTCTCGGCGTCAGTCCCTCCTCGATGCTACCCTCTTCTTCCTCACCGTCGAAGTCAAAGAGCACCGGCACAAACTCAGGACTCTCCATATCAAGCTCACGAGCACCCGGACCAGTGGCTCGGTAGTAAATCTTATTATGAATGACATAGCGGTTGTTCTTATCCCATCTTGCCTTTGATGCATTGTGTTCCTTGTTAGATGTAGCATTGATATAGAATCCTAAGCCAGAGGTACCCTGTTCTGGCAGAGGAGCAACAATATCACCAGTCGTGTTATAATCGCCATCTTTCGACACATCACTAATGAACGGCAATCCCATCGTATAAACATCATGTGCAGCATCAACTTCCAATAACTGTTCCAGATATTTTCCTGAGAAGATATTGGAAGAAGAAGGTAATGGATCTGAAGGCGTGTTGCCTTCGATGGTCAGCGTCACAGTTCCAGTCTCATCATTAGTTCGGATAATGACAGGAGTGCCAGCAGGCACGAACTTACCCTCACCATATGTAGTCTCAGCTATTGTCTTCTCTGGCACGGGAACTGGGTTTACACCCTCATCGTGCCACTTCTTGCAGATGTAAGCATTATATGTTTTGCCGCCAGCATCTGCAGGCAGAAGCACATCGTATGGCACATAGAGTGTAGAGTAGTAGTATCCATCGCCACCGTTGTTCGTTGCCACCTTCAATCCCAGCGTGTTGGCGGGTTCCATACACCATTTCACATCATCCATACGGAAAGAGCTCTTATAATGCAAATCATATTTATTAGTTTCATTTTGGTCGAAAGTGAGATAATTTCCTGATTCTGTATTCACAAGGAGGACAACGCCACCACCTATATCTACTAACCTATATATGGTAGCAGCGCCTGTTCCCATCTTGTTTCCGATGACATTCAGGCCCTGAGTACCCATGGTTACATTACTCAAGGTTTTATTGGTCAAATTTGCACCTGTGACATAGAATATCGTAGACGGATCGTTTTCTGTGGCAGGAACAGGAATATCGCCTCGAGTAGCAACAGTTTCAGTGAAGCCAGACTTTAATGGATTTGTGTCTCCATCAAACGTGCCCGTCACACCCGCTTGGCTATAGAAATGCATTGGGATAGGCGTACTGCTTGTTCCAGCGGTCTTCTCAATGTCATGCAGATAACCGCTGGCATAGCGCACCGGACTGATTCCTGCTATGCCTGGCTGTGAGTGCAGACGATAGTAGCCAGGAGTAAAGTGAACGATATAGTCATCGTTGTATACTATAGCCTGTATATCGGTTATCTTATAGTTTCCTTCTCCCTTATCAATCTCAGCCTTATATGCAGCCTTGCCTGTAGCATTCAATCCACCCACATTGCCTGCTCCGAGATAGTATGGCTGCAACATAGCCATATCCAGTCCAAATGTCCAGTCTTGTGGTGTAGTGCTGAGTTTCAGTGCACTACCATCTTTCTTGAGATATACCATACTACCACTATTATTTGCCACGGGGTGTACATGGAAATAACCATCAACATCACCTGTAATCAGCTCGTAGATTTCATTGCCTGCAGTATATGTTTGAGACTCTGGTTCTGGCGTACAGGAACCCGGCACGGCAATATTCACTGACGTATTATTGGTTAACGCAGTAGAGGTCATCACCATACTTTGGTCATTGTCATTTGACTCATTACCATTTTTCACCGTATATCGATTATACATCTTAAATCCATAGACATCACCTACAGGAGTAAAGAGATAGTCGTTGGTATAGTGCGTCTCGAGTCCTGCGATAGCTGTCAGACCTTGTGTCTTAGTATATCGAGCCAACTGAGGCACTCCAGCCTCTTGTGTTTCAATCGTGTACCACAGATTTTGGTCTGTACTTCTTACGAAGTCAAGACCGCTGTTCGTTGCCAATTCCTGATTAAATGAATAGACGACATTAACGACCACAGTCTTATCAATCAAATCGGAGGTTGTCATCATCTTTTCAACCTTCAACCCCTTGAACCTGTTATCCAGGCCAGTTTCGGAAGTCGCTCCCGTTGAATTATAGACACCTTCAATATAGTATTCGAAGGTACAGTTGGGACGATAGAACACATTAGGCACCACCAAATCGTCACCAAGGCCGACCGTGCCTGCATGATGGCTATAGATATGATTACTCCCTCCCCAGCTAATCGTTTCGCCCAACTGATATTTACTGCCTTCAGGATTAGCAGGATTATCATCTTTCGGAGATTTCAAGTCACGCTGGGTAGTACCATAAATGCGTTTTGTTTCTGAACCTGTCCACTCATAAGATGCCGAATAATCGTCATCATCACCTTCACGATAAGGAATATCAACAAATTCACCTGTTTTTGGATTTGATGTATCTGGGCAGGTCTTTGCAATAATCAGACGGTAAATCAAGTCATGCACAGACAGACCGAAGATGATGAACTTGTTAGGATTAGCTTTGAGAGAGACGATGGGAGCTGTTGATGGATTGCTATCGTCATCCTCAAAACTCAGCATCTTGTCTTTGTCACCCGTCTGTGCAAATACACCATAGTCATAACCAGATTTCTTCAGTAGCATGAATTGCTTAGCACTGGACTCTGCCGACACCAAAGTAGCTGAGCCGTCAATATAATAGCCCGTTTTCTTGTGCTCAATCTCGAGACCATAGGGGTCATTGCCTTTAAAATACCATACATATTTTTGATCACCATCAAGTACATGACTTCCAGCATCAATAATATTTAAATCATTATCTGACTCCATCATATTGTCATTCTCCCATATGATGTTATAGGGCAATTCGCCATTAATATTTAGCGAGACATCGTGAGAGCCTGGATCTCGCGCCACTTTACCAGCTACAACCGCTTTTTTATTCGGTATCTTATACTCTGTATTATCCATACTGTATTCTCCATAGCGCACCCATACCACATCGTCATAGAGGCCATAGAGGGTAAAGAGTTTAGTATTTGGCACGACAGTATAAGTATCATCGCTTTCAGAGACTGTTCCCTTATCATCTTTTATTGCACTACCGTAATACAAGTAGTCCTCCATATTCAGCAATAGTGTCTGTGCTGCGTCTGGCAAGTAAGGGGTAAACTCGTGACTTTCAGCCGACTCATTATTCTGCTCATCACTAACGGCAAATTTCCCCGCATTGTTGATGACCTTATAAACATAATTGTGCTGTACATCATCACTCACGAGGAGCTGTGATTTCACTCCGTCAAAGATGCCCGCCTTCTGCTTAAAGTCTGTTTCGAGTGCCGTTGTCGCCCCCACACTGGTTGTCATACCGTTGCCATTCACAAAATTGTAGGTATATTCTCCAGAACCTGCTACAGCAAGCGCATAGCCGCCACTGGTATGAGACAGCAGAGCAAAGTGGTCTGCACCGTTGTTAGCATTGGGCACCTTGATACCCACGCTCATCGGACTTGGTTCTGCTAAGGTTGTAGCGTAATTGGCATAGCGATTGAATATCTGCACATCATACGGATCCGGAGCGACATAGTATTCAGAAGAAGGATCAGCAGGTGCTGCTAAGAATTTCCACTGCCACAGAGGGACACTAGCATCAATGGTGGCTGGTTTGCTCTCACCCTGAAAGAGAGAAACATTGGTGCCTTGTGTTTCACCTTCAGTCGTAACGATTCTGGTTTCACTGCTCATCAAATCTTTATTTGCCAGTTTAACCGTAAACCACTTGCCCTCCAGTATTCTGTCGCCTTGGCGGTCGACATCAGCGTCATAGTTATAGCGTACATAAACGTTGCAGTCATCACCATTTAGTCCTGCATCAGCAAAAGATCCTGTAATTTGCTTGTCCATAAGGCCCTTACCTTCAGGAACAGTGACTTTCTTATATGTAAAACTGTTCTTGCCTATTCTATAATAATAGGTACCAGCTGTTGGCAACAAGTTTTTCTGACTGTTCATAATTTCTGCTGTTGCAGCTGTCCTTTTGAAGTCTCCTGTTGCCGCAGTCCACTCTTCCTCGCTACTTGTCTCTGCAGCTCCAGCCTCTGCGAATCCTTTGTAATACGTGAAGTCCTTAGCTATAGGACTCTTAAAGTGGTCGGTGATGGCAGGATAGAAGTCTCCTGCTCTCTTGTAGCGCAGCGACTCACTGCCGTTGTTGTTGATGATTTTATATTCAAAAATCTGTGAACGAACGAAGAATGTAGTCTGCGATCCCATCGAGGCATTGTCAGTAGCTGATGCCTTCGGATGATCTACAGGGTCTTCCAACGTAGTTTCCCAAGGACTGTTGCCATCGAGGTCCACACGCTTGGTATGATCAAAGCGCGGCATCAGCTGCATATTACCATTGGCATCAGAGACAGCCATGAAGGTTTGGTTGGATATGGTCAGATTCGTATGGTCGTAACCCTCGCTTTCGGTATCAGTATTAGGATTCCATCCCGAATAATCGTATTCGTCTGTCAAGGTGATATTGGTAGTACCACCTGAACCTGAATAATCACCTATCAGGACACCGTTGTTCAAACGTGTGGAAGTCATATGGCTGGTCAGATATCTGAGATCATCTGTGCCATCATTCTTTTTCAGAAGTTGTATCTGAAGGTTGTAGGGGTCGAAGCCTGCTTTGCCGTTATTGTAATAGTACTTCTTGTATTCGAGCTCTGTCCAAGGTTCACCGGTGCCGCCAGCTTCTGAAGCATATTTTATGCCCATCTCCTTGTTGATATTCTGGTTGGGCCTGACATAGCAGAGGCAATTACCTATCCAACGCCCTGACCCATCAACGATATTTGGATTACCAGCATGATTAATTGGATCAAGAACCATGTCATACACATTACCGCCATTGGGGTTAGTGTGCTGTTCGACAGGCTTGGAAATATAACTCTTGTTGTCGGTAGTTTCATTCTTATAGTAACGTCCATGCTGCACCATCAAGAACTTCGAAGGAGTCTCTGTTTCCTCATGAGTACTTTCATTATAGGTGTATGTATAGCTCTTTGCATACTCTTCCTTCACGGTGTATATGACATACTGGTCATTCAGCGCCCCGTTGCTCTTCACACCTGTTGCCGAAGCGGGAGGCAGGTCACCTAGTGAGGTAGATCTATAGCGTTCTCCATTCACCTTGATTTGATCGCGTTCGGCACCATTCTGCATTCTGAGTGAGTACTTATGACATCCTGTTGCCTTAGTGGCGTTCGAATAGAAATAATATTTGTCTACCATCGGGCTGTCGTATGCACGCAGAGCTGCCAGTTCTGTATCACCCTCCGGATAGGTTGAGATGTTAGGCAATGGACGGCGCATAATCTCCCATCCATGGAGGTCGAGCAGCACGAGTACAGGAGGAATGCTGGCACTCTCGATGTCAAAGGTGCCGTCACCCATCTCGAAAGTCTGGAACCAGTGCTCCAACTTCTCTACACACTTCTTCTCGTGACCGTCTGTCTTATCGTTATATCCGTTCCATCGGGTAGCATTGGCATAGATGGCATAGCTATGCCAGCCCCTAGCTGCCAACGTCGCACGATAGGTGCTTTCATCAGCGACCGTATTAGGATCATCTACGGTGGGCACCACCCATGTTGATTCATCATTGCTGAAAGCATCCGTTGATTTTGATATGCTCAGTATATGCAACTTCGCCATATTATAGGTTTTCCAGTACTGTTCAAATGACGTCACATCACGACGCACATCGCCTGTGCCGTCATTAATCGTCTTAGTGGTCCTCAGTCTGAACTGGCCGTCTGTACCCAGCACCATATACTCAGTAATCTCTTCTGAAGCAATTGTTGGCAGGGTGCCACAAGTAACGATGTGTTTTGGAGTGGTTGCGCCCTGAACAAAATCTACGGCGAATGTCTGCAGATAAGTAGGATGAGCGATGCCATTGAATGATATCGTATTGTTTGAGTGTATCATCACGTGGTATGGGTCTTTCTTTTCACTCTCAAAGAACCATATCCAACGTGGACGGGTGCTGGCACCACCATTAAACTGTTCCTTCTGCGTATCGTCACTATAGATATTCAGGCTGCCGTCACCATTGCAGTATGGATAAACGGCCTCGTGCATTGCTGGTGTCAGTTTGTCATTACCATCCTCCAGATAGTAACCACCTGCATGAGGCTGGAGGAACTTCAGCATATAAGGACTCGACTTATCATTAAACTTTACACGGTCGTTAATATCGTAAATCACGTAGATATCTTTGTAGAAAGGCTTTGTGACGTTGACTACGTAATAATCTTCGCCTATTTTGTAATAGTGATTACCGTCAGAAGTTAATTTCTTCGCCTTTTCTTTAATATCTTCTGTAGAAGTGGCGTCATGCTGGCGTGCTGTACCTGCAGCTGTATAAGCTTCTGCAGTGCTGGCAGTAGGCTCTGTAGGAGATATAGTGGCTTCCAAATCAGACATTTGAGTGAGTTCAACAGGAGTAGGATCTACTGTCAATGTGTAAGTATCACCATCGATATGGATATAACGAGGATCGTAATAATGATAAGTTTCCACCAGCGGACTCTGATACTCTGCAGGGAGCACAAGGTCTGGGCTCTGGCTGGACAACTGCAGCAAATCGTGGTTATACTTGTCTATCAGGTGATATTTGTAGTCAATAGTCTGCTCCAACTGGAACATCAGCACGCTGTTACCGTGAGCATAGTGCTCCTTATCATATATCTTAATATCAGTTTCTGATGTACGTCCAATGTTATAATAATATTTACTGGCATCAGTAGCATTAGTTCCATCATCGCCTGCTGCCACCATCACTTCATAGACACCACCCTGAAGACCGCTCTTGGCGATAAACTGCTGGGCATCGGCTCTATCCACATCAAAAGTGAGTGCAACATCATTTCCTAAGACAGCAGCCAATTTCACCCAAGCGCCTTTTTGTCTTGTTTCAGACGATGGAGTTCCTGCATCATTATATACAGTGACTGACTCATTACCCGAAACGCTCATAGCCGTCCTTGCTCCCATATTATCGATTAACATCGCATAGGGGTCGCAGTTTCTCAGTTTCCAGAGATAGGCCGGTGAAGTCTTGTCTGAAGAAGTCGGGCTTTTCTTACTCTTGATGGAGCCACCATCGCTGCTATCATAGTAGATATACTCACCATTCAGGACTACGTTGAATTCCTGATCCTCACTCAGCTTGATAGGCTTGGCTTCAAGTCCACCGGTAGTATATTTTACGAAGATGTCTTGATTAACATTAGGTGTTTCAGTGACTTCGTGACCTACCAAAGTTGCACGTCCTGTGCCATCCGTATATGTGTCGTAGAACGTCACAGTCTCTCCCATCAGGAACGGGCTGACGATGATACTTGGGATGCTGGCAAGCGATAACGTCGAGAAGATGGTCTGCTCAGCAGAAGCCTTCGCGGCAATGCGACCTGACTTATCTACTATCTTATAAGTGAAGGTTCGCGTTGGAAGGGTGAGCACCTTCACACGGGTAGAACTGCTTGTGCTATATGTAACTTCGTTTCCTTCAAAGGCCGAGGACGATGTACCTTGAGTGATGGTGATGACAGAAGCCGTTCCATATGACGTTTTACCTTCATTATCACTATACTCCTGAATAGTTAACGTCATCGTCTTATCTTCACCACTCTTATTTTCTGCCAAACTTACGGTAATGGTCGCAGTTGTGGCCGTCTCTTTATAGACATAACCGGCACGAGGATTAACAGAAACTATCTGACTTGCGTCCGTTCCACCTGTGGTAATCTTGTAATATTTACTGCCATTCAACCCGCTGAGGTTGAACGTGATGGTTTGGGCATCCTTACCTGCATTGAATTCGAGATTTGGCTGATATGTGACGTCAGCGCTCGGTTGTCCAGCATTCCAGCTCCAATGGCCTGTGTCATTATACTTACGCAGCAGGAAGCTACCAGACGTTTCATCGTTTGGAATATCCCATGAATCGTAAGTGCTCAGGGTGACATATCTGTTTTCGTCTGCATCCTCCGTACCTTTACGATAAAGCACCTTCAACTCGTAGGGGTCACCGACAAAGGCAAACTCGCTCTCCTTTACATATTCTCCGTTGGCACCATTGTTCTTAAAAGAGCCACTAGGGTCTCCATCGTTCCACTTAATCTTTCTACCATATTCCTGAGTGCTTCCAGCGTCTGTCAGCTCGTACCAGGTGGCTGTAGTGTAGCTGGCTGATGGTAAGATGCTCTTAAAGGGAGTGGAAGCTGACACTTCGTAGCCGATATAGACCTGATAGCCCTCTGTCAGATGTTTGGTAGCCTCTGAGAAATGGGTTATCTCCATTGTGCATGCAGCATCCTTATAGAACTTACCGTTGAATTCACAATACTTACGCCTCAGCGCAGTAGGTAAGTATTTAGTTTCGATGGGGTCATTATCCACCGTGTACTTGCTGACCCAGTCTGATACGGAGACGATGTGATCGTCAGTTGCTTCCGTCTTGTAGAACGGCGTTGCTACCTTGAAGGTAACTTTCTCAATGGGATAGATGCCCTCTATAGAGAGATTATCCGTAGAGTTTCCAGAAGCAAAGTTCAGGTTATTACAGTTGTCCTTCTGTTTGAGGTAATATAGTGAACTGGGGATAGCACCATTGCCATCTACCGTTCTGGTACCCATAAACACATAACCACTGTTGTCAGAGTTGTGGAGTAGCGCTACAGAGTTCCATACCACACCCGTCTGACCATGATAGTTACCGGGTCTGTCGTCATATGCTGGGTCTATTGGATTTGGATCACCTTCTACCCAAGCTGTTTTATATCGTTTGTGTTCATCACTCGCAATGTAACAGTTGTTGCCGGAACTGACAGCAAACAGACTGGCGTCCTTATACCATTTATACACAAAATTATTGGTTCCGTCATTCTTCTCTATGTAAGTATAATCCTTGGCATAGGCCGTGCGAATGATGATGTTATAAGGGTCCTTTCCTTCAAACTTAAACATGAAGTAGAATTGCGACGCCACATCTGCTTCTTTGTTCTTGTTGTTGTTATCCTTCCAATAGGGACTGACGCCGGTTCCTGTTACAGGAGCCACCATAAAATCCTCGCTGGCAAGCATCTCCGGATTAAGATTGTCCGTAGGCAGAACGGCTGGACGGTTGTTACGACCTCGGTTCAACGCGATGAAGCCCCTGTCTTTCCATACCTTATTATCCTTGTACTTGGTTCTGATGTTGTATTTCACCGAACCGTCGAGTTTGGCAATAGTATTGGAGGCATTGTAAGTGTAAACAACATAGTATTCTGCAGTCTTGCCGGAAAGTGTTGTACGTTCCGCAACTGGCGTGGCATCATCTGAGGTGTCTCCTGGTGTAGCCTCACCAGCAATCTGGTATAAGACACCCTTTATTGGACCATTAGCAAAGAGGTCCTGAGCAGTACCACTAGCATCTTTATCAACATCCGCTGCGTTATAGTAAGTGAACTCTGTAGCCAGCGGACTCTTGTATTGCGCAGGCAGCTCCAATTGGGTTTGCCCCTTCACAACAACCTTGAAAGCCTCCAAGCGCCAGCCGGTGATTCCGGGCTTCATGTGGTAATTATAATTTCCAGGAACCGACGGATCGGGAATCGGCAACGTCAGGATGTGGTAGGTTACATCTGTAGCCCACGCCTCATTGGCGATGCCGCCGAGGAGGAGCAGGGCGAAAATCAGGGCGATATGTTGTATTATTCGTTTCATCTTACTTCTTACGTCTTACATCTTACGTCTTACGTCTTACATCTTACGTCATCCATCACACTACCATTGTTCGGTGAATTTTTCTATGTCCACTTTGAGGCCGTACTTATCGAGCGTCAGGTTGTAGGTGTAGATGTGGCCGGGCTCCCAGTTGAACGCTACATCGGTGCCGTAGTCAGTAATCGTTACGTTGCCCCAATCGTTCCAGGTGGCGTTGACGGTGAGGAACTTCGATCCGTAGTTCTTGGGGATGACGACGAAGGGCGTGCCCTCTGTCGTTCCGCCGTTCTTCAGCATTTGGGCAAGCGTCATGGTGGCGCTGCCGCTCAGTGATGACCATGTGGATGTCGTGCCGTTGAATACACACGAACCGCTGGTATTCAGCCCGCTGATGCTGATGCTGTTGATCTGGACGTTTGTACCGCTGGCTGCCGTGATAGTAAACTTGATGAGGGCGAAGGGGTGCTTGAACTGCAGGGGCAGAGCACCGCCGGCGGCTGTCTGCGTGGCGTAGGTCTGGTTCGGGAGGATGCCAACCAGGAATTCTTGCATCGATGCCTGATTCTCCAAAGTCATATAATTAACAGC
>JAEEGL014056355.1_pt1 | contig 10738 bp, 5 predicted proteins | sample 9134231 | NCBI WGS metagenome assembly JAEEGL01 (sample SAMN16246548, study PRJNA631951) | gut metagenome | biome: gut microbiome; feature: rumen; material: fiber-attached | host: Bos | place: Iran: Karaj | collected 2018-10 | reverse complement strand
TAGGCAGCAGGATGGTCTGGTTCTTGTACTTATCCAGATTGTTCCACTTATCCTTGATATTGTCCTTAGGCATGGCCTTATTGTCGCCAGTCTCGGAAGCATTGAAGATGTTGATCCAGTGGCTGTCGCCCTTCGTGTCCTTGTAGCCCGTCTTGTCGTCGGGATTAGCAGCGAAGCAGGGACGTACGCACACCCAGTAGTAACCGTCGGGGTCCTGGATGACGTCGCCGAAGCGGTAGTACGGCGTGCCCTTCATGTCGTTGCCGAAAATGCCGTTCTGACCTACCTGATCCTGCGTGCAGTAGACGAGCTTCTGCAGGTGGGGCAGGATGTTCGACTTCACGTCCACCACAGCCAGGTTCGAGGCACCGGCCTTCGACGGCTCCCAGGTCATCGTGCCGGCAGCGCCACCGCTGACCACGACCTTACTGCCAAGCTCTTCTACCTTCTTGTCGGCGAAGCTGGCGAAGTCAACCTTCGCCTCGTCGAGCGTCTCCACCACGACGATGCGCGTGTACTCGTTGTTCTCAGAGGCCACACCGATAGTAGGCTCATAGGTCTTCGACTTCCAGTTAGCGTCGAGGCCGTCAACATTAGCCAGGGCGCACAGCCAGCGGAACGCCGTCTGCGAATCTTCGTTGTCCAGCGGATCAATGTCGGAGCGCTGCTCCTGACCATTGTTGTCGTCATCGTCATCGCTACAAGCGGTGACACCAAAGCTGAGACCCATTACCAACGAGGCCATCAGCATCCAGTTGAAATACTTTTTCATCATAATTCAAAAAATATTAATTAATAATTACTTTTTTACCTTTTTCTGCTGCAAAGGTACTCATTTTCCGCCGAACCGCCATCACCCCACCCTACTTTTTTCACGTAAACGTTGCGACAAAAGCGGGCAGACACGACAAACGGGGCGTTTCCGCCCCATTTTTGTCGTAACAGTATAGGCTTTAACAAAAGGGTCGGTTCTTTGCAAGACCTCCGCGTAGCGCCTGAGCACCTACGGAGCGCAAGAAAGCGAGCAAGCTCGAGCGCCGTTGTGCACTCAAGATTTATTTTGAAACAACGGATTTCACGGATTTTTCGGATTTAAGTCCTACTGATAATCAGCAACTTAAGTGCACAGTAGGGTCGGTTCTTTGCAAGCAAAGCGAGCAAGCTCGAGCGCCGCTGTGCACTCAGGCCCGATTCGTCGATAAGGATTGGGTGAGTACCATTGACGGTGAACGATTCGTTCAGCGTCTTGTCCTCTTCATCAACATGGTCGCGTAATGCTTTCTGTGGGTTCTTGTAGTTCGAACCAGTGTCGCAAATCGCGACGGTGGTTTTGTCCTCTGTGTCGACGTGTTTTCTCATAGCGTCGCGGGTATTGCTGTACCCAAGTGCTTTTGCCACGTCCTTTCCGACAAACAGCGGTTCGCCCCGCTCGTTGGTCAGCTGCGGCGAAGAAAAACAAGAAAAGTGAACGAATAATAAAAATGTTAACAGGCGATGCCGCCATCGTCATAAGTTCCTGAAAAAACGCCGCTTTCCGCAGTAAACACTGGGGGAGAGCGGCGAAATAACAAATAACAAATAACATTAAGCAAATTCCATTCACACGGTACGGGCGGCGTCCGTCCCTCCGTCTGATAGGCGCCGCTTATTCCGCAATAAGTGGCACTTATTTTGAATTAAGCCGGGCTTATTCTGAAATAAGCGGCCCTTTTAGAAACGCAGAGTGGCGCTCTACAAAGTGCACAGCGGCGCTGTGCACTTGGTGAAAGTCAACCTTTTCAGTACAAAGTCAACAAAAACAGATGAGAAGTAAACAATATCCGTACAATGTCACCGTTATTAGGAAAAGAGTCAACCAACTCAGTGAAAGTAGTCAATATTTCCCAGTAGTGGTAGTCAACCTTTTCAGTATGGATAACCAAATGTTAAAAATCCAAGCCTGAAAAGAGTCAACCTTTTTAGGAAAAGACACAGCGATTCTATCGCAGCGGCGGCATTTTGAAAATAACAAATAACAAATAACATTAAGAGAGATTTAACTTGTTATATATATATTATATATATATAATATATATATAAAATTAAATTGTTTAAAAACGCACATTTTAACACTTGCGAAAACACGCTTAATGTTATTTGTTATTTGTTATTTTGACACTCTTAACTCTTAACTCTTAACTCTTAATTCTTCGCTCGAGCTCTGCTCGCTTTCTTGCGCTCCGTAGGTGCTCAGGCGCTACGCGGAGGTCTTGCAAAGAACTCTTAACTCCCCAATATCACTCCTGCCACAACGGTAAGGGCACACGGTATTTATTACCGTTGACATAGAGGAGATTGTACAAGACATCGATGGGCAGAATAATGGCAGCCGACACATTGATCCAATAGGGAGATGAAACGCGGCTGTCATAGGGATACTTGCTCAGGGGCGTCAGCTTACGACCTTCGATGGTCTTCTCGTAGCGGTCGGGGCCCTGGTCGGCGAGGCGCACAGCACGGAAGAAGAGCACCGGTTCGTTCCACATGGACAGCGGCAGGCTGCGCGACTGCATCTTCTGGCGGTCGTAGAAGAAGTTGGGCACCTTCGTAGCACGGCTGTCTGTCTGCGTTCGCGGTGCCCGCGGAACTGTTTCTCCTTCTAACGTTGCAAAAGGCTGGGTGGCATAAAAGTCGGCGGCATACTTCTCGACCATGTCCGGGTATGAGGTATCCTCCATTCCTATCTTGATCTTCTCCTCATTCCCGTCCTTAAACTGCAAGGGGTTAGGACGCTCGTAACGAGTAGTGTTGTTCAGCGGATAACGCTCCCAGAAGCTACAGCAGGAGTGGTTTCCAGCCTCCTCGGTGTCATTGATATAGCGCAGCAGCTTCTGCCGCCTGGTGCCGTCATCGTAAGCACAGCAGGCATGGATGAAGTAATTGCGCGGACCCTTTGGCGACTCGCTGACGTCAAACAGCCATATCAAGTCGACATCGGCATATTTGTAGAAATTATACATCACTTGCGTTTGTACACGAGCATTATTTGGATCGCCCCACTCCTGCAGTCTGTCGGGGTCGTTTTTTGTTAACATATAGCCATTGGCGATATGGTGCATAAGCGTCATCGCCTCAATGGCAACATCGCGCTGGGGCAGGTTCGTGGCATAGGTATTGTCCGCCGACGTCTTGATATTGTCAAACGTCACCAGCAGGGAGTAATTCGAGTTTTGCTGACAGGAGTCAGGGTCGTAGATGCCTGCCGAGCGGATGACCATCCAGCGCGAGCCCTCGTCGTCCTTGAACACGTCGCCAATACGATAGTAGGGGCAATAGCGCGAAGCCCTGAAGCGGTTAAGCAGGTGGTTCTTCACGTTGGTGATGGGCTCGTAGTAGTCGGGCTGGAACATGAGGTTGTTGGCCAGCTCCTTGCCGGTACACATACGGACGACGATAGCCTGCCCGTTGGCATTGGCGATGCCGTTGATGTTCGACGTGGCAGCCCGGCCGTTGCTGATGTACTCGTTGATGTTAAACTCCTTCGTGGCGTCCTTCTTGTCCCACTCGGGCGTTGACAGGTGCTGCTCGCTCAGACAGGTACCCGTCTGCGAGCAGACGTAGAGGTTGACAGTAGAGCTGAAGGTGGCGTTGGAGTGGCCGTTGTAGATCATGCGCACGTCGCCACTGAGGAAGAAGTCCTTGGTGACACCCTGCGGCAGCACACGGCTCCACACGTCGTAGAAGTTCCACAGCTTCGCAATATTCTGGAGCTTTTCGGGGCTGATAGCCTCGCCGTCGTCATTGTCATCGTCATCATTGCCGACGCCCAGGTCACCCAGTCCGCCCTCGAGCACGCCGCCCGCCTGGGCGTTCTGCGCATACTCGTCGGGACGCTGCAGGAGGTACATCAGCTGGGCGAAGTACTTCAGGTGCTTCACCTCCGTGCCGCCGAGGTTCTGCGGCACCTGGATGGCGTGACCCTTGGTGGTGATGGTTTTCACGTTGCTCTTAAAGCCGCTGGCCTTGCTGTTGTCCTTGAGCATCTGCATACTGATCCAGTGGGTTTTCTCCTTCTGGTCGGGACCGCCAGCGGAGCGTACGCAGATCCAGTAGCAGCCGTCCTTATCCTCGACGACGTCGCCGATGCTATAGTACGTCTGGTACTTCATCGTGTTGTCGCCAAAGGCCGACGGCGGCAGCAGGCGCAGCTGCGTGAGGTGCGGCATCTGCGGCAGCTGCACGTCGATGGTAGCCACGCAGTCGCCCTGGTTCAGCTCCTGATAGACGAGCGTACCCACGCCGTCCCGCTTCCACGTCACCGTGGACTTCGATTCGTCGAAGTTCTCGCCGATGAGCGAGCGGAACACGTCGCGGGCCGACCGTACGTTCTGCACGGCCATGGCGCGGACGTATGGCTGAGAAGCATCCACCACCCTACCGATGGCAGGTTCAAACTCCGTCGTCTGCCAATTGTCGGGCAGCGAGTCGACATCGGCCAGCTGATTCATCACCACGAACAGCGCGGAGGCCACGTCGCCCGTCTTCTGATAGGGGTCGCCCTCGACGACCACCACCTCGTCGTTCACGTCGTCGTCATCGTCCTTACAAGCGGTGACGCTCAGGCTGAGACCCAGCACGACTACAGCCATCAACCACCAGTTTACTACCTTTTTCATACACATATTATTTTTAACCACGAATTTCTGCCGCGAGAAAACTTCAATTCTTCAATTATTCTCTGAATTCTTTAATATAAGGAATGTTGTAAGGCTCACCGTCCTTGTACGTCATAGGCTCCTTGCCCGCATGGTTGACAGCCCACAGCAGGCCATTGCAGAACTTACCCTTCATCGCCTGGTCTCTGGCATTCTGGTTGGGCTGGTAAATCAGCTTATACTTATGGCCGCCGTAGGTCTCGCGGAACGCGATGCCCGGGTCGTCGAGCTCCAAGTAACGGGCAAAGACCACTGGCTCGTAATAGGCCGAGGTGAAGTCGCCAGGATCCTCCTTATAGTCCGTGTACAGGTATCTGGCGGTATGGCGGCTGGTCGTCCTGAAGTCGCCGTCGCGATCGTTGGTGCCCCACCGTTTGCAGTGGCTCCACTTGTCGTAGTGGATGGCGGTGAGCTGTCTGTCAGTCATGAACTTGCAGTACTTATAGAGGTGTACCAGGTCTAACGAAGCGCCGAAGTCCGTATAGCACGTATTGAAGTGGTTGATGGGATAGCCGTCATGGCCACCACGATTAGCTCCCACGCGCGTACCATCTATAATATAGCGCATATACGGCTGCGAACCGGTATCCCTTCCGTCGTCCGGGATGATGGCGATATTGACACATCTGATCTTCGCCTCACTTTGTGCGTTATTATCGGGATAGACGTATATCGTGTCGCGGGTCACCATCAGCTCGTTTGCCCGCAGGCCACCCATCTTATTGAAATTGTCCACGTAAGCTTGCTCAACAGGATTTGCGGCGCTAACATTTGGAGCCATGTTATATATAAAGTCCAAGAAATAGCCAAACAGCGGCGCCTCCTTCTCGGGCATCAGGTCGCCCGTGGCAAAGAGTCCCTTCGTGTGGACATCATCGCTGTCGTAACCGTTAATGAGCTTCTCCTCAGCTGTCTGGAAATTCTGGAACGAGAAGAAGCGTGCCTTCCGGTCGACGGTCAGCACTTCGCCATCCTCCCAGCCGGCATAGCAATACCAGCGGGTACCAGTCTCATCCTCGATGACGCTGCCGGTGAAGAAGTAGCCTTCCTCCGTCGCCTTGACATTGTTGTCGGTCACCTGTTTCTCGTCCTTGCCGACCTTGTCGCCAGTCTTCTGGTTGTAGCGGTAGATGTCCTCGCAGCCGCCAAGCCTGTTGTAGGGGTCGTACTTCGTCGTCGAGAGCTTGTCGCCGCGCTTGTAGCGCACCACCCAGTGGCATTCTTTGTTGCCGTCATCATCAGTCAGGAGCTGTGCGAAGCTGGCAGTCTGGTCGGCAGCGGGGTCGCCGGCATAGCGGTTGATGTCGAAGCCGCTTTCCACGACCTCAATGTCATACTTGTCGTCGGACATCGAGCCGGTCTCGCCGTACTTGTTCAAGTAGGCCGTCGATTGGTAGATCCACATATCGGCGGTAGAGCCCCACCACCACTTGTAGCCGTAGTAGAAGAAGTTCAGCTTATGGAGCTTACTCATCTCCTCGTGGGTCTTTCCGAACAGAATCTCCCAGATAGAGGTGCCACGGCCATTGATGCGCGTGTCCCAGAACTTGGCCACGTTAGCGAGGTAGTTTACGCCGTGGTAGCCATAGTCGAAGCCGCAGAGACCCTTGCCCTTGTTACCGACGACCTCAGTGGTCGAACGATAGGCCTGGGGCTTCAGCAGCGCCCAGAGGAGGTTGTTCAGGTTGTAGATGTGCTCACGGTCGTAGCTCAGCTGTGTCGGCAGCTTGATGGTCTTATCGTCGTACTTAGCCTTCTGGTTATAGTCGACACAGACGTTCTCGGACTTGATGGGCTTCTTCTCGCCGTTCACTTTGCCGCTCTCGCCGGCATTGTAAATGTTAATCCAGTGGGAGTCACCCTTGTCGGGGGCGAACGACGGGCGCACGCATACCCAGTAGTAACCCTCAGCATCGCGGACCACGTCGCCCAGACGGTAGTAGGCCACACCCTTCATCGAGTCCCAGATGAGACCGTTCTGGCCCGTCTGCTCCTCAGTGCAGTAGACGAGACGCTGCAGGTGGGGCATGATGCGCGAGCTCACCTCGACCTCGGCCAGGTTCTGGGCACCCTCCTTCGAGGGTTTCCACTTCATCGTGCCGGCAGCACCGCCACTAACGGTCTGAGCCACACCTAACTGGCTGACGTTCAGGTCGGCCAGCTTCGAGAAGTGTTCCTTGGCCTCGTCGAGATCGCTGACGATGATCAGGCGCGTGAACTCATTGTCATTCGACTTCACGCCCACCGTGGGCTCATAGGTCTTCGACTGCCAGTTGTCGTCCAACGTCGTGACGTCAGCCAGGACGCAGAGCCAGCGGAAGGCCACGCGGGCATCGTCGGTGTCGAGCTTGTTGACATCCTCCTTCTTCTGTTGTTCACTCTTGTCGTCATCATCGTCCTTACAAGCGGTGACGCTCAGGCTGAGACCCAGCACGACTACAGCCATCAACCACCAGTTTACTACCTTTTTCATACACATATTTTTTTTACCACGAATTTCTGCCGCGAAAAAACTTCAATTTTTCAATTATTCTCTGAATTCTTTAATATAAGGAATGTTGTGAGCCTCGTCGTTGTCTAACGGATCAATGTCGGAGCGCTGCTCCTGACCATTGTTGTCGTCATCATCATCGCTACAAGCGGTGACGGTCATGCTGAGGCCACAGACAAGTGTGGCCTCAGCATCCATTGGAAACATTTCTTTGTATTCATTATCTTTGCAGTTTAATTCTATTATCTGCGCATCTTGAACGCCAGCATCGGACGGACGGTGCTAGTCATGATGAAAGGCAAGAGAGAGATGTTGGTTTCAGTGAAGACGTAGGCCGACTGATTGTCGTTCTCCGTACTGGTGAAATAGGTCTTACTCAAACTGAAGTTGCCTTCCTGGGCGCCTGCCTTTTCCCACAGCCATTCGCCGTTGCCGGAGAAGGTTCTCTGGCTGATTCCCGTCCATGTGTAGCCCATGGCCTGGGTAGCCAGAATGACCTGTCCGGCGCTGGGGATGAACCAGCCCGAGAAGTCGGAGAAATTGGCACTATTCGGCCTAATGGGACTATCCATATTCACGACAGCCTCGAAGGCGGGGTGCTTGTGGGCATTGTTACACAGGTGACGACCAAGGCGCTGTGTCATGCTGAGACCGTTGAGGATGCTGGGCAACAGGCCTATTGACTCAGCCTGTTTGACCGGCTTTGTGGTACAGCCCGACACACGAGAGCCGCCTTCGGCCCAGTTGTAGTCTCCTTCGCAGTCGTGGATAGCCATGGCCAGACCGTTGTAGTCGGAATCGTCCTCCACAATCTTGTTGGCATTAGCATAGACCACCATGGCCACAGCGCTGGTGCCAGACTTCACAGCGGCAGCCGCGTTGATGTAGAACTTACCGTCGTTGCCCACGACATAGCCCACACGGGCATAGGGCTGGGCACCGGTGTCGCCCTTGAGCATATCCTCCGTCTGCTGGGTTTCCTTCGCACCGACCTTTGCCGATGCCACCTCTTTATTAAATACGTAGACGTCTTCGCATCCAGGAATATTGTTGTAGGGGTCGTACTTACCCGTGTTGCTGAGCTTGTCGCCGCGCTTGTAGCGGACGACCCAGTTGCCCTCGATGATATCACCGTTATTGTTCTTCTCGAACTGCGAGAACCCTGTTTTTTGGTCAGCACTGGGGTCGCCGGCATACTTGTTGATGTCGAAACCATCCTTCACCACCTCGATGTCCATCTTGTCACCCGACTCACTGCCGGAATACTTAGTCTCATATTTCTTCGACTGGTAGATCCACATGTCGGCAGTAGTGCCCCACCACCATTTGTATCCCTGGTAGATGAAGTTCAACTCCTCCATGCTTCTCATCTGCGAGTGTGTCAGACCAAACAGGGCCTCCCAGATGGATACATTGGTACCGACAGCCGTGCTCTCCCAGAAGTTGGCCACAAGGCCGAGGAAAGTCTCACCGTGGTAGGCATACTCGAAGCCGCCAAGGCCTATGCCCTTGTTGCCAGCCTGCAGGCAAGCATCCTTGTAAGCCTGAGGCTTGAGCAACGCCCAGATGAGGTTGTTCAGGTTGTAGATGTGCTCGCGGTCGTAGGTGAGCTTCGTTTGCAGCTTGATGGTCACATTCTTGTACTTGTCCAGATTGTTGTACTTGGACTCGATGTTCCCCTCGGGAATGGGCTTCTTCTGGTTGTTCACCTTGCCGCTGGCCGAGGCGTTGAAGATATTGATCCAGTGGGAGTCGCCCTTATCGGGAGCGAACGACGGACGCACGCAGATCCAGTAGTAGCCGTCAGCGTCGCGGACAACGTCGCCCAAACGGTAATAGGCCACACCCTTCATGGAGTCAAAAATGAGGCCGTTGCTGCCCACCTGGTCGGCGGTGCAGTAGACGAGCTTCTGCAGGTGGGGCATGATGCGCGAGCTCACCGTCACGACAGCCAGGTTCTGAGCACCCGCTGCCGACGGCGTCCACGTCATGGTGCCGGCGGCGCCGCCATTGATGGTCTGCGTCGTAGAGAGCTGCGACACCTCCATGTCGGCGAGTTTCGCAAACTGTACCTTCGCCCCGTCAAGGTCGTCGACGACGACGATACGTGTGTACTGGCTATTCTCAGAAGCCTGGCCCACGGTGGGCTCCCACGTCTTCGACTTCCAGTTGGTGTCGAAGCCTTCGGCATTCGTCAGGGCACACAGCCAGCGCCAGGCCACACGGGCCTCGTCGGTGTCGAGCGGACTGACGTCGTCCTTCTTCTGTTCACTACCATTGTTGTCATCGTCATCATCGCTACAAGCAGTGAACGACAGGCTGAGACCCAGCACTACGGTGGCCATCAGCATCCAGTTAAAAACTTTCTTCATATACTTCAATTCTTTAATCCTTCAATTCTTCAATTTTATCTTACAGTTTCAGCGCCATGACGGGATAGATGAACGCCGTGAACGCATTCTGCTCGCCCTTGCTTCTGCCTATCATCACCTTCCAGGTGATGGTCAGGGTATTGACTCTTTCGCCAGTAACAAGATACGGCGTAGAGCTCCATATCTCCGTCTGAGAGCCATTATTCCAAAGATTGTCGAAATATTTTTCAACGCCAGCATCCTCGTACTTCTTACGGATGGTGGTCTTGATCGTTTCCTTGTCGTCGGTGAAGCCTATAGCGTCTTCCCAACGATTGGCTCCAAGACCTTGCAACACCAGCTTCCACTGTGAGACGCTGGGCAGGAACCAGTCGCTGAAACCTTTCTGCTGACGCACGGCAGCCGTCAGAAGGCCGGAGTCGAAAGTGGCACAAGCCTTGGCGGCCGGATGGTTATGCTTGGCCGAGCAGCCAGAGGCCAACTCTTTGGTAATGGCGAGTCCCTTGAGGGGCACACTGGCGACATCCTGAAAGTTGGGGGCTGCCTGACCACCGCATTTCTTACCATCTTCGCCCCACTCAAAAATATCGTTGAGGTAGCTCTTCTCATGCAGCGGGAGAGCCAGGGCATTGTAGGTGGTACCTTCCTCAACCACAGAACCTCTGTTCACGTAGGTGACGATGGCAACAGGCGTTGCCTTGAATTCTTTAGCAGCATTTACTGTGGAGTAGAAGTTACCGTCGCTGCCGATGATGTTTCCAGCCACGACCTTATCGGCTGCAATCTTCTCGGGCTTTACGGGCACCACTACTTCGGTATCCCTCTCGGGCATGATATTCTCACCAACGTCAATCTTCTTCTTCTCATTGTAGCGGTAGACATCCGTCATGTTACCGGTCGACGAGGTAATCTTGGCGTAGTAGTTGAACTTACCACCTGTCATCAGCTTGTCGCCACGCTTGTAGCGAACCACCCAGCGGCCATAGTTGCCTGTGTTATTTTTGGAAAAGCTCTCCCACGGCAATGGCTTAGAATTAGGCGTCTGTGCAAAGTGCGTGATGTCGAAGCCATTCTGCACGAAGTTGAACTCCTCCTTATCGTCAGAGGCAGAGCCGCTGTAAGCCTTGGCATACTCCTTCGACGTGTAGCGCCAGCAGTAGCCCGAGTTGCCAATCGTCCAC
>JAEEGL013306903.1_pt1 | contig 10738 bp, 10 predicted proteins | sample 9134231 | NCBI WGS metagenome assembly JAEEGL01 (sample SAMN16246548, study PRJNA631951) | gut metagenome | biome: gut microbiome; feature: rumen; material: fiber-attached | host: Bos | place: Iran: Karaj | collected 2018-10 | reverse complement strand
TCACTGGGACTGCTGCCGGCACTGATAATAACAGCGGGTTTCATGGCGGTCTATGTTATAGGAGGAGGCATCCGCGGAGCGGGCGTCGTGGGCATACTGAAGCTGGTGCTGTTATATGTCTCGATGATCTGCAGCGGGCTGCTTGCCCTGCGGCTCAGCGGAGGGTTCCATGGCTTCATGACCATGGTCGGCGGGATCGAAAACCCCGACGGAGTCCATTTCGGCAGCCTCTTCGCGAGGGGCGTCGCCAAGGACGGCGGAGCGGGCCTGTCCCTGATACTGGGCGTGCTGACTACGCAGACCTATGCGCAGGCGGTGATGTCAGCAAAGAACGACCGGCAGGCACGTATAGGCGCCCTGATGAGCGCCGTGCTGATCCCGCCCATCGGCGCCGGAGGCATTCTGGTGGGACTCTTCATGCGCGCGCACTTTCCTGAGCTTGCCGCAAAGACAGCGCTCACCGCTTTCGCCACGCAGTATCTTCCCCCGCTGCTCAGCGGCGTGCTTCTCGGCACGCTGTTCATAGCGGTCGTCGGCACGGGCGCCGGGCTGGCCATGGGGATATCGACAATCATCCGGAGAGATATCATACAGCGCTTCTCTGACCGCATAGCCGATGCGCGCGTAAACGAGGTGCTCTCCAAACTTGTGATCCTCCTGATACTCGGCCTGGGCGTCGCCCTCTCCGCTGGTTCTTTGGGCGATACGATACTCTCTTTCGCATTCATGTCCATGGGCCTGCGAGGCGCGGTGGTCTTTGTGCCTATGCTCTGCGCATTATGGCTTCCGGGAAAAGTGAACCGTCATTTTGCCATGGCAGGCGTGATCGCAGGACCGCTGACCGTACTGGCTTTCGGAGCCGGCAGGGGACTGCCGGGAGGGATCGACCCGCTGTTCCCCGGCGTTGCCGCCGCATTTGCATGCTGCGCGCTCGGCGCTCTGGTCGGCAATCACAGGCGGGATATCCGGGTGAAACATCTGCCCGCACTGGGTTCGTCTGTTCCAACTATCGCCGTTGAGAGCGAATTGTATGCCGAAGGCGACGCGGTGGCAAAAGCCCTGGGAGAGAGATACGGCATCCCCTGCTACGGAGAGGAGATACTCCATACGGCTGCCGAGCTTAGCGGCATCCCGGAACAGATACTTCGCCGTTATGACGGCAGGAGAGTGATAGCCGCCTATGACCTCGCCGCGAGTGACGAGGCGTCGATGCGGCTTCCTACCACCGGCGACCTTATATCCGCGCAGCGGATCGCCTGCGAACATCTGGCCGGGGACGGCCCCTGCATACTGGTAGACAGATTCTCCGCGGCCGCGCCGCAGTCTCCCGGCATGGTCTCCGTCTTCGTCCATGCAGATTTCGAAACGCGGGCCGCCAGATTTGCCGAAGCCAGCCACATCGGGCCGGCCGCCGCGCGTAGACGGCTGAGACGCATGGACCGCGCCCGTTCGAGGTATTACCGCATCGGCCACCGGCAGTGGGGACAGGCGAAGGGATATACGCTTTCCGTTGATTCGACCGCAGCGGCACCGGAGATCCTTGCGGAGGGGATCGCATCCTGTCTGAGCGGAGAGACGGACATCGCCAAACGCCGTGCCGGATAGGAAAACGGACACTATGATAAAGCGCCCGGAAAAGCCATGACGGCTTTCCGGGCGCATTATATACGGCAGGTATTTCAGATTGTATAGCCGTCGAAAAGCTCGGACAGGTGCAGAGATCCCGTTGGGAGACGGGTCACGATTCGTACCCGGACCGGCTGGTGTATAAAAAGCAGTTCTTTACGGCGATGCAGGAGAATCCGGGAGCGGAAGACGAGCACGTATATATAGTCATACAGGCGCGCAGGCGGACGACGGAAGTCATAAAACCGGGGACCGGCCTTTTCACGTCTTTTTCCGCCTGAAAGAAGGGCGGAACGGAGCGCCGTTCTTGTCATATACGGAGAAACAGTTTATATTGATATCATTAAGGCACGGCCGGAAAGCGCCGGCGTGCGATAAAGACTCAAAGGAGGAACCATCATGGAGATCAAGGCGGTCAAATTCAGGAAAGACGGATTCTATACACAGCCTTTCGTTATGGGCGGCGAAGAAGGGCCGGCCGGATTCGATCCGACGGTCCGCTACCGCGGGAGCCTGCAGAACTATCTGATCGACACCGGCGACGAGGTCATCCTCGTGGACACCGGACTCCCGGCGGGGACTCCGGAGGAGGTCGTGGACGAGAACAGTTTCCTGTTCACGGGCAAAGACATCTGCAGCTATATGGAAGCTTTCGCCGAACTGGGCTATAAGCCCGAACAGGTGACGAAGATCCTGCTCACGCATAAACACGCGGATCACTCAGGAGAACTGAAGTCCTTCCCGAACGCCGAGATCTATGTGAACGAGGAAGAGGTCGGCGCCGAGGAGCTTCAGGGTATCCCCAATATAGTGCCCGTTCGCTTCACCGACGGCGCGTACTGCAATTTCCCTGCCTGCCAGAAGATCCGGGACGGGATCTTCTACATAAAGGCCAAGGGGCACACCAACGGAAACAGTATCGTCATTGTGGAGGACGAAGGCCTGTTCTACATGATCCACGGGGACATAACGTACGTGGACGAGGCGCTTTACGAGGACAAGCTCTCCGTAGTCTTCGATGATCTTGCGGCGGCCCGCGAGACGCAGGACCGCGTGAGGGAGTTCATCCGCAGCCATCCCACCGTATATATGGGAACGCACACTCCCCAGGGCTATGAGAACCTGGAGGCAAAGCGCGTGATGGATCTCGACGATCCCGTGCCGACCGTTCTCGCGGAGGTCGATTTCTCCGCACAGCAGGCTACGGGGAAATACGTATGCTCGGTATGCGGCTACGTATACGATCCGGCGGAACACGACGGAGTCGCCTTTGAAGACCTGCCCGACGACTGGAAGTGCCCCAGATGCAGGCAGGGTAAGGAGAAGTTCAGCAAAGCGTGAGCCGCAGTCCGCGGCCGGCGGGCGTCGGAGGCATGCGACGTCCCCGCCATGATCAGGAGGAGTTATGCAGTACAGGAAAGACAGATACGGCGAAGAACTGTCGGTGCTGGGTTACGGATGCATGCGCTTCAGCAAAAAGGTCGCCGGCATAGATATAGACAAGGCAGAGCGGGAGATGCTGGAGGCGTTCAGCGAGGGCGTCAATTATTTCGATACTGCGTACGTGTACAGCGGTAGCGAGGCCGCCCTCGGAGAGATCTTCGAGCGCAACGGCATACGCGAGAGAGTTAAGATAGCGACGAAGCTGCCGCAGTATCTGGTGGGGAGCAACGCGGCACTCGACCGGTATTTCAACGAACAGCTCTCGCGTCTCAGGACAGACTACATAGACTACTACCTGATGCACCATCTGACGGACATCGCCATGTGGGAAAAACTCAAGGGCGTCGGCGTCATCGAATGGATTGAAGAGAAAAAGAAGGCCGGTGCTATAAGGAACATAGGCTTTTCCTACCACGGCAACTCGGACGGTTTCCTGAAGATCCTCGGCGATTACGACTGGGACATCTGCCAGATACAGTACAACTATTTCGACGTGAATTCGCAGGCGGGAGAGACCGGACTCAAAGCCGCCGCGGCGAAAGGCGTGCCCGTGGTAATCATGGAGCCTCTGAGGGGCGGGAAGCTCGTGAACCTTCTCCCCGAGTCGGCAAAAGCGGTCATGAAACGCAGCGGGAGGGACTGGTCGCCGGCGGAATGGAGCTTCAGATGGCTTTATGACCAGCCCGAGGTGACGGTCGTCCTGTCCGGCATGAATACGCTCGAGATGGTGCGGGAGAACTGCCGCACGGCTTCGCAGGCCGCAGCGGGGCAGTTCACGAAGGAGGACTTCGATACGATCGCCGAAGTCACGAAGGAAATTAAAGCATCCGAGAAGATAGGCTGCACCGGGTGCCGCTACTGCATGCCGTGCCCCGCCGGGGTGGATATCCCCGGAGCGTTCCGGTGTTACAACGCGATGTATATAGAGTCGAAGACGCAGGGGCGTTTCCAGTACGCTCAGACCGTCGGACTTACGCGGGAGAGCGCTTTCGCGACGCAGTGCATAGGATGCGGCAAGTGCGAGGAGCGCTGCCCGCAGAACCTGCCGATCAGGGAGAAACTCAAAGAGGCGGACAGGGCGCTGAGACCGCTCCCGTATAAGATAGGGATAAACGTGGCCAGGAAATACATGCTCAGGAAAGGCCGGGCCGGGAAAAAGTCCGGATAAGACAGAACGGGAAGCCGGAGTCTGGAGGGACAGCGAATGACGGATAACGACAGAATATGCAGATACAGGCGCAAGTGCGGCGCGTGCCAGACGCTCAACCTGTCCTACGACGAGGAACTTTCGCTCAAGATGAAGCGGGAGATAGACCTCCTCGGCAGATTCGGACACGTCGAGCCCATCATACCGTCCGAGCCCTCTGAGCACTACAGGAACAAGGCGCAGTATCTGTTCCGGTACAGGGCCGGACGGGTCAGCGCAGGACTCTACCGTTCTTCCGACGGGGGCATAGCCTCCGTCGACAGCTGTCTTATGGAAGACGAGAGACTGACGCAACTGTTCCTGCTCATAAAAAAACTGGCAGGGAAGCACGGCGTTAAGATCTACGACGGCAGGCGCGGCGACCTCAGGCACGTCATGATTCGAAAAGCCGTCGCGACGGGCGAGGTGTCAGTCGCCCTTGTGACGAGCGGGGGCATGTTCGAAGGAGCGTCCGGACTTGCGGACGAACTTACGGAAAAGGCGCCTGACGTGGTCTGCGTCTCCGCCGTCAGGAACGATACGGACATACCGCTCTGGATGAACGGGGAAGAGCATGTCCTGAAGGGCGCCGGGTATATAACTGACAGGCTGTGCGGCTGCGAGTTCCGCATACCGCCGAAAGCGTTCTATCAGATAAACCCGTATGCCTGCGAAAGACTCTACGATATAGCGGCGCAATACGCGCGGATAGGCAAAAACGACAGCGTGCTCGACGCGTACTGCGGAATCGGGACCGTGGGCATAACCGCGGCAAAAGGAGGATGCGCGTCCCTCGACGGTTTCGATATCAGCGCCGATTCGGTCGCGGCGGCAGAAACGAACGCGGAGCTCAACGGGATCGCCGGATACGAATACAGATGTGTTCCGGATATGAGATGCGGTATAGACCCTATGAAGCGCTACAGCGTCGTTCTGGTAGATCCGCCGCGCAGCGGCTGCGACAGGAGGTTCACCGGTACGCTTCTGAGACTGTGCCCGGACAGAATAGTGTATATCTCCTGCGGCCCTCAGTCCCTGGCAAGAGATCTGAGCCTGCTGAAAAAGCAATACCGAGTAGAAAAGATACAGCCGGTCGACATGTTCCCGGGAACGACACATGTGGAGACAGTGGTATTGATGACAAAGAAATAACCAAATCGAAGCTTGTGGAGAAAACTATGCTGATAAAAATAATAGATTATCAGAAAGTGGATACAAGAAAGCTGATGGATGTGTATTCCGAAAGCAATTATGAAAACACAGATTACTTTTTCCCTGACGAAGCAGATAAAGAAGCAGCCGTCCAAAAAGTTGAAGCGGGGTTTCTGGATTTCCTAAAGAACGACTTTTTCAAAAAAGCAGAAGCAGCATACTGGGTCCTTGAGATAGATGGGGTTTATGTCAGCGCACTAAGAACGTGTATGATTCAAAAAGGTCTGTACTACCTTGAAGCACTTGAGACGCGTCCGGATTGCAGAAGAAAGGGATACGGAGCAATGCTTCTTTCAAGTGTTGCAGATTCATTGAAGGAAAACGGTCCGTTTCGGCTTTGCAGCTGCGTAAGCAAGAAGAATGCTGCGTCTTTGAAGACACATGAAAAAAGCGGATTTCAAGTCGTGTCAGAAGAAGGGTATGACTACCTGAATGAGGAAGCAGACAATCATGATTTCGGTCTTGAATACTGTTATCATGGAGTGTGATAAATTCCGGCTTATCGCTTTGCCGATATTCAACTTACTGTCCCGCCCCTGACCTGTCGGGAAATTGCCCGTTTCTTCATTGGGATGAGACAGTGGGCCGAATACAAGACTTTTTATTTGACCTGCTGCTCCGAGGCATGTGGAATCAGTGGTATTGATGACAAAGAAATAGTTTAATCGGTGTTGGGTAGAGTAAGGTTATATGAAACCGTTTATTATTCTGCTTAATGGTCCTTCAAGCAGCGGATAATCAATATTGTCACGCATCCTGCAAAATCTGGTCCTGCAGAAGCGCGGTGATTTGTATAAGATCGTTTCGAGAGATGATTTCCGGATAATGTTCCGCACAGGAGGCTGCCTATGATATTACGGATCACCAGGTGCCGTGATGTGGATGCAAGAAAACTGATGGATATCTATGTCGAGAGCAACCTTGAGAACACCGAATACTTCTTTCCGGATGAAACAGATAAAGAAGCAGCTGTCCGCAAGGTGGAATCCGGATTCCTGGAGTTTTTGAAGGATGAGTTTTTCGAGCAGACGAAAGCTGCTTACTGGGTTTTGGAGGCAGACGGGCATGATTATGGGCTGGAATACAGATTTCCGGGAGAATAACTTAAAGAGTGCCGTCCGGGCTCTGAGAAGTACAGTGACGGAAGCAGTGAGATGAAAGGAGAGACTGAATCATGGAGTACCAGCGTTTCCGGGAGCTTGTAGAGAGAGAAAACGGCTTCGAATTCTATCAGGCATTTCGCGAGGAGGTCGACTGGGTGATCGGCGGCAAGGATGACACCTGCTGGCTTGCCATCCTGCAGGACGGATCGGTGAAGGAGACCTTCATCGGAAGCCTGAAGGACGGTGTGTGGACCGACCGCAGGGTCAAGGGAAAAGGGAAGAAGAGGACCGTCAAGGAGATGCCTGCGGGGAGCACCGCGAAGCGGGTCATGGAGAGGGCTTTCTTTATGCAGGATGAAGAATGGGTCAAGGGAAGAAAGCCGAGGCTCGTGGAGGATGCGCACCCGCATTATCACTACGTCTACGGATTCGGCGATAAGGCGCTGGACGTCTCGGAGGCTTACGGGGTGAGCATCGGCTACTCGGACCTGAAGGATACGGAGGCCGGTTTTCATCTGCGGTATCTCTATACCGGCGAAGAGGTGAAGATCCCGGGGTGATTCAGGATCCGGGAAGAGAGAGCATTTGCAGATTCGAGGTGCGAACATGAACATTGAATGGGTTGACGGATTCGAGATCTCCGTCACTTGCAGCGACCGCCGCGAGGTGACCATCGCCGCGAACAGAGAGGGGCTGCTGTCGCTTGCCGGGCAGCTCAGGGCGCTTGCGGAAGGCGCGCCGGGGGATCATATTCACTATGATGCATATAACGGTCTCGAAGAAGGCTCCGCCGAGATGGTCATCGTGAAGGAGCAGACAGGAAGCCGTTGACAGCAAAGGTGAATCTGTGTAACAGGCATGATTCACCGGGCAGCGTGCGGTCACAGAAGGGGGGTGCGGCGGCATGATCATCAACACCGGACAGAGGACTGACATTCCGGCCTTCTACGCCGAATGGTTTGTGAACCGGCTGAAGGAAGGCTATGTCTGCGTCCGCAATCCTTATGATCCGAACCAGGTCAGCCGCTACCGGCTGGACCCTTCGGTTGTGGACGTGATCGGATTCTGCACGAAGAATCCTGCGCCGATGTTCCCTTACATGGATCTGCTGAAGGAATACGGGCAGTACTGGTTCGTCACGATCACTCCTTACGGGAGGGACATCGAGCCGAATGTGCCGGACAAGCACCGGGTCCTGGAGGATTTTCAGAGGCTCTCGGACATGGCCGGCGTGCGCTCGACCGGCTGGCGATACGATCCGATCTTCCTCTCCGAGAGGTATACGGCCGAGTACCATCTGCGCGCATTTGAGCAGATTGCGGCAGCGCTGGACGGCTATACGGAGACGGCGGTGATCAGTTTTATCGACCTGTACCCGAAGGTTCGGAGGAACTTTCCGGAGGCGCAGGAGGTGACGCGGGAGCAGCGCCTGATGCTGGGGAAGGAAATGATCCGGATTGCCGCGGCGCACGGCATGACGGTCAAGCCCTGCGCGGAGGGCGATGAGCTGGCGGCTTACGGGGCCGACTGCAGCGGATGTATGCAGATCCGTGATTATGAGAGGGCCTTCGGCAGACATCTGAATGCCCCGAAGAGAAAGGGCGCCAGGGCAGAGTGCGCCTGCTATCTCTCATGTGATATCGGCGCTTACAATACCTGCAGGCATCTGTGCCGGTATTGCTACGCGAACGCAGAGCCGGAGACCGTGCTGGCGCAGAGCCGGCTGCATGATCCGCAATCTCCGTTCCTGATCGGCGGATACCGGGACGGAGACATCATCCATGACGTGCCTCAGGAGTCCTGGATCGATGAACAGATCCGCCTGGACCTGCCGTTATGACCATGCCTGCGTACGCAGGGAACCTGCAGAAAGAGAGCTAACAGGATGAATCAACAGGAACGTCTGGATTATCTGGTAGAACAGTTTAAAGAGGATTCGGTGCAGTACCGGGACCTGGAAACGCCGCGGGATAACGAGGGGAAGAAGCGCCTCTTGCGGTCCCTCATGAATATACGGATGCCAAAGGTGCTGCCGCCGGGAGTGCTGGAGGTCCAGGATGCATATCTTCGGGAGAGGAATGAGGAGGCCGGGACCGTAAGCATCGCAGAGATTCCGACAGCCGAAGCACTGGGCAGCGGACATGCATTTGCAGATAAGCTCTCGCTCTGGCAGGGAGATATCACGAGGCTTGTAGCCGATGCGATCGTAAATGCGGCCAATTCGCAGATGCTTGGCTGCTTCGTGCCGATGCATACCTGCATCGACAACTGTATCCACACGTACGCAGGAGTGCAGCTGCGGGCGGAGTGCAGCCGGCAGATGAGTGGGCTCCGGAGGAAGTACGGTGCGGACTATGAACAGCCGACCGCGGTTCCGATGCTGACGGACGGCTACAACCTCCCAGCGCGTAAGATCGTGCACATCGTGGGGCCGATCGTCTCCGGGCGGCTGACGAGGGCGCTGGAACAGGACCTGGCGGACTGCTACACGAACACCCTGGATCTGTGTGCGGAGAACGGGATCCGTTCCGTGGCCTTCTGCTGCATCTCCACCGGTGTATTTCGCTTCCCGAACAAGAGGGCAGCGGAGATTGCGGTGCAGGCTGTGACGGAGTGGCTTGCGGGACATCCGGACGAGATGGACCGAGTCATCTTCAATGTGTTTAAGGATGAGGATAAGGAGTACTATGAAGCAGAATTATTCTGATATGCCGAACGGATATCTGGAGACGATCGACCGGGGAATCCGGGCGATCCGGCAGCTTCGGGGAGGCCTGACGAGGGGCAAGCATTCCCGGGAAGAGGCGATGGCCCTGCTGAAGCGTGAGATCGAGACCGCGGACGCAATCGTCATCGGTGCGGGCGCCGGGCTCTCGACTTCCGCCGGGTTTACCTACGCGGGAGAGCGGCTGGAGAAGTGGTTTCCGGATTTTGTCAGGGAATACGGTTTCCGGGATATGTATTCCGGCGGATTCTATCCATATCCGTCGAAGGAGATCTTCTGGGCTTACTGGTCCAGGTATATCTACGTCAACCGCTACCTGGATCCGCCGAAGCCGGTCTACGAGCAGCTTTTTTCGCTGGTGAAGGATCGGGATTATTTCGTAATTACGACGAATGTGGATCACTGTTTCCAGAAGGCAGGATTCGACAAGAGCCGCCTCTTCTACACGCAGGGTGACTACGGGCTGTTCCAGAGCACGAATCCGGCGAACCGCAAAACCTACGAGAATGAAGCCTGGATTCGGGAGGCCATGGAGGCCCAGGGGTTTGTTAAGGACGATAACGGACGGTTCAAGATGCCGGAGGACGGCAGGCTCCGGATGGAGATTCCTGTCGGGCTGATCCCGAGGTGCCCGGACGACGGCTCGGACCTGACGATGAATCTGCGGTCCGATGAGACATTTGTGGAGGATGAAGGCTGGCACCGGGCGTCGGCGGCCTATTCGGATTATCTGAAGAAGCATGAGGGGCAGCATGTCCTGTTCCTGGAGATCGGTGTCGGGATGAACACCCCGGTCATCATCAAATATCCCTTCTGGCAGATGGCAAATGACAATCCCCGCGCGGTCTATGCCTGTCTGAACTATAACGAAGCCTACTGCCCGGAGCAGATTCAGGAACGGTCTCTGTGTATCGAAGGAGACAGCGGAGAGGTCATTGAGGCCTTGATGCGGTGAAATATCCTGTGAAAAACAAAACCCGGAGCCGGATGTCGGTGTCAGCCGATGTCCCGGTTCCGGGTTTTTCATTTTCCCGGAGGAAATGAAGAGGCCTGAAAAAATATGTTGACACGGTGTCAACATGCATATATAATAAACATGCTGACACGGTGTCAGCAAGAAGATATGCAATGAGGATTTCGTCATGAGAAAAGTAACACCTGAAGAGATCGCCCGGAAACGGGAGGAAATCATCAATGCCTGTGAGCAGTTATACCAGACCATGAGCTTCCGGGAGATCACTCTCAAAGAGATCGGCAGCATCACGTCCTTCTCCAGGCCTACGATCTATAACTATTTTGAGACGAAGGAAGAGATCTTCCTCGCTCTTTATACGAGGGAGTATGACCGCTGGAACGAGCAGCTGACGGCCATTCTCAAGGAGAATGAGGAGCTGACGAGAGCGGGGCTGGCGGACCGGATCGCGAAGTCTCTGGCGGAGCGCC
>JAEEGL012167765.1_pt1 | contig 10738 bp, 9 predicted proteins | sample 9134231 | NCBI WGS metagenome assembly JAEEGL01 (sample SAMN16246548, study PRJNA631951) | gut metagenome | biome: gut microbiome; feature: rumen; material: fiber-attached | host: Bos | place: Iran: Karaj | collected 2018-10 | reverse complement strand
GCGACGCCCTGCGTAAGGCGATGGGTAAGAAGAAGAAAGACATCGTCGATGCCATGAAACCGAAGTTCATCGAGGGTGGTAAGAAAAACGGTCACGACCCAAAGATACTCGATAAGATATGGAGCGACTGGGAAGCCTTCGCCTCGTATGCCTTCAACAAGTCGCATGCTGCCTGTTATTCGTGGGTGGCCTATCAGACCGCTTACCTCAAGGCCAACTATCCTGCTGAGTTCATGGCTGCCATTATGAGTCGCCGTCGTGACCAGATTACTGAAATCACCAAGCTGATGGATGAGTGCAAGGCCATGGGTATTGCCACGCTGGGACCGGATGTCAACGAGTCGTACCAGAAGTTCGGTGTGAACAAGAAAGGTGAGATTCGCTTCGGACTGGCAGCCATCAAGGGTATGGGCGACAATGTTGCTCAGGCTATCATTGACGAGCGCGAGAAGAACGGTGTCTATAAGGACCTCTTCGATTTCGTACAGCGTATCAACTTCAGTCAGATTAACCGCAAAGCCTTTGAGGCATTGGCACTGAGTGGTGGTTTTGACAGTTTTGGCTATCGTCGTGAGGACTTCTTTGCAACGAATAATAAGGGCGAAACCTTTATCGAAATCGTGATGCGCTATGGACAGCTCTATCAGATGGAGAAGCAGCAGGCACAGAACTCGCTATTCGGCGCCTTCGATGCGTTGGAGATACAGACACCGACGTTGCCGAAGAGTGACGAGCGCTGGAGTGACATAGAGCGCCTGAACAAAGAGCGTGAACTGGTGGGTATCTATCTGTCAGCACATCCGTTGGATGAATATAAGATTGTACTCGACAACCTGTGTAATACCCGTTGTGACGAATTGGCAGATGTAGGCAATCTGGCAGGTCGTGAGGATGTGATTATCGGTGGTATCGTCACGGCTGTGCGTACTGGTTTTACGAAGACGGGTAAGCCCTTTGGCATCGTCACCCTCGAAGACTTTGTCGGCTCTGGTGAGTTGGCACTGTTTGGTGAGGCTTGGGGCGACAAGTCGGGATTCTTCGCCGTTGGTGCCTCGGTCTATGTCACTGGTAAGGTGAAGCCCCGTTTCTCGTACAACCCGGACGGACCGAAAGACCTTAGCATAACAGGTGTTGAGTTTCTGCAGACCATCAAGGAACGTGCTATTGACCGCATCACCATCTCGCTGACTACCGACTTGCTCGATGACCAGGTGGTGGCTGATCTGACTGAGCTGATTGATACCCACCCGGGAAAGACAAAACTCTTCTTCCAACTGCACGACTCTATGGGAAAGAACCATGTGCTGCTGAAGAGTACTACGAAAGAAATCGATGTTAAGAGCACGCTGATTCAGTATATTGAACAGACCGATGCCCTCGACTATAAGATCAACTAAAACAATGGCATAGTTTTTGCAAGAGATCAATAAACAATCATGTATAACCTGGGGCGATGACGCTTGTTCAGACCCCAACCCCCGAACTTTGGGGGCAAAAATTAAAAGATTATGGAAGTAACAATCACAAGCGAGAATTTTGAGAGCCTGAAGAATGGCGCACAGCCATTAGTAGTGGATTTCTGGGCAACATGGTGTGGTCCCTGCCGTATGGTAGCTCCCATTATTGCTGAGTTGGCCAAGACGTATGATGGCAAAATCACCGTCGGCAAATGTGATGTTGAGGAGAACGAGGATCTGGCTGCCGAGTTTGGCATCCGCAACATTCCTACCATCCTGTTCATCAAGAACGGACAGGTTGTCGACAAGTTGGTTGGCGCTCAGCCCAAGGCTAAGATTGAAGAGAAAGTCCAGGCTTTGCTGTAAAAAGAGGCTGTCGTTCCGTCTTTACGAGAACGATACCAGCCTGCTACCGTCTTCTTGCTCGGTGATGCTGACACGTACGGCATCGTCGGGCAAGATTTCTTCTATCAGCTCAGGCCACTCGATGAAACAGAGCGCTCCGGAGTAGAAATAATCCTCATAGCCCATGTCATAGACCTCTTCCAACTTCTTGATGCGATAGAAGTCGAAATGGTAGATGTTCTTGGGAATTCCGAATTCCGAATTCCGAATTCCTGCATCGTTATTCGTATTTCGTAATTCGTAATTATTGATGACAGCAAAGGTGGGGCTGGTGACGACGTCTTCTACGCCTAACTCCTCACAGATGGCTTTGACAAAGGTGGTTTTGCCTGCTCCCATCTTACCGTAGAAGGCAAAGATGCAGCGGTCGCCGATATGCTCAATAAACTCGCGAGCAGCCTCGCGGATGTGATCGATGTCCTGAATTCTTATTTCCATTGTCGTTATGTTGTTTTGTCGTTATTACGTTATCACGTTATTACGTTATATCGAAGAAACTATCGTTTTCTTCCTTTTAAAGTTACTATCGGTATAATCATCTCCTCCATCGAGATGCCTCCATGTTGGAAAGTGTTGCGATAGTAGGAGACATAATAGTTGTAGTTGTTGGGGTAGGCAAAGAAATCGTCGCCAGTGGCAAAGACATACGAGGTCGACAGGTTTGGTGCCGGCAGGTGAGCCTTCTGAGGTTCCTTGATGACAAAGAGGTCCTTGGAGTCGTAGGCCAGGTTCTTGCCTAACTTATAGCGCAGGTTGGTATTGGTGTTGCGGTCACCGATAATCTTGACGGGATTGGTGGCACGGATGCTACCATGGTCGGTGGTGATGATGATGCGGTAATTGCTCTGTGCCAACTGACGGAACAAGTCGGCCATGACAGAATGGCGGAACCACGATAGCGTGATGCTGCGATATGCTGACTCGTTGTTGGCCAACTCACGCACCATCTTCGACTCAGTTCGGGCATGTGACAACATGTCAATGAAGTTGAAGACGACGACATTCAAGTCGTTCTTCTCTAACTGCTTGAGCTGACTGAGTAGCTTATCGGCCTCCTGCGAGGTGTTGATTTTGTGGTAGGAGAACGTGTTATGGCGACGGTAGCGTTCCAGTTGGGTGCGAATCAGAGGCTCTTCGTTGAGGTTCTTACCTTCCTCCTCGTCCTCGTCGACCCACAGGTCGGGGAACATCTGCGCAATCTGTACGGGCATTAGTCCCGAGAAAATGGCGTTACGGGCATATTGTGTGGCGGTAGGCAGGATGCTGCAATAGACATCCTCGTCAATCTCGAACATGTCGCCGATTTCGCGCTCAAGAGTCTTCCACTGGTCATAGCGGAAATTGTCGAGCACGATGAGGAAAACCTTTTCGCCCTCGTTAAGTAGGGGAAATAACTTGGTCTTGAAAATCTCAGGAGAGAGTACTGGGTGGTCATTGTCCTTCATCCAGTCCATATAGTGCTGTTTGATATATTTGGCAAAGCCTCGGTTGGCCTCTTCCTTCTGCATCTGCAGCATCTCTGTCATCTGTGAGTCGGTAGCGCTGAGCTCCAGTTCCCAGCGTACCAATCGCTTATAGATGTCGGCCCAGTCCTGCCAAGTGCGGCAGTCCATGATTTGCATGGAGAGCTGTTGGAACTGCTGCTGGTAGCCAGTCTGCACAGTCTCGGTGATGATCTCCTTGCGATGGATGTTCTTCTTGAGCGTCAGCAGAATCTGGTTGGGATTGACAGGCTTGATAAGATAGTCGGCAATCTGTTGACCGATAGCCTGATTCATAATGTCCTCTTCTTCGCTCTTCGTTACCATGACAATAGGCACCTGAGGGGTAATCTCCTTGATACGCTGCAGCGTCTCCAAGCCAGAGAGGCCAGGCATCATCTCATCGAGCAACACCAAGTCAAAGGTGCGCTTCTTGCATTCCTCGATGGCGTCCGTGCCATTGGTCACCGTAACGACCTCATAGCCTTTCTTCTCTAAAAATAACAGATGGGCGCGGAGTAGCTCCATCTCGTCATCAGCCCAAAGTAATAGTCCGTTGGTCATATTATTGTATTTTCGATATTTCGATATTTCGATGTTTCGATATTTCGATATTTCGATGTTTATCTCCAGAAATCGTCATCAAACTCTATGTCATTGGTGTTTTGCCTGCGGGGCATGTCTTGGAAGAGGTCGTCGTCGGGTGCCTCTTGCTGGTCGTTGCCAGCAGGTTTCGTGTCTTCCACCTCGTCCTCTTGCTGCGTGATGCTCTCAGGTTCGTCGAGCACCGTGTCCTCTGGGACTTCTATCGGCTCCAGCTCCTGTTCAAAGAAGACCTCGTAGTCGCGGTAACTGTATGCGGTGCCCAACAGATGCAGGTTATGTTCGCTGACAATCAGACTGCGACAGGGCTTCAGCATGGCTGCAATCGTTGCGTCGTTATAGAGCTGACGGGCATACTGACGAGCCTCGTCGTAGTTGAGGAAACCGCTAATCAACATGCGTGACAAACCGTGGGCATCCTGGTCAATGGCGATATCGAAGTTACGTACGAGGAAGTTGGAGAAATTATATCTCGCCATCTCGTAGAGCAGCTGATTCTGGTTGACAGAGTCTGGCTGGAAGGCCAGAAGGAAGATAAAGTTGGTATTGCGCTCTATGCTGAGCGTATCGGTCTGCGTGGAGTCTGCAGCCATGCCGATGGTGCGTTGTGACCATACATCTCCAATGTCAAACTTGCCGCCATGCAGGGTTTTACCTTGTTGTACGCCACGGATAATCATACCTGCCATCTCGCTGACCTCGCTCTGTGGATATTTTTCCACGACCTGTTTCATGCGGTTGATGCAGCCAGATGCATCACCGTCGTTCAACAGACTGAGACCTTCGATGAACAGGAACTTCGGACGGTGCTGTCCCAACGGAAAGCGGCTCTCGGAGATGGCATTATTGGCTTTGACCTCTTGGTAGCGGTTCTCCTTGAAGGCTTCATAGGTTGCGGCATAGATAGAGTCTTCGATATGTACACCGAAACGCTGGTTTTCAGCAAAGTAGGGGTCGGAGAGCAGGATAGTCCAGTTGCTCTCTGGGTATTGTTGCTGCAACATGGCGAGACAGTGGTTGGCTTCTGCGGTGCGCCCCTGTCGCGAATAGAGCAGGAAGAGGTGATACCAGGCTTGGTCGTTCTGCTCATAATCGGGATATTGGCTGGTAAGTCGGTAGAGGGCTTTCTCGCTGAGGCGTAGGTTGTCAAGCTTGTCCTTGAAGATAACCCCCGAATGGTAAAGACCGTCTTTTATGAGGGCGTCACTTTCTGCTTTTTGTTCCTCGGTAAAAGGAATCTGTGCCAGATAGTATTCACGCTTGTGAGGGTCGAAGGCACTGCTATCAGCAGGTTCTCCTTTGCCAGCAGCAGAATTGCCGGGCACGGTAGCTTCTGCAGAGGACTGAGCGGATGTCGATTCCGGTGATTCCTGATTGTCCGTCGATTCCGGGTTTTCTGTTTCTACATTGTCTGGCTGCAGGTTGACCACCGTTTGGTTGATACGCTGCCAGTTGTCTTGGTTCTCGCGTTTACCCCATTGGCGCTGGAAAAGTTGCTTTCCTTGACTGACCGCTTGGGGATTATAGAAATACCATGCCCCCGAAGTGGCAGAAGCTGTAGGTACTGTTGGTGTCGTTGTTGGTCGGTTGATCGTCCTACCTCCGTTTTTGGCTTCTTCGCGTCGGACAATATTCTCAGCCTCTTCAGTCTCCTTGGCACGTTGTTCTTCTTTCTCTTTCTTGATCAGCTCCTCTATCACTTTGTCGATAATCTTATTGCGCTGAGCCTCGGGCATCAGGGCTAATCGTTGTAGGGAGTCTTGCAGCTCGACGGCACTGGTAAAGGGACTGAGTTCGTCAAGTACCTTCGAGCGTTCCGACAACTGTTGGTAATCTTTACGGTCCTTGTCCAGCAAACCGATGGCCTCACCGTAGCAGCGTTGAGCATCGGCATACTTCTCCTTTTCCCAGTAGATGTTGCCGAGGGTAAGGAGTAGTACGCCTTTCTCTATGCCATTGCGCTGGGATTTCTTGCATCCCTCTTCATAGGCCTCAATGGCTTGTAGCGTGTCACGCTGGGCGATATAAACGTTGCCGATAGCATAGTACACCTGATCCAGATATTGTGTATTATTATCCGATCGGGCCATGCGGCGTAGCTTGCTAATCTTGTGTTTGGTATCCGTGGCTGGCATCACCTCAGTCTGGGCAATACGAGCGTTGAACTCCAATTCGTAAGGCGGGTTGAGTCGGATGACATGCTTGAATGAACGGTAGGCATCCTCTTTTTGTCCCAAGAGTGATTGTATCTGTCCCAATAGGTACCACTCGCGGGCTTTCTGCTTGCGACGGCGCTCGTGTTTGATGACTTTGCGCAGATAGGGTAGCGCCTCCTGGTATTGTTGGCTGTGGATATAGTAATTGGCCAATGTGTAGTCCCAGTCTTTCTCTGCTCTGTAGTGGATGCTGTCGCGTCGTTGTTTGACGATGAGGTCTTCAGCATCATAAAGCCAGTCGAGCTCAGTATAGCTTTTAGCCTGCCAGGCACGGGCGATGCCGTTGATGGCGGGTTGCGTCTGGTAAAGACGTGACATGTAGGAAAAGGTTGCCGCTGCTTCTTCAAACTGTCCCTGCTGAAACTGCGACTTACCCAGCAACAGCCATGCATGCCAGATAAAGGGGTTATATTCACGCCGGTTCAGCCACTCGATATCCTTGGCAGTTTTGCGGCGTCCCTTGTTCCATTCCGGTCGTTTCTTGATGCTATGCATCTTGATGGCTTTCTCGGCCTTCTCGATGGCACGGTCGTAGTTACCTTTGCCAAGTCCTCTGCTTTGCTTGTTGGTTACAGGGTATAAGGGAATCAGTTCGGTGTAGTTATCCTTATTGCCATTTTCTTTCTCAAGGTTTCCCTCGATGAAGGCCTCAGAACCATTGTAGTAGGTGTTGTAATGGGCGGTAAAGGCCTGCCAGAAACGGCTTTGTGGCGTATTGTTCTTGGTGGAACAAGAAAAGAAGATAGAGGAAGATAAAAGTAGTAGGATGGAGATAGAAGACAATAGTTTTGAGGCACTGTTATGGTGTCCACAAGTCATTTGTCCTTTATCTTCTGCTATCTCCTTCTTTCTCCCTTTATCTACAACTTCCGCCAGTTTACACTCACTCCTGCTGCTACACGAGGCACAGTCGCCCTCTTTCTGCACGATAGGCTCGTCCGTGCTACCGATGGAAGCGATAGCAGCAATGATGCCCAGCACCACTAACGATATGACGACTATCAGCAGAAATTGCATGTTATTGCGGTAGCAAATTCTTCATTCTTCACTCTTCACTTCGAAGCCTGCAGCTTTGATGTCATCCCAGAAACGGGGGTATGACTTGGTGACCACCTGTGGGTTGTTGATATTCAGATGGCTCAGTCGGAATGCTGCAGGTGCAAAGGCCAATGCCATGCGGTGGTCTTCGTAGGTGTCTATGCCTTTTTCAGGTTGAGGCTCACAACGTTCACCGTCCCAATAGAGTTCACAGTCATTGACATCATGGATGACGAACCCCAACTTCCGTAACTCGATCTTGAGAGCCTCAATACGGTCGGTCTCCTTGATCTTTAGTGTAGAAAGCCCACGGAAGTGGAACTTGACATTCAACATGCAGCAGCAGACTACGAAAGTCTGGGCCAAGTCGGGTGAGTTGATGAAATCGTACTCTAAACGTGGGACACAACGTCCTGAATGGCGTAGTGTCACCGTTGTAGGCACACCTTCAGTGGTATCTTCAAAAGCACTCTTCACTCCCAATAAACTAAAGATGTAACGCACGCCGGAGTCTCCTTGTTTTGATCCGTCCATGAGACCAGTGAGGCGTATCTCGTCATCTTCATTCTTCGACAACGCCATCATCTCATACCAATAAGATGCTGCGCTCCAGTCATTTTCAATATAATAGGGACGGGATTGGTAGAGTTTGCTGCTCACGGTAATGGTCTCATAGGAACTCCAATCGGCATCGGCTCCAAATTCACGCATCGTCCAGAGTGTCAGGTCGATGTAGGGCCTTGAGATGATATCGCCCGTCATGCGCAGTGTGAGACCGTTGCGCAGACACGGTCCTATAAGCAGTAGGGCAGAGATGAACTGAGAACTGATATTGCCTGGTACTTCCAGTTGTCCACCTTCCAGTTGGCGCCCTCTGATACGAAGAGGAGGGTAGCCTGTCTCACCGATGTATTCGATGTCTGCACCCAGATAGCGCAGGGCATCGACCAGGGTGCCGATAGGTCGGTGCAGCATGCGTTCCGTACCTGTAATGACGTGCTCTTCACCTGCCTTTGTCGCCAGGTAGGCCGTCATAAAACGCATGGCAGTTCCAGCCGCTTTGATGTTGATCTCGTAGGGATTGTCTCTAAGTGCGCTAATGATGACCTCCGTGTCATCACAGTCAGACAGGTTGTCTGGCAAGACCTGGCCGCCAGACAGTGCGTATATAACTAGTGCGCGGTTGGAAATACTCTTTGATGCAGGTAGTTTGATAGTCTGGTTTAGCAGGCTAGGCGCCGTTATGTTGTATTGCATATGTCTATTCCTAATAATATAATTATGTATAATAACCCACAAAAGTACGAATTATTTGGTGATTTACCAAAGAAATAACAATAATTATATAACTTTTCAATAAAAAGTAATGCGAAAATTTGCAGGAATGGAAAAAACATCGTACCTTTGCATCCGCTTAAGAGCAAAGGATCGGGATTTAGCGCAGTTGGTAGCGCACACGTCTGGGGGGCGCGAGGTCGCTGGTTCGAGTCCAGTAATCCCGACAAAAGGAAAGAAGCTGATAACCATAGGGTTTGCAGCTTCTTTCTTTTTTATCTTTTATCTCGATATGTATCGGTTAGTTTTCTAGGTCACCCTCATAGTGGTAAGGCTCGACGTTGAGTTCTCCTCCCACATAATCCGAGTCAACATCTTCAATGATTGGTGCGTTAAGCTGTTTGCCGTAATCGCCTCGCACAGCACCGAGATCAAGTACCAGATCCTTATAGTGGATAGTAGAGATGACGATGCCGAAGATGCCAATACTGATACGTCGTCCTTGAGGGTAGAAGCTGTTGATGACATGGACCGTACGGAAACCAGGGTGACTGTAGACCTCAATGCGATTGTACTTCCGGAAAGCTTTGTACGCCTCCTTGTTGGTGGCGAGAGTGTCTGCTGAGAGCAAGGTGCGACTGACATTGCTGATGGTTTCATCAATTTCGTCAATCTTGATGCTGTCGTTGTCTTGTAGGCACTCGTGGATGTTGTCTCTGGTTTCTATCAGCATTTCGTCAGCAGAAGGTACCGTGAAGAGTGCTACAATATAGAGGATAATGATGACGCCAAATAGGATGACGATTTTACCCATACAACTATTGAAGAACTGCTGAATCAGGGTCTGCTGTTTGTAGGTGTCTTTGTTGAACTGGTCCATAGTGATATGAAAGTTTTAATGTTATCTATTGTGAATCAGATTCATAAACTCTTGACGGGTCTTGGCTTGGTTGAAGGCGCCTGAGAAATCACTGGTGGTGGTAATGCTGTTCTGCTTCTCAACACCGCGCATCTGCATGCACATATGACGTGCCTCGACAACGACCATCACACCAAGAGGGTGGAGGGTTTGTTCGATGCACTCCTTGATTTGCAGTGTCATGCGCTCCTGTACTTGTAGGCGATGGCTGTAGATGTCAACGACACGGGCTATCTTGGAGAGTCCGGTAATATAACCGTTGGGAATATAAGCCACATGTACCTTGCCGTACATGGGTAACAGGTGATGTTCACACAGCGAGAAGAAGTCGATATCCTTGACAATGACCATCTGTGAGTAGTCTTCCTTGAAGAGGGCGTCGCGAAGCACCTGATGGGCATCCATCTCATAGCCACGTGTCAACACCTGCATGGCTTTGGCTACGCGTAGGGGCGTCTTCTGAAGTCCTTCACGCTCGGGATCTTCCCCCAATAGGGTGAGAATCTCTTTGTAATGGTCGGCCAATGAGTCAAGGCCCTCTCTGAATATTTCGTTTTCTGGATACATTAGTATGCTACAGTGATTTTTCCTTTAACGATGGTAGCCTGGTCGAAACCTAAGTCTCGCAGGCTGACAAGCATCTGATGGGCTTCTTCGTAGGTACGATAATTGCCCACGCGGCAGATCCATCGTGGCGAATAGAAATGCACATAAACAGGCACGTTGGGGAAGTGGCTCTTGATGCTGTTGCGTATCTGTTCGGCTTTCTGACGGTCCTTGCGAGAGTTACCTCCTGCAAAGGCCTGTACACGATATCCTGCCACCTTGTGTCCGCCACGAATCACCTTGGGGCTTAGCTCTGTCTGCTCTGAATCCCCGCCTGTACTAGAATTACTAGTAGCACTAGTCGTACTAGTAGAGCCAGATGTGCTAGTTGCGCTGTTTGGATGTGTCGGCGTAGTCGTGGTGGGTTTCGTGGTTGGCGTCTGTTTGACAGTGAGCACGGTGGTATTGACCAGTTGGTCGATAGAATCGCTCTGATGGACAGTCACCGAACCCTGTCCAGCAGCAGGCTGTCGTTGAAGACGCTGGGTAAAAGTCTGTGCATCAGCACCCAGGGGAATGCTGATACACAGTACTAATATCTGGATGAAATGTTTCATTTACTTCTTCCAAGCGTCGATGATACCCTTGAAGTCTGCGCACTTCAGTGAAGCACCGCCGATGAGACCACCGTCGATGTCAGCCTTGGCGAACAGCTCAGGAGCGTTAGAAGCCTTGCAAGAGCCACCATACAGGATGCTGGTGTCCTCAGCAACAGCCTGACCGTACTTCTCAGCAACG
>JAEEGL011668486.1_pt1 | contig 10738 bp, 8 predicted proteins | sample 9134231 | NCBI WGS metagenome assembly JAEEGL01 (sample SAMN16246548, study PRJNA631951) | gut metagenome | biome: gut microbiome; feature: rumen; material: fiber-attached | host: Bos | place: Iran: Karaj | collected 2018-10 | reverse complement strand
GATCGCGCGCAAATACATGCCGTGCGGCTCCTGCGGCGTCGTGCGCTTCGGCGTCAAAGGCGGTAAAGCCGCTGCCCTGGCCATTATGGGCCGCCTGAAGATCGCCGCCATCGAGACCCATGTAGCCGATGCGCGCACCTGCTGCCTCCACCCCGCCAGCACCACCCACCGCCAGATGAGCGACGAGGAGCTGCTCGCCGCGGGCGTCAGCCCCGACCTCGTCCGCTATTCCTGCGGGCTGGAGGACGCCGCAGACCTCATCGCCGACATCGACCAGGCGCTGGAGTAATCGTTTGAGGCCCGCTTCGCCGGGCTCTCAGGCGAAAAGAATCACGAATTTTGCAAAGGATTGATACGCCATGCCCATCCGAATCCCGAACGACCTGCCGGCCACCAGGACGCTGACCGAGGAAAACATCTTCGTCATGACAGAGAAGCGGGCCCTCACCCAGGACATCCGACCGCTGGAGATCCTCGTGCTGAACCTCATGCCCACCAAGATCACGACGGAGACGCAGCTTGCCCGTCTGCTGGGCAACACGCCGCTGCAGGTATCGCTGGAGTTCATCCATACCAAAAGCCACGAGAGCAAAAACACGCCGCAGGAACACCTCTTCCACTTCTACAAGACCTTCGACGAGGTCAGGGATCAGAAGTTCGACGGTCTTGTGATCACCGGCGCGCCGGTGGAACAGATGCCCTTTGAGGAGGTCGAATACTGGGACGAGCTGTGCGCGATCATGGAGTGGAGCAAGGATCACGTTTTCAGCACCTTCCACATCTGCTGGGGCGCGCAGGCAGGGCTGTACTATCATTACGGCATCCCGAAGTATGATCTCCCGGAAAAGCTCTTCGGCGTTTTCCCCCACAGGGTCGACCGGCGCAGCAATATCCTGATGCGCGGCTTCGACGAGGTTTTCATGGTCCCGCATTCCCGCCATACGACAATCCGGCGCGAGGACGTGGAGGCCTGCCCCGATCTGAAGATCCTCGCTTCCAGCGAGCAGGCGGGCGTCTACGCGATCGCCACCGAGGGCGGACGCCAGGTCTTTATCACCGGGCACAGCGAGTACGACGCGGACACGCTGGAGAAGGAATACCGCCGCGACAAGGACGCCGGGCTTCCGATCCACGTCCCGTACAATTACTATCCCAATGACGACGACACGCTTCCGCCGCTCGTCACCTGGCGCAGCCACGCGAACCTGCTCTATCAGAACTGGCTGAACTACTTCGTCTATCAGACGACGCCGTACGACATCGGCACCATCGAGCCGGTCCGGCTCAAGAAGAAATAACGCAAACGCAATCGCGCCCTGCCGGCTTTGTGCCGGCAGGGCGCGATTTCCTTATGGATTCATACGAGATCGATCCAGATCCCGACATCGTGCATCTCCGAGTTCGGGATCGACCTGTAAAAGCGCTGGGCTTCCTCGTTCGCGGCGGTGAGGGCAACCAAGGTGTCCGCGCCGCGCGCTTTCAGTTCCTCCCGCAGCCGTTCGAGCAGCGCCTGCGCAACGCCGCGATGGCGCCAGCTTTTGAGCACGCAGATCCAGTCGAGGTATCCCCTGACGGCTCCGTCAAAGCGGCTGTTGATCATGGACGCGTCGATCCGTCCGACGACGGCTTGTCCGGCATACGCCAGAAAGGAAACGGAATCCGCGAACGACGGATCGTCAAAGCTGGCCGTCACTTTTCCGATATAGGCGTCGTCGATCTCCCAGCCCCAGACATCCTCCTCGTCCCGCAGCTTCCGTTCAAATCGGAGCACATCTTCGATCCTGTCCCTGGTATACGGCATGATTAAAAGCGTCATGTCGGATCCTCCGGAGCATACGGCATTCACCGGCAGGCGTCAATGCACCAGACGGCGCACGTCCTCGACCCGGCCCATGACCATCACATGCTCGTCCTTCTGAAAAACATGGCTCGCGCTCGGCATCAGCTGGATCGCCGCGTCGTTCTTCAGCGCGAGAACGATCAGCTGATACTGGCTGCGGACGGACAGTTCCGTGATGCTCTTTCCGACCCACTGGTCCGGCGCCTTCAGTTCATAGATGGAATACTCCGCTGTCATCGGGATGCAGTCGAAGATGTCGTCCGAGCTCTCGCTGACCGCCAGGGAGACCGCGGCCTCCTGCTCGGGGTAAATCACCTGGTCCGCGCCGTTGCGCAGGAGGAATTTCTTGTGGATATCGTCGTTGGCCTTGCAGATGATCTTGCGCGCGCCGAGCTCCTTGAGCAGACTCGTGATCTGCAGACTGTTCTTGAAATCGCTGCTGACGCACACGAAGCAGGCGTCAAACTCCGCGACGCCGAAGGAGCGAAGGACCTCCTCATTCGTACAGTCGCCGACCTTCGCGCTGACGACGATGTTCAGGACGTCCTCGACCGCTTCCGCGTTGTTGTCCACGACCATGATCTCGCAGTGCTGCTTCGCAAGCTCGCGGCAGAGATGGTGCCCGAAGGTGCCCATGCCGATGATCAGAAATGATTTCTTTGCCATTTCATCTCTCCCTTTCCCCGCATCACGCGGCGCGGCGTTCGTGCGGTCTTATCCGATGGTGAGGTTCTCCGTGGGATATGTCACGGCCGGTCTGGCCCGCCGCTCGATCAGCGCCATGGCAAACGAGACGCTGCCGACTCTCCCGGCAAACATCAGCACGGCGATCGTCAGCGCAGACACGGTGTTCAAGCTGCGGGTGACGCCCGTCGTCATGCCGACGGTGCCGATGGCGGAAATGCTTTCGAAAAGGGCGTCCGTCAGACCGATCCCCTGCCCGCCGCACAGGATCAGCGTTCCGGCAAGGGCAAAGCCGAGGTTGATCACCACGACGGAGACGGCCTTATGCAGCACGCCGTCCGGGATCCGGCGCCCGAGGATCACGGGACTGGGCCGGTGCGTGATCGCGCATGCCGCCATCACAAGGATGACCGCGCAGGTCGTCGTCTTCACGCCGCCCGCCGTCGATCCGGGGCTGCCGCCGATGAACATCAGCAGCATGGTCACGAGCTTTCCGCCGTCGGACATGGCGCCGGTATCCACCGTGTTGAACCCCGCCGTTCTGGCGGTCACCGCCCCGAAGAGCGAAGTCAGAAACTGCTCGCCCGCGGGAAGGCCCGCCGCCGTGCACTTTCGCTCCATCAGCCAGATCAGCAGCGTTCCGCCGACGATCAGCACCGCCGTGCTTGCGAGCACCAGGCGGGTCTGAAAACGGTACCTGCGGAATCTCAGGCCGTTTTTAATCAGATCGTCCCAGACGACGAAGCCCAGCCCGCCGATCACGATCAGGACGATCAGCGTCAGGTTGATCAGCCAGTCGCCGGAAAACGAAGTAAAGGAGCCGTACGGTTCGATCCCGCCCATGAGATCGAAGCCGGCGTTGCAAAAGGCCGAGATCGAATGAAAGAGCGCATAGGCGACGCCCCTCCCGGGTCCGAAGCGCGGAATGAATCTGATCGACAGCAGCAGGGCGCCGGCCAGCTCCACCGCCGCCGTACCGATCAGGATCATTCGGGTCAGACGGATGATGTCGCCGACCGCCGTGCTGTTGATGCTCTCGGTCATGACCTCGCGCTGCCGCAGACCGACCCGTCTGCGCAGCAGCAGAAAGAACAGCGTTGAGATCGTCATGACCCCGAGACCGCCGATCTGGATCAGGAGGATGATGACGGTTTTTCCGAACGCCGACCAGTAAGTCGCCGTATCCTGCAGGACCAGCCCGGTGACGCACGAGGCCGAGACCGCCGTAAAAAGCGTCGTCAGAAGCGGCGCGCGCGAACCGTCAGCCGTGGCGGCCGGGATGCTCAGAAGCAAGGTTCCGAGCCCGATCAGGATCAGGAACCCGAGGGCAATGATCTGGGTGTGGGAAAACTTCACTTTCATATCATCGGTGGATCTTTCTCCAGACGGACGGTGTAAAGAGCAGGAGGATCGGGTAGATCTCCAGTCTTCCGATCAGCATGGACAGCGTGAGTACGATCTTGCTGAACCAGGAAAACATACTGTAATTTTCCATCGGACCGACGCCGCCCAGGCCGGGACCGATGTTGTTCAGGCATGCCGCGACCGCGGTGAAGCTGGTCTCGAAGGTCCTGCCGTCGAGGGACACCAGCAGAACGGCGGCTGCGGTGATGAAGAAATACAGCAGCATATAGGCGCCGACTGCGCCGACCGTCGCATCGTCGATCCGCTCTCCGTCCACATGGATGATGCGCACACTGTTCGGGTGCATCGTCTTGTATATGCTGCGGCGGGCGGATTTGAAGGAAATGATCATGCGGATGACCTTTGCGCCGCCGCCGGTGCTGCCGGCGCTGGCGCCGCAGAACATCAGCGCCACCAGGATCGTGCGGGAAAGCTGCGGCCAGCGATCAAAATCCGCCGTGCTGAAGCCCGTCGTGCTGATGATCGAGGCGACCTGGAACGCCGCCGTACGCACTGTATGCTCCACGCCGGAGCACAGGCGGAAGATATTCGCACTGATGATTCCGATCGAAACCGCGACGACCAGGACATAGACGATCAGTTCCTCGTTTTTCAGCGCCCGGTTGAATTTGCGCATCAGCAGGAGGAAATAGACGTTGAAGTTCACGCCGAACAGCAGCATAAAGACCGTGATGACCCACTGGCAGTATGGGCTGTAGGACGCGACGGAGTCGTTCAGAACGCCGAAGCCGCCGGTGCCCGCCGTGCCGAAGCTCAGGCAGACCGCATCGAACAGCGGCATGCGCCCGATGAGGAGGAGCAGCAGCTCCAGCACCGTCAGACCGATATAGATCAGGTAGAGGATCCCGGCGCTGTCCTTCATCCGCGGGACCAGCTTAGAGGCCTTGATGCCCGGGCTTTCCGCCCGCAGGAGATGCATCCCCTCGCCGGTGTTTTTGTCGGACAGAGGGTTAAGGATCAGAAGGAAGACCAGCACGCCCATACCGCCCAGCCAGTGCGTGAAGCTGCGCCAGTACAGGATCCCCCTCGGGAGATGTTCCACGTCGCCGAGGATCGTCGCGCCCGTCGTCGTAAAGCCGGAGACGGTCTCGAATACGCAGTCGATATAGTTCGGGATCGCGCCGCTGAACAGAAACGGCAGCGCGCCGAGCATGGAAACAAGGATCCAGGCAAGGCCGACCGTGATGAAGCCCTCCCGCGCGAAAATGTCCGGGCGCTTCGGCCGGCACAGCGCCAGCGGAAAGCCGATGGCCGCGCACAGCACGATGGAGATGACGAACGCCACGGCGCCCGCCGATTCGTGCATGCACAGCGACAGGATCAGCGCCGGCACCATGAAGGCCGCCACGATGACCAACACCTTGCCGATAATGTTGAAAATCACGCGATAATTCATCGCTTATCCCTCATCGGCGAAGACGTCGTTCAGATCGAGGATCACGCGGTTCGCCTGCGCGATGACCACGACCGTGTCTCCGGCCTCCAGCGTATCGGTGCCGCCCGGGATGATGATGCGGCCCATGCGGTTGATGCAGGCCACACGCGTATTGGGCTTGAAGCGCATCTCCAGGAGCTTTTTCCCGATGTAGCGGCAGGAATCCGTGACCTGGAATTCCAGCGCGTCGACCTGTCCGTCCACCAGATGGTGCAGCGTCAGGACGCTGCTCCCCTCCGTGTTCTGCATGGCGCGGACATAGCGGATGATCGCGTCGGCGCAGAGCTTCTTGGGGCTGATGATCCGGCTGTCGCCGCGGGCGGAAAGCAGATTTCCGAACTCGGAATTATCCACCTTTGTCAAGACCTGCGGAACGCCGGAGTTGCTCAGGTACATGCTGAGGATCAGGTTCTCCTCGTCCCGTTCGGTCAGGGCCGCAACAGCGTCCATTCCGGCGGCGTTCTCCTCGCGGAGCACCGCCTCGCTCCGCCCGTCGGCACAGACGACCTCCGCGCGGGGATAACGCTCGGCAAAGGCGGCCGCGGTCTCCGGGTCGGATTCGATCACACGGACATTGGACCCCTCGTTCAGCAGCATGAAGCAGAGATACCCCGTCACCTTGCTGCAGCCGATCAGCATGATGTTCTTCGCCTTTTTCGGGTTCTCGCCGATGCTCCGCAGCATGCGCACCAGCCCGCTCGTCGGCGCGCAGATGGAGACCTTGTCCCCGGCCCGCAGCGTGAAGCGGCCGTCGGGGATGATGACCTCGCCGTCACGCTGGACGGCGCCCACCAGTACGCGGCATTTCAGTTTTTTCGGCAGATCCAGAAGCTGTGTGCCGTCCAGCATATCGCCGGCCTTCGGGACGATCTCGACGATCTCCACGCGCCCCTTGGCAAAGCTGTCGCGCTTCAGAACGCCCGGGATCTCCATCAGCTTGAACATCTCACGGGCCGCGTTGAGCTCCGGGTTGATGGTCATCGACATGCCGAGCTCTTCCTTGAAAAAGTACATCTGGTCGGCATATTCCGGTGTCCGCACGCGGGCGATCGCGCTGCGGCAGCCGAGCTTTTTCGCAAAGACGCAGCACAGCATGTTCAGCTCATCCTGCGCGGTGCAGGCGATCAGAAGATCGCTGTTCGGTACGTCCGCGCTGCGCATGACTTCCAGCGAAGCGCCGTTGCCGGCCAGCGCCATGCAGTCCAGCGAATCGCTGATCTGATCCGCGACCGCCTGGCTCTGGTCCACAACCGTGATGTCGTGCCCCTCGTTCGTCAGCTGGCTCGCGATGGTCTGTCCGACCACGCCGCCGCCGATGATCACAATTTTCATGTTGGCTCCTTTCGGAAACGATCATGACTTGGTATTGAATAATTTTACATCAATTCTCCGGGAAATACAATCCTTTTCGTTTCCTGCGGTCCGATCCCCGGTTTCGATTGTAATTATGATACAAGTCTGGTATATAGATGATTTGAAAAACAACGAAGAAAGGAGTATGCTGTGGAAGCGCTGATCAACGGCATTCTGCTCGCCGCAAAGTTTATTCTTCCGCTCCTGGCGTTCTGGGTCCTGCTGCGCTGCATCCGCAGCATGCTCCAGGAGAACCACGCGCCGGAACTCTGGGCCTATCTGGAGTTCCCGGACGGAACGCGCGCGCAGGTATGCCACTGGGAGAGCATCATCGGCCGGGCCAAGAGCTGTGACATCGTGATCCCCCGCGAGAGCGTCGGGCGCTCGCATGCCGCGCTGATCCGTTCCGACGGCGGCCAGTGGCGTCTGTATGATCTCGGCGCCGAGGGCGGCACGTCCAACGGCGCGCTCCGGGATGAGGGCTCCGGTCTGCAGCTGCACGACGGCGACACCGTCTTCTTTGCCGACGCGTCCGCCGTGTTCCATCCGCTGGACGACGCGGCGCTGCTGGAAAACAGCGGACGCCGCGGCATGCCCGGACAGTACGTCAGTCAAAGCATCACGCTTTTGCTCCTGACGGTCTTCCAGGCGCTGCTGACGCTGGAATTCACGCGCAGCGCAGGCGGGCACGCCGCCTCCGTCGCGCTCGCCTTTGCGGCGCTGGCGCTGGCGCAGTGGTGTCTCTATTTCCTCATGCGCGCCATGGACCGCAGGGGCTTTGAGATCGAAACCCTCGCTTTCTTCCTCTGTACGCTCGGCATGTCGGTCGCGGCCACCGCTTCGCCCGCGGAGATCGGACGTCAGACGCTCCTGCTGATGGCCGGGATCGCGATGTTCCTGCTGCTGGGCTGGTGGCTGCGCAGTCTCGGGCGCACGAAAGCGCTGCGCTGGTTCGCCGCCGCCGCCGCGCTGGGACTGCTGGCGCTCAACGTCCTCTTCGGCACCTCGATCAACGGCGCGTCCAACTGGATCCGCATCGGCGGTTTCTCACTCCAGCCCTCCGAGCTGGTCAAGGTCGCTTACATCTACGCCGGTGCTTCCACGCTGGACCGTCTCTACCGCAGGCGCAACCTCTTCCTCTTCATCGCGTTTTCCGCGGCCTGCGTCGGGGCGCTGGCGCTGATGGGCGATTTCGGAACGGCGCTGATTTTCTTTGTGACGTTTCTTGTCGTTTCCTTCATGCGCTCCGGCAGCTTTGCCACCGTCTTCCTCGCCGTCGCCGGCGCGGCGCTGGCCGGACTGCTTGTGCTGACCGTAAAGCCCTATATTGCCCAGCGCTTTGCCGCATGGGGGCACATCTGGGCCGATCCGTACGGCGCGGGCTGGCAGCAGACGCGCGCCCTCTCCGCCGCCGCAAGCGGCGGCCTGCTGGGCGTCGGCGCGGGATGCGGCTGGCTCCGCAGCATTTTCGCCGCAGACACCGACATGGTCTTCTGTCTCGTCAGCGAGGAGCTCGGCCTCATCATCGCCCTTTGTGCCATGCTGGCGCTGATCGCCATCTGCATTTTCGCCGTCCGCTCCGCCGCGAACGGACGCAGCTCCTACTATGTGATCGCCGCGTGCGCCGCCTCGGCCATGATGCTCGTGCAGCTCGCGCTCAACGTCTTCGGCAGCACGGACATCCTGCCCTTTACCGGCGTCACCTTCCCCTTTGTCTCCCGCGGCGGGAGCAGTCTGATCTCCTGCTGGATGCTCCTGGCTTTCCTGAAATCCGCCGACACCCGCCAGAACGCCAGCTTCTCCGTCCGTCTCTCCGCGCGCCGCGGCGCCGCTTACGCTGACGGGCCGGAGACGGAAGCCGGCAGCGGAGAGGAGGCGGACGGGGAATGAAAAAGATCCAACGCCGCGCTTACAGCGCGCTCCTCGTGGCCATCTGCCTGCTCTTCGGCATGGGCGTGTATGTCTGGCGCTTTGCCCGGCAAAGCCGCGACTGGGCTGGATTCTCCGCCAACGAGGCCGTCTATCACAACGGGCGCGTGATCACCGGCACCGTCACGGATCGAACCGGACTCGTCCTTGCCTCGGCCGTTGACGGCAGGCGCTCCTTCGCCGAGGACGCGGCGGTCCGCACCGCCTGTGTCCACGTCGTCGGCGATCGTGAGGGCAACATCGGCACCGGCGCGCTCCGGCTCTTCTCCGAGGAGCTCAGCGGCTACAGCCCCGTCACCGGTCTGGCGCCGGAGGGCGGCACCGTTCGGCTCAGCATTGACGCATCGCTCAGCGCCGAAGCCCTGTCCGCGCTGAACGGCCGCCGCGGCGCCGTCGCCGTGATGGATTATACGACCGGAGAACTCCTCTGCCTTGTTTCTTCCCCCGCCTTCGATCCCGACGAGGGGATCGACGAGCTGGACCCCCGCTTCGACGGCGCGTACCTCAACCGCTGCATCAGCGCATCGTATACGCCCGGGAGCGTGTTCAAGCTGCTTACCCTCACCGCCGCGCTGGAGGAACTTCCCGACCTGTATGATCGCCGCTTTGACTGCGCGGGGAGCGCCCTGGTGGACGGCAACACGGTGAAGTGCACGGCCGTCCACGGCAGTCAGACCATCGAGACGGCGCTGGCCAACTCCTGCAACTGCACCTTTGCCCAGCTTGCGCTGGAGCTGGGCGGCAAAACGCTCTCCCGCTACGCGGAGGAGCTCGGGCTCTCAGGTCAGCTCAAGCTGAACGGGGCCGTGACCACCCCCGGCCGCGTCGACGCATTTGCCGACGGCAGCGCGGACCTTGCCTGGTCCGGCGTCGGGCAGTCCACGGATCTGATCTGCCCGCTCGCGATGCTCCGCTTCGTGGCGGCCATCGCCGACGACGGCACCGCGGCGGAACCCACGCTTCTGGCCGGATCGGACGCGGTCAAAACGCCGCTGCTCGCGCCGGAGACGGCGAAGCAGCTCAAGAGCATGATGAACTTCAACGTTGCCGCCGCTTACGGCGCGGGCAATTTCCCGGGTCTGAAGCTCTGCGCGAAGTCCGGCACCGCAGAGACCGGCGACGGCACGAGCCACGCCTGGTTCACCGGCTTCCTTGACGACCCGGAGCACCCCTATGCCTTTGTCGTTCTGATCGAGAACGGGGGCAGCGGCGCCCGGAATGCCGGGCCGGTGGCAAACACAGTACTACAGAAGGCGATCCTTCTTTCATCCGGAGAACAGACAAAATGATCGACATTTCCGTCAAACATCTGAAAAAGTCCTACGAGGACTGCGTCGTGATCCTGCGCGATCTCTCCTTCGACATCCAGTCCGGCGAGCACGTCGCCATCCTCGGCCCCAACGGCTGCGGCAAGACGACGCTGTTCCGGATCCTGTCCGGCCAGATCGGGTACGACGAGGGCACGGTACAGATCGCAAACGGCAAGCGTCTGGGCCTGATCTCCCAGATCCCGGTCTATCCCCCGGAGTATACGACCGAGGACGTCCTGCGGACGGCCCACCGGCGGCTGGAGCGGATCAGCGCCCGCCTGGAAGCGCTGACAAAGGAAATGACCGCGGACGCCACGCCGGAGCAGCTCAGCGAATATGACCGGCTGAGCGCCGATTTTGAGCGGCTCGGCGGCTGGAACGCGGACGTCGCCCGGGACAAGGTGGCAAACGGCCTGGAGATCCCCGCGGCGATGCGCGCGCAGAAATTCGACTCGCTCTCCGGCGGGGAGAAAACGCGCGTCAACCTTGCCCGCCTCATCCTGGAAGACACGGACATCCTGCTGCTCGACGAGCCCACGAACCATCTTGACCTGCACGCGACGGAGTGGCTGGAGGACTATGTCCTGCATTTCCACGGAACGGTGCTCGCCATCTCCCACGACCGCTGGTTCCTCGACACCGTAGCCCAGCGCTGCATCGAGATCAAAAACGGCGCGGCGGAGTTTTACTCCGGCAACTACAGCTTTTATGTGGAGGAGCGGCAGCGCCGCTTCGAGGAGCAGCTGAAGAAATACGAGAAGG
>JAEEGL011333608.1_pt1 | contig 10738 bp, 9 predicted proteins | sample 9134231 | NCBI WGS metagenome assembly JAEEGL01 (sample SAMN16246548, study PRJNA631951) | gut metagenome | biome: gut microbiome; feature: rumen; material: fiber-attached | host: Bos | place: Iran: Karaj | collected 2018-10 | reverse complement strand
GACAGGTATCAGCCAGTGGGAGAACCTTCTGGGCCCCGACTTCCTCCGTATCCATCGCTCATTCCTGGTTCAAATCGCCGATGCGGTTTTGACAACTCCCGATATTGTCTCCATAGGTGGTAAATCCTTACCTGTCTCCCGTAAGTATAAAGATTCGGTATGGGAAGTTTTGGGAAATAACGCCACCGATAATTAGTGAGGCATTCAGCCCTTTGCCTTGTTAAGCCCTTCATATGCTTTGGCAAGGAGTTCTTTCCTGGATATGGTCAGGGCATCATTCTCTCCCACCTGTTCGATAGTCATCTTCACAGCCTCCTCGCCATGCGGTACTGCCTCGGAATAGCGTCCCAACGCCATAAGGGTCTTGCATAGGTTGGCGTGCGACAAAGCCGTGTAATAAGGTCTTGTCTTTTCCCTGTCGAAAATTTCAAAAGCTTTGGAGTGGTATTCCAGAGCTTTCTCATACTGCCCCATCTTATAATAGCAGGAGCCGACACTGCTTAGCGAATTGGCGTAGTCGTGCGCCTCTCCATACACAGCCTTGCGTATTTTCAGAGCACGGAAATGATATGTCAATCCTTCTTCCAGTTTTCCGAGGCTGATCAGTTCATGCCCTTGATTGTTTACAGAAGCAGCCACCAAATGGTGGTTTTCACCATAGGCAGGATACCAGCAGTCATATGACTTCTGGAAACATTCGAGCGCCTTTTCGTGTTGGTCCAGGTTGCGGTACACACATCCTGTATGATTATACGACCACCCTACTTGCGGGTGATGCTCACCAAAAACGGCCTTGGAAATAGCAATGGACTTCAACCCGTATTGCAGCCCCTTATTGAGATCCGAGCACGTCAACGCCATATCACGGTAGGATGATGCTAGAGCCGCATTGGCCTCGCCGAAAAATTCTGCGGACAGCCGGCTTTGCTTTTCCCATGATTCAAAGGCCAGCCTTTCGTATTCTTTGCTATTGTGGGCAACGTTCAAATCATAATAAGCGCTGCCGAGTGCGCCGTATGAATCAATCGTTTCAGGATGCTTCTCCCCATATAAGTCGAGACACATCTTCAGCGCCTTCTTTGCGAAATTCAGACGGTAAGGCTGCTTAAGATTAGCTCCGATCATCCTGTATACCTTGGGCTCAACGCTAAGATCCTGATTTTCAATATATTCCTTCAGCTCAATACTGTATCGCTTAGACTTATCGACGTCGGAGAGTATGGAACAAAGGTCCAGCATAGTTTCATAATACTCTACTCGGCTTTCCCCATCCGGCAGATAATGCATATACACATCGACGTCATGGCCCGAGGACTTATCTTCCTTTAGTTTCCTCCAGTACTGTGCGAACTCGACCCCGTTGTACTTCATCCAGAACTTAAGTACATCGACGTTATCCAAATACTTGAACAACTGCTCATTGTCATTCAGAAGATTCAATTGGAAAGGCATCTCCAGCATGGCCCGGGGAGAGGAATCGGAGCAAAAGTGCGAGACTATTTCCTCCCTGCACTTCTTTTCAAACAAAGGGTCCGGCGTAATATACTTGTCTTCAACGGCCTCCCTGATATAGCTATGTGAGTATGAGATCAGACTGCTTTTGACATTCAGGTGCGAAGAGAACGCACAGAAGAACCGGGACCAGTCCAGGGGCTTTATTCCTGTGATCTCAAGGATCTCGTGTTCGGCCAGGCCAACCCTTGAAACCGCTATCAAACTCAAGATGTGGCGGATAAAGGACGTTCCGAAATCATCCTCATAGCGTCTGAGCACGCGCTGATAGAAATCCTTTATGGACGTTGAGGCCAGATAATATGATATCCTGTCGTCCAGTTTTTCAAAGACTCCGAAATTGATCAGTTCATTGAGGGTGGTCTTAAGGACAAGGGTATTGCTGCTTTGCGGGTCATCGACAATGCGCTCAACCTGACGCTGATCGAGTTTCTTGGCGAAACTCTTTAGATAACCGTTGACAAGGCTGATCCTGCGATTCCTGTCCAGCGGAGAAAGGATGAACAAAGGATAATTCCGGTTCTTGAAGACCTCCATCGTCTTATCATCAAGCAAGGTAGAATACAGTATCTTGACATTTTGAGGCGGGAATGGAATCCAGTTCAACAACTTTGCATCTTCGATGTCCTGGATCTGGTTGATAGCGTCCAGTACGATGACAAGCGGCTTCCCGGACAACGCGACGACTCCGAACAACCTGTCCAGCTCCTTTTCATCACTGGATCCGGGCTGGCGGGCTATTCCATATTGTTCACCTATTTCATTTACCAGGCACTTAAGGATGTCGAGATGGTTTCCTACACTGCCACCATTTCCGACAAAATGATATGCCACACAGTACTTATCCTGCCTGAGAGCCGACTCTTTCAGCCAGTTGGCTATCAAAGAACTCTTTCCCAGGCCGCTTTCACCGGAAACTACCAGGAACTGAGTGTCCTTGTCAGAAACGAAATCATCCAAAACCTTGAAATAGCGCTCGTCCTTGATGTAAGTCGCCGACAGCTGATTCATGAATGAGCGTTGTGACAGGCGTTCTTTCTCAAGTTCCGTCAGGTTCCCTTCGGGGAATAATTCATCGAGCAGATGGGAGAATGCCGTTTCAACCTGGACAGAAAGATCGTTGACATCGGAATAATATGAAACCGGATAACGGGAGTTGTGGAGGATCGCGTTTTTCAACTCGAAAAGTTTCTCGGGTTCATCCACATCTGAAGCCCCGTCTTTTTTGATGAAGAAATATGCGTGCATGTCCTCCGGCCGGTCCAGAACGCCATACTGCATCTCTATTTCCGTGACGCTGAGCCTCCTCTCAACATACTTCCCAACGTTACGGAACCGCTCGAATACCTCGTTTCCGATATCTTCTTTCCGTGGAATCCATCCGTACCTGTTCCCGACGATACCGATGAAAAACGGAAGGGAGTTTTCTATTTCGCGCAGGCATATTTCTACGACTTTGCCAGACTGGCTTTCTTCGGGAGTAATGCCCCACCGAAGGTCCAGTTCGGTAAGCATAACGTCCCTTTCAGAGGCTTTCTGCCTCAATAGAGGGAATGTCTTTTTCATCAGTTCATCCCTCTCGTCCTGCATATCCTGGAAAGTAGAAGAGATGAAAACGCGGATTTGACGGTTATCAATCAATTTGTCTGCCATATCATCATAGATTAAAACTTGTCTAAGTTACGACGTTTTTCCGAAACAGCCAATAATCACGGGCGGCAGTATCTTTCATCAAAATCCAGAAGGATTGCCTTGAGATCATCCTTGAGCATTCCGAATGCCTTGTCTGCCCACCAGCGTGGGATTTCCATCCCAGGCGTAGCCGCTGCAAGGCCGCCGGAGATTGCAGCTATCGTATCGGCATCAGTTGCCAGTGAAACGGCATTCCGGACGGTCTCAGAATAACTCTCCGACTGCAGCCAGCAGCAGAAAGCCTGAGGGATAGAGACATCACAGTTGTAAGCATGAGTGGCGGTACGGCGGATATCTTCCAATCTTGGACTGAAATCATAGCCGAATGTTTCTGCGACATAGCGGCCTGATTCTTCCTTGGAATGCCCGGTCCGGGCAAGGAAAATCGCAACTGCAACTGCCTCAGCACCACGTATTCCTTCATCGGAGTTATGGCTCACCTCGGCTGTCTGCCTGGCCAGGCTGACGGCCTCGTCCAGGCTGCGGGCTGCCCAGCCGCAGGCGCCAACCCGCATTGCCGAGCCATTTGTATTGCCACCATACGGTAGGTGTTCCACGGACCGCAACCACGCCTTGAACCGGTGGCTGTATCCAGCTCTCGGATAGCTGTTGCACAATTGCACCATACTGCGGATAAGGTTCTCCCTGGTCCTGTCGCCAAGAAGCCACCGGGCAATGGCAAGGGACCCCACAGTGTCATCGGTGGGCTTGGAGCGGGGAGGAAACAGGGGGAAATTAAAGTCGGAAGTACGGTGATGCTCATAGACGGAACCTACGACATCACCCACGACTACGCCCATAAGGCCTGTTACAGGAGCCTCTGCTCCTCCGAAATCACGAGGTTCTTCCGGCTCGACACCGATTCCCAGCATGGGTATGAGCGATTCCATACCATCAGGGTCGTATCCGACCGTATCCATACCCGCGAGGGAACTTGCGGTCCAGTCGAACGCGGAGCCAGCAACGGAAATGACATCCTGAGGTTCCAGGCCCATCTTTGCCGCTGCCACAAACATAAGGTCCGGCTCAGGTTTCCGGTACTGTCCCCAACGGTTAAGGTCGAATCCGCCCAGCACGAAATCCACAGCTAAGCCATCGGCCTCCAGGTCCTCCTTTACTTCGGTCTTGCTCCGGTTTGAAACGACTGCAGTTCGGATACGACGTTCCCTGACGGCATCGGCCAGCGCCCCGCGGAGGGCAAGAACCGTTTTGGAACTAAAAATTATACCCTTATATAACGTACTCATAATAAAGTATTTACTTACGATTTGCACGTTTCCAGCGCCTGGTGCTGGCACAGTCTCCCGCCGAAAGGAGGCATAGAAGGGGGCATGAGGCATAGTCCAACGGATTGTGGTCATGGTGATTGCCGATAGCCTTGCGCTCAGAGTCCGTCAGTTCGAAGCCAAGTCCTTCGAGTATGCGTACGCTGCGATGCCCGTGCCCCGTACCATCGCTGCGTACGGTCTTGCCGAGATCGTGGAACAGAGCGACAACTGCGATGCTGTCGGAAGAGAAGAACCGTCCGCGGGCAGTCATATAGTCATATACCTCAATGGAGTGTGCAGCGAGCCCGCCGTACTCCTTGTGGTGGCCGTAACATCCGCGCCTGAAGTAGCTGGAGGACTCAAGATACGCGTTTACGGCTTCGATGCCGGGGCGTCCGGTAGCACGGAGGATTCCCAGGATGCGGTCTTTGCTGGTGATCATATTCTGCTCGTTTACGACATATACTGCCGATTCGAAAGACTCTTACGCCATGCAGCAAAAAAAATGCAAATGGCCTCATTCCTGCCATAAAGCACGCACACAAGTTCAATTTTCACCAAAAAAGACTACTTTTGCATCATTATGCATATGGTTACCTGGGATCCGGCCGCTTGGCTGGAATATAAGAAGAATTGCACCGGGCGCGACGGGGCGCACCGTTCGAGACTCCTGATCTGGGAGAATGACCTTCAGATATTTCGCGAAGGCGGTTACACCACCGCTTCGGGGAAAGATGTGACTATTGGCGGAGAAACCCTCCCGTCCATGCTTGACGGGACCCTCGTGTATGACTCCCCTTTTTCTCTTCCGGACCTGCCCTCCGTGCCAGGAGGGACGATGACCGGTGTAGGCAACATAGATTGTATACAACTCGGCTACGACGCCATTCTCAGAGGATATAATCCGGTGATTCTCAATTTCTCCGGAATCAACAGGCCCAACGGAATGGTTGACAAGGGATATAAGGCACAGGAAGAATCGATCTGCCGCAGGTCTAATCTTGCCCAAGCCCTGTCCCAGTATTATACGCCCGGATGGGCAGAGACAGTCTGCGTCCCCCATCGCGGGAACCGCTATCCCCTGAATCCTTTGCATGGCTGCGTCTATACTCCCGGAGTTACCATATTCAGAACTGGAGAGTACCTAGGAAGCGCACTTCTGGACGAGCCGTTCCGGTTAGCTTTCATATCGACCGGCGCCATCAAGAAGCGCGACGTTGCGGATTTCGGTGAAGAAGACATACGTATCACCAGGGAAAGGATCCGCACGGTGTTCCGCGTTGGCTTAGACCGGGGACATGACACCCTGATCCTCGGAGGTTGGGGATGCGGAGCCTTCAAGAACCCCGTAGATGTAATGGCAGGCCTGTTCAATGCCGTCAGTAACGAACCTGAATTCAAAGACCGATATCGGGCCGTATGGTTCGCGTGTATGGAGAAGGATGGGAAAAAGAATCCTGAAAAAGGCAAGTTCGCGCCTTTCTATGAGCGCTTCGGAAATATTGTAATATAGTGAAAATCAATTGATTCCCTAGAAAGCTCCCTGAGAGGCAAGTTTCTTCAGCCACTCCGGTTCCAGGCCTTTAAGGTCGGAGAAATCCATCATGTCTTCCGGAAGACGATACTCAAGGGAACCGTTGTCCCTGAGTTCCATCAGAAGCCGCCCCATTAGATTGGGGCCGGTGAATTCATTCCCGTCAGGAGACATCTTGACACCCCAGGTATCGGGGTTTTTCTTCTGGAATGTCGTCTCGTCTTCCACAATGAAGAGGCCACGGCTGCGTTCCAGTTCCCTGCAGAACTCTTCCGACTGGCGATTTTTTTCCATCAGGCAGAATTTCATCGCATCGACGATAAACATTCCCCAGTCTTTCCTGACCGAGCCGACCTTCTCGAAGTGCCTGGCTGTCATCTTTGGATTGCCCACCTTTGCATAGACAGCCTTCCTGGATGCTTCATCCGAAAACTTCATCACCTGGAAGAGTCTCTCTGAGGTGTCAAACTTGACACCGCCCACGATCAGGGGCGAGTGCCCGAAGTTGGAGAAAATGCCCCATTCCCGGTCAATCTTGCAGAAAGCCGCAGTACGGGCAGCAGGATAATGACCTATGGAATAGTATTGCGGGTAAAAATTCTGGATGAACTCCCTTACGTGCATATCAAAACTCTTTGACCGGTTGCTGTGATCCGACGACCAGCTGATGCCCTTTGGGATCGAGTTCAACTTTCTCTACGCGGATAATCCTGACATTCCTGTCATCCAGGACAGCCATATTTTTCTCCTCCCCCGGTTTCTGCCAGTTGTAGGGCCACTCGATGAGGTCAACCCCTATGCTGCCCAGGAAACCTGCCGCGGCTTTCTCCCCCTCGACGGTTGCCTTGCCGGTCATCTTCCCGACAGGACCGATATTATCGGAAAGGCGGTTTGCGAGCCACTTCCGGAAAGGGATGCCTTCAGCCACGGCTTCCGGCGGTACGGTCTCGCCCAGAGCCTTCTCCACCCTCTCGACGATAGAGGGAGTTACGGGGACACCTTTCAGGAGCGAAAGGCAATTGTCCTCCGTCCTGTCGGGGATCTCAATGGTATAGACGAAATAATCCTTGTTGTCAGGACGCTTCTTATTGAATGCATAGTGGGCCGCGGTACTGTACTTCTCGGTAACATATACACCCCAGCCGAACTTGACCTTGCCGTCACCTTCCAAAGCATGGGACAGATCGAAAGAGTCGAACAGGACGGAACTGCCGTGATAAAAAATTGCCATACGGAAATAAATTGATTGGATTACAAAGTTATCGATTATTTCCCGATTTAAATTGACCTATGGATAGCTTTCGGAGAACTTCGACGATAACCAGGCCGATACCCCGGACGACTCTAAATCAACAGCGAGAGCAAAGCAAGCCATTTTTATTAACGCGGCCTAAGGGTGGCTCCTCAAAAGGGATGCAATCAAGCTTGACGACCCCGGCTCACGGCCGCATATAAAAGTTTGCCGTCCGGAAAAAGTATTCATTCAGTATTGCAACGCAGTGTCGCTGCACGACGGTTACCGGATCAACTCACTTCTCCTTAGCTATCCATATTCGGACCTCCAGCCCCCTAAACCGGCGGCCCTGGCCCTGGCCAATGATTCAAAGAACGCAGTTTGAAGGGCGGCCGACGCTACTTGGCATCCGCAACTGTATTCACCCTTGTATAAATATCCCTGAGATTCTGTGGAATGACGACCTTAAGTGCCTTGACTTCAGCATCATATAGGGTTCTCTCAACTTTTCGCGCATCAACCCAAAGCTTAAATGAAGCCAATGCATCCTTGGCGATAGACTTATTGGCATCGGCGACTTTCTCATCCACCTCGGACTTGATCCTGTTGAACTCAGCCTGTAAATTCCTGTGCTCCTTTTGAAGTGCAAAGAACACCGCATCCACCTGCTCCGCAGTAAAGTTGCTTGAGAAAGTATTGATTTCAGCCTCCTGCCCCTTTCCAACAACCTTTATGGGGTCTTTAGTATGTTCAAAGAAATCACCCCGAGCCTTTGCAAAAGCCCCGTTGGGATGGATGTATGAGCCTATGGCCGCACACTTTGCTTCAAGGGCGAAATACCTTGCCTTCTGCTCGGCAGTAAGTTTTGCAAACTCATCCTCAAAAGAGACCTCTTTCTTGGCCGATGGTTTTTCAAGGTCCTTGCGCCCCGCCTTGATGAGTTCATGGATATGCTCATCAAAAGCTGAATCAGAGTTCATCTGTTCCTTGGCCTTGATCGCCTCCCTAAGATAGGCAATGAGGGATTTGAGGGCTCCGATCTCTTTGAGACCGGAGGCAAGTGCCTCCAACTCAGCCTGATCCGACTCATTCTCCACCCTGAAGGTTTTCCCTGCGATGGCGAGCATATAGTCCCTTGAATAGAACCTAAGGGAAGAAAGCCTGCTCTCCAGGGCTTCATACATCTCTTTTGCAATGTTAGCCAAATGATTGGCGCTTGTGATGGTAAGGCCATCCTTACCCAGCATACCGTTCTTCTTCATTGTCATTTCCTGCATTAGTCTTTCCCTCATCTATACTGCGCCGGTACACTTTTCTTTCAAGGTCATGGAAAAAATGTATCATCATATTCTTCATCTGTAACCGTTCCGGTCGAAGGATTAACCTGCAGCAATGCCCTGACCTGTTCGGGATCCTTCAGTTTCTCCGCCAATTCCCACAGCGGTATATCCAGATGAGCCGTCAACGACTGGGAAAGGTCCAAAGATACCATATCACCGTCTTGGAATGAGTAACGGGCAGAAATGCCCGATGGCGTAAGATACTGTTCTATGAGAGACTTTATGAAGGTTTCCTTCAATTCCTTCTCGATTTGCTCCTTCTTCCCTTCCATCTCCCTTTTCCTGACCGCCTCGATCACTTCGGGGATATGGGATACAATCTCAGGAATCTCAGCATCGAAAAGCAGGACGAACTCAGCGAACACTTTCCCAGGGAACTGAATCTCGTAACGCCATTCAGAAGGCCAGGGGCATGCGCAGACAGTACCTTCCGGTCCCATCTTGTAAGCACGGTACTGCCCATTCTGAAGGTTCAGTCTAAAGGAATCTTTCCTGAAAATAATCTTATCCTTGATAAGGCCGTTTTTCATTAGTTCGGACAATGCCTTTTCGATAGCCATAGGTTCAGACGCATGATAGCGCAAGTTCAACAGCTCGACACACTTCCTCCACACCCCGCCCAGAAGCATCTCGCGGACCATCCCCGGAGTAACGTTTATCTTGACAGGGCTCCTGCTGAAAAATCCGCCGGGGTGCTCCAAAGGCATATTGCAGGACGATTTCACAACTTCCTGCGTAATTAACCTGAAATCAATATCATTCATACCAATATTCATTTCCATGCGATTGATGACATTTACCGCTTATATATACCTGCCAGATGCGTAAAAGTTTCACGGCAAATGCGCTATTTTCGATCTCACACGCGCCTGATCCTTAAGGTCTGTATGACGACAGAAATTACGATCAGGGATATGCCGAGCCAGAAAGAAAAGTTCACTTCCCGGAGTTCGCCGAAGAGCATGGCAGCGATGGCTATGCTGTATACAGGTTCAAGGTTGTAGGCAAGATTCACGGTGAAGGCCGATAGTTTCCTCAGAGCCTGAAGCTGGAACAGGAAAGGCAGCACGGTGAAAATGGACCCCAAGAGGAAAAGCCAGAGATAATCCGTCTTAAGAGGAGTGATGGAATCGGTCGGGAAAAGCCTGGCATACAGAGGTATGCACAAGCTGAGGAAAAGCACTCCGCCGATGAGTTCGTAAAGCAGCATAGTGGCACTATCCTCCCCCGTTTCCCCCGCCACATTGATATTAAGGATGGAAAAAACGGAATACAGAGCTGCGCAGAGGAGGCCGAGGGCGATTCCGAGACGATACCGGACATCAAGGCTGAAAATGAGCAGTACTCCCGCAATGGACATGAAACTGATAAAGACTTCGGCCCAGGAGATACGCTTCCGGTTTATGAGAGGGTTGAATATCGTCGTGAAGAAACAGGACGTAGCCACACATGCCACGCCGATTGAGACATTTGAGGCCTGTATGCTTGCAAAGAAAGCGACCCAATGCATCGCCAGGATGGCCCCGCAGCCGGCAATCTTCAGAAAGGCTTTCACTCCCACCTTGTGAAGCCTGCCCATAAAGGCCAGCACCAGGGAAAGCGAAACCACGCTTACCATTATCCTGTACCAGACCAACGGCAGGCCACCGAGAGATATCAGCCGGCCGAATATACCGGTCCATCCGGCCAGGAATACGGCCAGATGGAGAATGAACAGCACTCTTGTATTACTTGATTCACTCATTGTGACGGAAATTCGGACATTTATCTCTCCGTTTGAATGTGATGGCTGCAAAGTTAATCATTTTCAATGAGAAAGAATTGGCGGCGAAGTCCTCCCAGAGGGTCCTGAGGCCTTCCATACGGAGTTGCAATTATGGAAAGGATGATATAACTTTGTGGAGCACAATGCATTGAAAATGAAACGGACACTTATCGTAATGCTGATATTTGCCGCATTGATTTCATGTGGCAATAATTCTCAAGAACCGGATATGAATACGAAAGAAACAAAGGATATCAAACCTACGGAAATAAAGGAGAATGCGATTGAACTGTTTGACCGGAAATGGGCGCTCTTGACCGCAGGCATGCCCGGAGACGTTAATACCATGACCATTTCCTGGGGCTCTCTCGGGGAACTGTGGAACAAACCTGT
>JAEEGL011042430.1_pt1 | contig 10738 bp, 6 predicted proteins | sample 9134231 | NCBI WGS metagenome assembly JAEEGL01 (sample SAMN16246548, study PRJNA631951) | gut metagenome | biome: gut microbiome; feature: rumen; material: fiber-attached | host: Bos | place: Iran: Karaj | collected 2018-10 | reverse complement strand
GTATAACCGGAAATGTCCTTAATCTCTTTGGACTGAACCCATTTTGCTTCTTCAGGAATGGGAGCAGCACCATGATGTACCCCTTGTGTTACGGGACACATATTTTTTACCTCTGTTGAGTAAATCATAAGTACCTCCTTAGAAATTTAAGATATAGTGATTTTATAGTGATGATTTTTTTCAATCTATCTGCAATGGAAGATACCCTGTTATAGATGCCAAAAGGGCGCACTCTTCCCTGCTTACTACACACTACAATTGTGATACTACCAAAAATAGCTAGCATTATCAAGGTTTATCTATTCTTTTCCTTTATAAAAAATTGATAAAATATATAAGGGACTTCACCCGGATGATCTATCATCCAAAGTGACGTCCCTTATTAACGTTACGAATTTCTCCGTACTTATTATGAGAGCTTGTACTCAGTCCCTTTTATGAGAGCTTGTACTTAGCGCCTTTTGTTATCTTCTTTTTAAGAAGCTTTTTGTATGCTGTCTTGTGTTGACTGTCAGGGCAGTATACTGCGCATTTAGCGCGAACGTTCTTGAATGCATCCTTGCCAACTGTGTTAAGAACTGTTGTATTGAATCTGATTGTCTTTAAGTTCTTGCAGTTGCAGAAAGCAGCCTTGCGAATTCTTGTTATATTCTTACCTACATAGAGAGTAGTCAGCTTGTTTGCTCCCTTAAAGGCATTCTTATCAATCTCAGTAACAAGATATGATATACCGTTGATTGCTACCTTATCCGGAATCTTCAAAGTCTTGGGACATGCATTTTTATTTGCAAGACCTGTTACTGTAGCTGTACCTGTTCCATCACCCCTTACATTTGTGATCTTGTAAGTGAAGCCTTCTGACTTAGCCTGTGCATTCTTGGGAACTACTGTGGTGTAATAAACTGTAGGGGAGTAAACGCATTTAGTTACTGATACTCTATCTTCAAATACCGATCTGTAATTCTGAAGAGAGCCAAGTCTGATACGTATCTTATTAGCAGGATATCCAAGAGCAATAAGATCAGTATCATTTGCATTTAAAGTATATGATTTTGTTCCACCATTACCGATACTCTTTATCTTTGTTGACTTGTCCACATTAAGTTCAAGCTGGAATCCATCATATGCTGAAAGGCTGTTATATGTATTAGCATTTTGAACATTGCTCCAGGTAAATGACATAGAGCCATTAGCATTGTTTGTCATCTTGAAATCGCCGGCAGGAATAAAAGGAACAAACTCTACACAAATCTTGTTTGTAACATCAATCTGCCTAGCGCTATCACCATCATTTGAAACTATACAAACGTAATAATTCTTATCCTTTTCAAGACCGGATGCAGGTAGTACCAAATCAAGTGCTCTTCCATTAAGAGTATCTCTGTAGGCCATTCCACTACCACCGCCATTTACCTGTTCAACAACAGTTCCATACTGATCCTTAATCTGTATTGTTGTAGTACCATTCGTCTTAACAGTTCCACTATTTACAATTGTTGCAAGACTTAAAAGATAAACTCCATCATTATTTCCTGTATGGAATTTATAATAATATGCTGCGTTATCAACGACCGCTGATTCATAATAATGAACATCGTATTTCATCTCTGCAGCATTCTGCTGCATTGAATCACCGTGAATGCGTTTCCCTTCTTCTGCATGAACACACATCGGCACTGCAGCTGCTAGCATCATACATGCAAGCATAGTTACTAATCTTTTTTTCATACCGTTACCTCACTAAAAATAAAAAAATTTAAAACTCCTCGTACGTCTTTAAGATTCATTAAGGGGTCATTATGCTTATTGATTTACAGAGCATCTCTCCCCTTGCTCTGGTAAATCGCACATGATGTATCTTATCGACATACCCTATACAGCATATAGTCTACCACAAAAAAGACAATTATGTTCGATTATGTGTTATTTTCTTTTATATTTCATAGTTTTTTGTTTTTTTAAAAAAGAGATTCTATATTATTACGATTCATTGTAGGCATTACTTCAGAATTGGCGCTATAATATTGTTCTGACTTAGCGTATTTTTTGTTGTTTATCTGGAAAAACTGTTTTCATAAATAACAAAAACATGGTAAGAAAACAAACACAATTTCATTTTTATGGAATTAACAAAAAATTTAAATCATATTAAGGAATCTAATGAAAATATATATTCTTCGCCACGGAACAACTGAATGGAACAACAAACGTCTGATACAAGGCCAGACCGATATCCCCCTAGATGAGTTCGGAATACTCATGGCAAAAGAAACCGGAAAGGGCTTGAATACAAAAGGTATTAAGTTCGACAGAGTTTACTCAAGTCCGCTTTCAAGAGCCTATGAAACTGCAAAAATAATTTTAAAAAGCTGCACCCTCGAAAATAATATTCCTGCAATCATTACTGATGACCGCCTTAAAGAGCTTAGTTTTGGTTTTATGGATGGCGGAAATGTTATGGAAATGCAGGAGGACATGCATTGTCCTTTCAGATATTTCAAATCTGCACCGGATAAGTATGAAGAAGAAGTTATTGCCTGGAAAATGAAGAATTTATACTCTCCTAAGTCTTTTAGCGCTGTGGATTCTGACTCTCCTGAGCTTTTAAGTCATATGAGTTCCAGTGCCCCTGAGCTTCTAAGTGAGTTATGTAAAAGGGCTGGTGATTTTATGAATCAGGTAATTGAACCCCTTGCACTTTCCTCTGAAAACAGTCGCACCAACATCCTGATAAGTGTTCATGGTGCTCTGAGTAAGGCCCTGCTGATGTATATCCGTGGCGAATCTGATCTGGCAAAATTCTGGGGTAATGGTCTTCTTCCAAATTGCGGCATGGCAATTGTGGATTTATCATTTATGGATGATGCTCCTATCTACAATATCCTGGAAGAATCCATAGTATTCTATGATGATTCCATAAAGAATATGGCTCCCAAGCTTTTATAATTCTTATGAAATTTTGTTTATACCCTGATTACAACTTTTTCGAGTGTAATCAGGGTATTTGTTTGTACACCTTTGCCCTGATTTTAACAAATCTTCCTGCTTCCTGGGTAGTTATTGCAAGCCCTTACCCTGATTACAACAATTCTTCTAACTTTCAGGGTATTTGTTGCATCTCCATTACCCTGATTACAACAATTCTTCTTATTTTCAGGGTACTTGCTGTAACTCCGTGCCCTGATTGCAACAATTCTTCTTATTTTCAGGGCATTTGTTGTACTTCCACTACCCTGATTGCAACAATTCTTCTTATTTTCAGGGCATTTGTCGTAATCACACCTTTAAATCATTTTCCTCATGCCAACATAAAGCATAATAGACGTGAATTTTTAGAGACATAGTATTCCAAAGACAAATAATTGACCAGAACATAAAACTTAACCAGCCCCCTACAAGCATGACCCTCAATAAACATATATCTAACAGCAAAAAACACCGTGAGTACGCTCTGCCAGCATTACTGCAAAAGAGTAATACTAAGCGCTCGTACTTCACGGTGTTATACAAAACCAGCGTCTCTATATAATTCCCTGCGCAACATAATTCCCTGCGCAACATAATTCCCTGCGCAACATAATTCCCTACGCTATACGTTTCCCCACTCTATATAATTTCCTAAATTATCTCAAAATTATCCTGGCAAAATTCATTCCATTCAAGCCTCAGTAAGCTTCACCTTAAAAGAAATCTGTCTGGGCGTCTCCATCTCATCAAACTGTACGAGGTAGCAGCCATCTACCACGTCCACCTCAAGAATCGTTCCGATGCCAAGAATAGCATGCTGCACACGTAATCCAGGCTCGAGGAGATTTACCTTCTCTGATCCTTTTAAGTGTCTCGAGTCGTTATCGATATATTTCCGCACGGCTGTCATCATGGAATCATCCGGTTTTTCTGTGAATTCAATATAATCAGGATCGATGTCCAAAATGAACCTGGAAGGGTATCGGGGTATTCCTTCAAAATTCATTCCGCCTGCCTCTGTAATGTAAAGCCGCTTCTTTGCTCTTGTCATGGCAACAAAAGCAAGTCTTCTCTCCTCCTCCATTCCCTCCAGGGTACGAATCTTGCGCGAAGGAAAAATACCCTCATTCATGCCACACAGGAATACATAAGGAAACTCCAGACCCTTGGCAGCATGGACTGTCATGAGGCGTACTTTATCCTCGCTCCCGGCGTCTGAGTCAGCATTTGTGAAAAGTGCCACATGCCTTAAATAATCCTCAAGTCCGACCTCCTCACCGCAGGTTGTCTCATATTCGAAAACAGACTGCTTCAGTTCTGCAAGATTATCAAGCCTGTCCTGAGCACCCTCAGTTCTGAGCATCTCTTCATATCCGCTTTCATTAAGGATTTTGGCCAAAACCTCAGAAACAGGAAGTCCTTCATAGCCGTCAGCAAACTTCTCTATGAGATCAACAAACCTCTTTGCCTTAGTCCCTTTCATAATTTCATTATCAAGGTTTTCACTGAGTGCCTTGTACAATGAGCAGCTGTTTTCCGCGGCATACTGCTCAAGAAAAGACATTCGTCTTTTTCCAAGATTCCTCTTTGGCACATTCGCAATGCGCCTAAAGGAAATATCATCACGATAAACAATCATCCTCAGATAACACAGCGCATCCTTGATTTCCATTCTGCCGAAAAACTGAACCCCGGAATAAATAGTATATGGAAGCTTCTCTTTTAAAAGTCCCTCCTCAATAGTGCGGGTTACGTAATGTGCACGGTAAAGAATCGTCATATCGCGATACGGAATTCCCATTCCTTTCATGGCGAGAATCTCTCCCGTGATCCAGTCGGCTTCATCCGCAGTGTTTGGTGCAAGATGGCACAGCACACTATCTCCCGACGGCAGTGTAGGCACCAGTTCTTTTTTTATTCTCTGATTATTCTTATCAATCAGTGAATTGACCGCCTTGAGAATCTCCGGTGTTGAACGATAGTTGTCGTTCATCATGATAGTTTTTACATCAGGAAAATTCTTATCAAAATCCAGCAGGTACTTAACATTCGCACCTCGCCAGGTGTAGATTGTCTGATCAGGGTCACCCACTATGAAAAGATTTTTATGATAACCTGATAAAACCTCCATTAGTTCGTACTGGAGGCTGTCAATATCCTGGAACTCGTCTATCATTATGTACTCAAGCCGTTTTTGCCACTTGAGTCTGATGTCTTCGTTTTGTGAAAAAATGTAGAGAGAAAACTTTATGAGATCATTATAATCAAGTCCAAAGCATTTCTTTTCCTGGTAAAGGTAGCCATAAAAAAGGATGTCCTTAACATCTGTAGCCTTGTCGTATTTTTCCTTCAAGGTCTCAAGAGACATGGTAATCATATCGAGATAGTACTCCGGCTCCTCGAAAATCTTGCGAATCTCAAACATATCCCGTGCCTTGCTAAAGGTCATGTCCCGAAGGGAGAGCCCTCTCTCCTCATAGATAATCTTAAGCATATCATCTATGTCTGAGTTATCGAGCACAAGGAAATTCTTGGGGTAGGAAACCGCGTGGGAATCCTCCTGCAGCACAGAGACGCAGAAACCATGAAAAGTGTTGATATATCCGGTGTCATTATCGCCGGTCAGCCTATGGATTCGCTGCCTCATCTCATTCGCTGATTTATTGGTAAAAGTCACACAGAGTATATGCCCGGGCATGATTCCAAGTCCGTTTACAAGATAAGCAAAGCGGTGTGACAAGGCTCTTGTCTTACCGCTTCCTGCTCCTGCTATAACGCGCACATAGCCTTCTGTTGACGTTACTGCCTCACGCTGCGCTTTATTCAAACCTTCAAGAATATCCTGCATAACTGCTCCCTGTAGCATTTCATAGATTCTGTTTTTCATCAGAAAAACGGGAATCTGATACATAATCATTTAACAAAAATTGTACCAAACAAATGTTCTGAGAGCAAGACTTTTGTTAATCTATACCTCTCCGCTTTCCTACAGTTATAGCCTCCATCACATAACCACAGCAGGCAGGTATTTCTTATTTTCTTCCTCTATAACCTGCTTAATCCAGTCATTATCCATGATGTTTTCAGCGGCACCGGCGATAGAAGAATCGGCCGCAAAATTATCAAACTCCGCTGTTTTTTCAGCCAGAATTGCCATCATTTTTTCATCGACAGTATCCGGACAAAGAAGATGATAAACAAGAACGTTTTTCACCTGTCCCATTCTGTAAACTCTTGAGAGTGCCTGGTTTGTGAGGGAAGGTTTTATCTGAGGTTCGCAAAAAATCACTATGCTTGCCGCCTGAATATTAAGCCCTACTCCGCCTGCCTGAATCTGGCATACGAGAACACTGCCATCCTCCGATTCCGAAAAGGCATCCACGATAGCCTGCCGGTCCTCCATCTTCGTCTCACCGCTTATTACGCCGGCACACCTTTCACCGAAAAGGCTGCTCACCTTTGCAACAGTGTCTCTGAAAAATGAATAAATAACAACTTTTCGTCCTTCATCACGGGCTTCCTCGCAGAGCTCCAAAAGTCTTACAGCCTTGGACGACGTCTTCATATCCGTCTGTAAAAATGATACTCTCCGCATGTCCGCAAAGTTTCCACCCATAATTGCAACAACGTAAGATGACTTGTCTTCATCACTCATGGCGCACCACTCTTCACGTTCCTCAATAGGTGGAAGCTCTGTTAACACCTGCTGCCTTGTACGTCTTAAATAAACAGGTGACAGTTTTTCCTTAAATTCAGGAAGACTGCTGATATGCGCAAGACTCTTTACCTCTTCTGTCATGTCGGGGCGCACAAAATCAATGAGATTGCACATCTCCTCAACCCTGTTTTCAAGCGGAGTTCCTGTCATCATAAGTATGCGACCGGACTCGTTATCAAGTCTTCTGATGTACATGGTTCTCTTGGCATCCGGATTTTTCATGTAGTGCGCCTCGTCCACCACCAGCATGGACAGGTGCATATGGTTGTCTATTCCGTCAACGATTTTCCCCATGGATTCGTAGTTGGTTATAGCAACTCCGCCGCCATTTCGCCAGCCCAAAAAAGAATCATCAAGCCCGCTTCCATGAAGTATATATGTTTTGAGAGCACCACTCTCGCTCAGATCTCCTGTGAATTTCTTAATCTCCCTGGCCCAGTTAATGATCACGCTGGCAGGGCATATGATAAGAAAATGCGGTTTTTCCTCAATAGCGGCAATATGCGTCATCGCTGCAATCGCCTGGATTGTTTTACCAAGTCCCATCTCGTCTCCAAGAAGAACCTTCTGCTGATGGATTATATATTTTACGCCAAAGTTCTGATAGGCACGAAGATTCCCTGTAAATCCCGATAGGTTTAGCTCAACATCCTGAACCTCCGATGCTAGCCCCATGGGAATACTGTCATATAGAAAAGGTCTGTTGCCCGAGTCCGCTCCGAGATTTTCAAGAAGTGCATAAAAATCGGCACTGCTTTTCCTGAATTCAGGCAGTGCAACGTGCTGCGTGATGCGGATAGCTTCCTCATAACTGTCAAGATGACGCACCAGCTTCTCAAAGAACGGGCTGTAATAGAAGTTTGAAAGGGCATCAACAACCGCTAAGGTTGCCTGTTTTTTTGCTGAACCCGAAAAGAACCAGTGAACACCATTCCTGATGATCTTCTCACTACTGATTTTCATATAAAAATTCCTGAAGTTAGCAGAGTCTTCCCTGGCAGCTATTCTGGTGTGCTCACTTTTCATATACCGAAAAAGTTCGGTAATAAGCTCAGCATCACTCTCCTCAAGTCTTACCGACGCCCTCGCAGCAAGACTGTTGGCAAATTCTGTCACAATATTATGTATTGCTTCAAGCTGCTTCTCACCAATCCCATCAACCTTAAGGAGGTCAGCATCCGTTGCCATGGCTACATCCCCTAAGTTGTTATACCCTGCATCCATCAGAGCTGAAACTCTGATTCCGACCTTGGCTTTTTTAAGTTCGTCAGTGGAAATACCGGCCAGCTTTTTTCTGGCATCTCCTGCAGTTTTCCGGGCACACAGATGCTTTATGTTGTTTTCCTGAATCTGCTTGTCTGCATACATACTTGCAAAGGCATTATCTATATCGCTCATTGTTTTTGTGAGCTTATTTAAATTGTTGAAATCAGGTTTACGCATATTTATATAATCCTCTGTTTGCTTAGTCTTATTCTATTTTAACAACTGCACAAAACATTCGCCACACTCGTATGAATTACAATTATTTCAATTGCCTATAATTATATAGCTTATAGTATATGTATGACTTACATTTTCAGTTAAACTATCCCTATATCTTAAGGGAGACATGGTTCATGAGCGAAGATAACATTCTGATTGCTGCAAAACTTAAAGAACTTCGTAAAGCACATGGATATACGCAGGATTTTGTAGCTGCAAATATCGATGTTAAACAGCCGACCTATCAGCAATATGAAAGCGGAAAACGCAAGCCCAGTACTACATCTCTGTATAAGCTTGCAAATTTTTACGGTCTCACCACTGATGAACTTCTTAAGTTATGCATCCCTCTCGATAATGAGATATACTTTGATGCACCTGCAACTACCATCAGAACTTTGGAGGAGGCTGAGCTTACATCCTATGGTTCCTCTGAAAAATTCAAAAAGTTCAGTGCATGGGAAATACAGATGCTCTTCTATTTTTCAAAATTAAGTGAGACTTCTCAAAAAGAACTTATCGAATATGCGAAATTCAAAATAGAACAGGAAAAGAAATGAAAAAAGACGCTGCCTTTGATTAAAAATCTTTGCAACGTCTTTTTATTTGCGATTTTTTGCGTTTCTGATATCATAGAACTCATTATGAATAACACACTCTCTTCAAGTATTAAAAGTGCATTATTGCTTTTTCTGGCATCTGTCGTATGGGGCGCAGCTTTTGTTGCGCAATCAATAGCAGGTGGCAACGTCGGAACATTCACCTTTAATGGTATCCGTTTTCTAATCGGCGGTCTTTGCCTGCTTCCATTTGTAATAAAAAACAAGGGCATTTCTAACAGCCTTGATAATAATAGCCATATCTCTTACAGTATTCCAACTGATAAACTGATAGGTGGTACCATTTGCGGAATAGCGCTTTTTCTTGCATCTACTTTTCAGCAGTATGGTATTGAGCTTGGAGCTGACGCAGGTGAAGCCGGTTTTCTTACGGCATGCTACATCGTTCTTGTCCCTATCCTCGGAATATTTATAGGTCGCAAGTGCTCCGCTCTCGTATGGCCTGCTGTAGCAATCGCCCTGGTTGGCCTTTACCTTCTCTGCTTTCCATCCTGGGGACAATGGCTTAGTATTTCAACTGCTGATCTTGCACTCCTTGGCTGCGCCTTCATGTTCTCTATTCAGATTCTCTGCGTTGACTACTACGCTCCAAAGATGAGTCCTGTAGCACTGGCATGCGTGCAGTTCTTTGTCAGCGGCTTTCTGTCACTGATCGCTGCATTCATTTTTGATTTTTATCCTGATCCTTCTGCATGGATACAGGCTCTATCCATCCCATCTTCATGGATTTCCATCCTCTATACAGGACTTTTTTCCTGCGGAGTCGGATATACACTTCAGGCCGTTGGGCAGCGAAACCTTAACCCAGCCATCGCTTCACTTATCATGAGCCTTGAATCTGTTTTTTCAACTATCTTCGGCTGGCTGATTCTTCATCAGGTCATGACCGGACGCGAAGCACTTGGCTGTGCCTTCATCTTCGCAGCCGTGATAATCGCCCAACTACCGGTTTTCAAATAAAAAACAGCCCCGAGGCGGTCGCCCCATGGGTATCAGAAATTTGGAGTTCTCGGACGAGGAGATGATTTTCAAAATTTAATAAAAATGGATGCCGATTGTCCCGAGTGACTACGAGATGAGGCATCCATTTTTTTATAATTTTAGAAAATCACGACGCAGACGTAAACCCAAATTTCTGATACCCATGGGGCGACCGCCTCGGGGCTGATTTTTTACAGTATTTACTCCTCCACCAGTGTCTTTACCTTCTTGCCGTAAACTCTCTTGAAGAAGAATCCTGAAAGAATAAGTGAAGCAATCTCAGCAATGGGGAATGCCCACCATACCATGTTTACATCACCGGTCTGAGCAAGCAGCCAGGCTGCAGGAATCAGAACCACGAGCTGACGTCCTACAGAAACAACCAGTGAATATATACTCTCCGAAAAGGCCTGGAACACAGATCCCATTGCAATACAAATGCCGGCAATAGGGAAACTCAGACTTATAATCCTAAGCGCAGGTTTTCCGATATTTATCATAGCAAGCGATGCGTTGAATAGTCCCAGCAGCCTGTCCGGGAAAATCTGGAAGGTAATAGTTCCGATTATCATAATCGTAAAAGCAAGTCCCATTGAAAACTTAAGCGCTTCCTCAATTCTCTTTTTCTTTCTGGCTCCAAAATTATAAGCAAGCACAGGAATAAGACCATTGTTAAGACCGAACACCGGCATGAAGAAAAAGCTCTGAAGCTTGAAATATACACCAAATACCGCTGTTGCAGTAGTTGAGAATGTAATCAGAATAAGATTCATTGCATAGGTCATGAGTGATCCGATCGACATCATCAAAATTGATGGTATACCTACGTAATAGATCTCCTTTACCACATCTGCTCTGGGACTAAAAATCAGGGAAGGTCTCAGATGAATGTCAGGGTTAAGACTCATATTACAGTAAAGACCTATACATGATCCTACTATCTGTCCGATAACCGTCGCAAGTGCTG
>JAEEGL010810537.1_pt1 | contig 10738 bp, 12 predicted proteins | sample 9134231 | NCBI WGS metagenome assembly JAEEGL01 (sample SAMN16246548, study PRJNA631951) | gut metagenome | biome: gut microbiome; feature: rumen; material: fiber-attached | host: Bos | place: Iran: Karaj | collected 2018-10 | reverse complement strand
TATCCAGGTCACATGCTCGTTTCCCGGTTGGTTAAACCAGATATATTACATGAGAGGCCACCGGCAGGGTAGATCCAGAGATGGGTCTATCGTGTCGGTGGCCTCTTTTTTCTTTTCCCGCGCAAAATCTGCGCCCGCGATGATATTTCTAAATTAATTTTTCAAACCGGTCATTAGGTGAACGGTTTGACCTTTAGGATATGCACAACGAAGGCGGAAGGAGGTGAGAACATGCAGAGCGCAACAGAACGCAGGCAATCGATGCTGGAATACATCAGCGATCATCGCCGTGTTCAACTGCAAGATTTGATGTCCGAGTTTCATATCAGCGATTCAACGGCGAGACGCGACATCCAGATCCTCGCATGTTCTCACCCGATTCTCACAGTACAGGGAAACGGCGGAGGCGTCCGCGCCATGGACGGATGGTACCTCAGTCGCCGGTATCTGCACGATGATCAGGAAGCGCTGCTCCGCAGTCTGCTCCACGGACTGCAGCCGGAACAGCAGAAAACGATGCAGCAGATCCTGACCGCCTTCGCAAGACCAAAGAAGGGAGACACGAATTGAACGCAATACGAGATGGGACGCACCTTCGCATTTACGATGCATTCCGTATCAAAGAATCACTCAAAGAGATCCCCGGCCGTTTCTACGATCCGGACGACAAGGCATGGGTGGTACCGAATACCCCGGAGAACGTGACCACGCTCGGCCTGCTGGGCGTCGATCTGTCGGAAGATCTCATACCACACAAAACAGAGCAGCCGGAGGCGGACGAAGTTCCGCTCATCCCGATGCCGATCAAAGCGAAGCCGTATCAGCATCAGGTCAGAGCCTACAACTTCGCGCTTCGACGGTTTGGACTGGGAGGTGCGTCATGATCGTCAGATGTGACATCTGCGGCGCGGAAATCCCGCGGTATCGGCAGAGAAAGCACTATTTCTGCTGTGTGGAGCATCAAAATCAGTGGGTGCGGAAGCATGTGGACTTTGCGGCGCTGTCGCGACTGCACAAGGCAAAGAACCTTACCGAGCTGAACGGGATACGGAACAGGCTCTGCCGCGTGGGCAATCGCGGAAAACCAAATTCGCGGAAAGCTCGAGCGGCCGCGGAGCAGTATCTTGGGCGGAAGCTGCGGCGCGGTGAGGTGGTACACCACAAGAACGGCAATGCCGAAGATAACGATCCGAAAAACCTTCAGATTATGACGGACAGGAAGCACAAGCAGCTGCACATGGCGTTGGCGATTAAGAAGCTGAAAGGCGGTGTTGGAAATGAGTAAAAGCTGCGCGTTCCTCATGGATATGGGCACAGGCAAGACCATCACCACGATTGCGCTCGCCGGGACGCTGTTTCACAAGCACCGGATCACGCAACTGCTGGTCGTCGCGCCGAAGTCGATCGTGGACGTCTGGGAACAGGAATTCGAGAAGTTCGCGGATTTCCCCTATTCGCTGGTCGTGCTGGACGGATCCTGTGCGAAGAAGGCCGACACGATCCGGTACATGGTCGGCACCGGCCTGCAGGTCATCGTGGTCAACTATGAGAGCTGCTGGCGGCTGGAGCCAGAGCTCACACGATGGGCACCTGACATGATCGTCTGTGATGAGTCGAGCAAGATCAAGAATCCGCAGGCGAAATGCTCGAAGGCGCTGCACCGGCTCGGCAAAATCAGCGGCTACAATCTGATCCTGACCGGAACCCCGATCACAAACAGTCCGCTCGATTTCTTCAGCCAGTACAAATTCCTTGATGAAAGCATCTTCGGCGGCAGCTTTTACGGTTTCCGTAGTAAGTACGCCATCGTCGGCGGCTTCCAGAATCACCAGATCATCGGATACCGGAATCTGGATGAGCTGGTCGAAAAGGCGCACGGCGTCGCGTACCGGATCCGTATTGACGAAGCGGTCGACCTGCCGGAGTTCGTTGAGGAAGTGCGGCCGGTCAAGCTGGAAAAGCAGGCGCAGAGCATCTACGACAGCGTCGAGAAGGACAGTTTCGCCGAGCTTATGAACGGTGAGATCACCACGCGTAACGTGCTGACACAGCTGCTCCGGCTCTCCCAGATCACGGGCGGTTTCGTGAGAACGGACACCGGCGATGATACCCAGCAGCTTTCGACGGCAAAGCTGGACGCGCTGGAGGACATCGTGGACAGCTGCATGGAAGAAGGCAAAAAGGTCGTCGTGTTCGCCCGTTTCGTGCCGGAGATCGACGCGATCGCCGGGATGCTCTGGAAGAAAGGGATCGGCTGCGCGCTGATCAAAGGCGACGTCAAGGATCGCGCCGAGCAGGTCGCGGCATTCCAGAACGACCCGGACGTGAAGGTCTTCATCGGTCAACTGCAAACGACCGGCATGGGACTGACGCTCACGGCGGGCACGGTTTGCGTGTACTACTCGCTGGATTTCAGCTACGCGAACTATGAGCAGTCCCGGGCGCGGGTGCGCCGGATCGGACAGACGCAGCGCGGGGTGTATATCCACCTCGTCGCTAAAAACACGGTCGACGAAAAAGTCATGGCGGCATTACGTCAAAAGGCGGATGTGTCCAGAATGATGGTCGACGACTGCAGAAGAATCATCGGAGGAAGAAAATGACGGAAAAGCAAATGCTCGAGCTGGCGGAACAGCTCAAATCCATGCGCGAAGACAAGGCCTCGCTGGAGGCCGACCTCAAGGATCTCAACAAGGACATCGCCGACGTGGAGGCGCAGCTCATTGAGCTGATGACGACGCAGGAAGTTACCGGTTTCAAGCACGCCGGAAGCACGTTCAGCCTCGTGATCCGCGAATTCCCCGCGGCCGAGCCGGAGCGGAAGGACGAACTGTACGACCAGATGCGGAAGCACGGCTTTGAGAACCTGTTCACCATCAATCCCATGACGCTGTCGGGTACGGTCAAGGAACTGAAGGCAAACAACGACGACGTCCTTCCCGACTGGCTGGAAGGCCTCGTCAGGATCGCCGAAAAGCCCGGCATCCGCGTCAGCAAATCCAAATAACACATCATTTTGAAAAGGAGAATCTATTATGGCTTCCAAGAAAAACAACGCGATCGCGCCGGTCGCCGAAAACACCGGCTTCCTCACCGAGGTCGTCGACCTCGCCGAACTGTTCAGCGAAGAGCTCGACGGGCTCCGCCCCAGTTTCGAGCACGTCAAGATCCCCGCGGGCGGCGGTCTCGCCTATGAGCTGCCCGGCGAGAATCCCGAAAACCCGGACACCGAGAAGGAGTTCTCCGCGGTGATCCTGTACCACCATCCGATCAACGTCTACTACAAGGAGAAGTTCAACGGCTCCAACAATCCGCCCGACTGCAGCAGCGTCGACGGAAAGATCGGCGTGCTGGCGGAGACCGGCGAGTGCCGTGAGTGCAAGAGCTGCCCGCTCGCCAAGTTCGGCAGCGGCGAGAACGGCGGGATGGCCTGCAAGCAGAAGCGCAGACTGTACCTCATTCGCGAGGGCGAAGTGCTTCCGATGATCATGACGCTTCCGACCGGCTCGCTCGGTGAGTTCACGAAGTACGTCACGCGCCTCGTCACCAGAGGCATGAAGGCGAACAGCGTCGTCACCAGGTTCACGCTCAAGCGGGCGCAGAACAGCACCGGCATCAGCTACAGTCAGGTGGTCTGCGGCGTCGAGCGCGTCCTCTCCGCGGAGGAGAAGAAGAACATCTCGGTTCTGACCGGACAGGTCAAGTTGATCGCGGGCAGCGTCGGCGTGGCGGAACCGGCCGCCGAAGAGTAAGCGTAAGAGTAAGCGCCACTTCGTCAAATGATTACGGGCAGATGTGGGATCTGCCCCGTCGGATCCCACATCTGCATAGAACGGGAGAAAAGAATATGCAGAAACAGAATTACAAAACCGTCCGGGAGATCCCGGACATTGCGCGGTATCTCGGCAACGCGGACACGGTGGCGTTTGATTTCGAGACGGCCGCGACCGAAGCGTACCGCGACGAACCGTATGCTGCGCTGGACGCGCATAAGTCGGACGTCACCGGCATCTCGCTTTCCGTACAGCCCGGCACAGCAATCTACGTTCCGCTGCGGCACCGGAGCGGGCAGAACGCAGATCCGGTGACCGTGATGGGGTACCTGACGGAGCGGGTGTTCCGGAACCCGGAGGTCGTGAAGATCGCGCACAACATGGCGTTCGAGGCGATGTTCCTCTACAAGTACGGCATTGTGCTGCAGGAACCGGTATACGACACGATCGTCGCAGCGCAGCTCACGCTGAAGGACGATACCACCTTCCGCGATCTGCATGACAGCGGACTGAAAAGACTGGTACCGGAGCTTTTCGGCGTCGAGCTCCCGACGTTCGAAGAAGTCACGGACGGCAAATTCTTCGACGAACTGGATCCGGACGAATGGGACACCTGCCGGTATGCCTGCGCGGACTCCGACTGGACGCTGCAGCTGTACCACAAGTTCAACGGCTGGTTTGCGGTCAATATCCCGCGGCACCGTTTCATCTGTGAAGAGATCGAAAGCCCGACGGCCGTTTTCACCGGCATGATGAAGTATAACGGCGTCGGCGTGGATCAGAATCTGATGCAGCGCAAAAAGGAAGAGGCCGAGCAGAGGATGATCGACTTGCGCGAGAAGATCCTCATGGTCTGCGGTGACGTGGATATCGGCGAGAACTGCAACACGCTGGACTTTAAGCGGTTCCTGTTCAAGACGGCCGGACTTCCGGTGCTGAAGACGACGGAACGCAATCAGGAAGCGGCGGACGATGAGGCGATCCAGAAGCTGACGGACTTCTGCCGGGCAAAGAGACCGGAACTTGTCGAGTTTCTTGAGACGGTGCAGCGGTACCGGAAGTGGTCGAAGATCAAGAGCACGTACATCGACGGCTATCTGCAGCACATCAATTCCGAAACCGGCAGGATCCATCCCGACCTGATGCCGATGGGCACCGAAACCGGACGCTTTGCGGCAAGACGGCCGAACCTTCAGAATATGCCGCGCAAAGGATCAGATCCGATCGGCGTCCGGCAGTTTGTGGTGGCACCGGAGGGCACGGCCTTTCTGGACTTCGACTTCTCGCAGATCGAACTGCGCGTCGGAGCGTTCTATTGCCGGGACAAGGTCATGATGGAAACGTACCGCGAGGGCGGTGACATCCATGCGGCCACGACCGAGGTCATCTTCGGCATCCCGATTGATCAGGCGCTGGACAAGGACGATCCGGACTACAAGGAACGGCGCACGATTGCCAAAAACGTGAATTTCGGCACATTCTACGGCCTGTTCCCCCGAGGTCTGCAGCGGACGCTCAAATTCAAGGCTGGTCTGGACAAGTCAGTCGAGGACTGCGAGCAGATCATCCGCACTCTGAAAGCCGGATATCCGGGACTGACAGATTGGCAAGAGCGGACGGTCAAAGAAGCGCGGCTCGACGGCTATACCGAGACGTTCTTTGGGCGCAGGCGCTATCTGCCGAATATCAAGAGCACCGATTGGGGCAAACGGAGCTTTTCGGAACGCTGCGCACTGAACACGCCGATTCAGGGCACCGCAGCGGAGATCCTGAAGCTGGCGATGCGGGAACTGGTCAAGCAGCTGGCGGACAAGCCGTACATTCGCCCGATTTTGCAGATCCACGATGAGCTGCTGTTCGAGGTGGACGAAGGGCACGAAGCCGAGGCGGCCGAGATGATCCGTACCGTGATGGAGCGGGAGCCCTTCCCGGAGTTCGATATCCCCATCGTCGCCGAGGGCGAGTGCGGAAAGCGTTTCGGATCGCTGACCGAATTGGAGGTGCCGTGATGTTTTTCAATCATGAAGGATACCCGGATCCTACAGCGGGGGCGGTGATCAGCAAGATGATGCGAGAGTACCGGGCAGAGCAGAAAGCGCTCAAAAGCAAGCAAGATGAGGTCAAGGGCAGGCCAAAGGTCTACGTGGTTTCGCGTTATGCAGGTGACGTCGCGGACAATGTCAAGAGAGCAAGGCGGTACTGCCGCTTCGCAGCATCAAAGAGAAAGATCCCGTTTGCCAGCCATCTGCTGTACCCGCAGTTCATCAATGACGCGAAACCGGCAGAGCGCGAAATCGGACTGCTTTTCGGTTTGGCATGGCTTCTGCTCTGCGATGAGGTCTGGTGTTTTGGAAGAGAACTGTCTGACGGCATGCGGGCGGAAATCCATGAAGCAAAACGGCTGAAGAAGCCGATCCGGTATTTCACCGAAGAAATGGAGGAACTGATGTATGAAAATGATCGATGAAGCCCTGCGGTATGCGAATGCGGGCATTCCGGTATTCCCGCTCCATTGGATCAAACAGGACGGCAGCTGCTCCTGCTCGAAGGGCGCAGCCTGCGAGTGCAAGGGAAAACATCCGCGCATCAAAAACTGGTGCGAAGAAGCAACCACGGATCCGGACAAAATTCGTGGCTGGTGGTCGAAGGCGCCCAGTGCGAACATCGGAATCCCGATGGGAGAACGGAGCGGGCTCGTCACGTTGGACGTTGACACCCGGCACGGCGGCGATCAGAGCTTGGAGGCGCTGGTCAAAGAGCACGGCGAGCTGCCGAAGACGGTCACAGCGACAACGGGCGGCGGCGGAAAACACTATGTGTTCAAGTACACAGACGATCTGGCGCTCAAAAACGTGGTCGGCTTCCGCGACGGACTGGACGTCCGCACCCAGGGCGGCATGATCGTTGCAGCGCCCAGCATGCACCAGAGCGGAAAACGCTATGTGTGGGATGAAGGGATTTCACCTTTCGAAACCCAGGCAGCGGAAATGCCGGACTGGCTGATCGCGGAGATCCGGAAGGTTGGGAAAAAGATCACGTCAAAGAAAGCACCCTCGAAGACGCCTGCTCAGAAGATCAAGGAAGGCGGCCGGAACAATCACCTTGCGTCGCTGGCCGGTGCGCTTCGCCGCAAGGGCGTTGGGGAAGAAGCAATTCTGGCAACCTTGCGTGCAGAGAATGCAGACCGGCTGGATCCGCCACTGGACGACGAAAACGTGATTGCAATCGCGCACAGCATCGCACGTTATACGCCGGAGGATCAAGATGCACAGTTCAAGCTGACCGACGTCGGGAATGCAGAGCGATTCGTGGCCATGTTCAAGGATGAGGTCAAATACTGCGCTGCGTACAAGAAATGGTTTGTCTGGAACGGCAAGTACTGGGAGCAGGATAACGGCACCATCATTGAGTACGCGATCCACTGTGTTCGCAGCATTTATACCGATGCGGATATGCTGCCGGACGGTGATCGTCGCAAGGCGCTGATCCAGCATGCGATCCGCAGCGAAAACGGGAACAAGATCAAGCTGCTCATCACGCTGGCGTCAGGTATGAGAGAAATTTTGATCGGCGCGGAGGACTGGGATACGGATCCGATGCTCCTGAACTGTCAGAACGGCACGATCGACCTTCTTTCCGGCAAATTGCGTCCATTCCGTAAGGAAGACTACATCACCCGTATTTGCAGTACGGAATATGACGAATCCGTACCGACGCCGTTGTGGACGTCTCTGCTGGAGACCATAACGAAGGGCGACGCTGACCTGATCCACTACATGCATAAGGCGCTGGGATACGCCCTGACCGGCGATACGTCGGAGCATGCGCTGTTCGTGCTGTACGGTACCGGTAGAAACGGGAAAAGCACCTTCCTCAATGTGTTTTCCAAGGTGATGAACACCTATGCGCAAAGCACTTCGAGCGAAACGTTCACGCAAAAAAAGAACGAAGGCGTGAATAACGATGTTGCCCGGCTCAAGGGTGCCCGGTTCGTGACGGCCATTGAGATGGAAGAGAATAAGCGACTCTCCGAGGCGCTCATCAAAGCAATGACCGGCGGCGACAAGCTGGTAACGCGGTTCCTGTACGGCGAGTATTTCGAGTATGTTCCGCAGTTCAAGGTGTTCCTGGCGGCAAACCATAAGCCGATCATCCGCGATACGACGAATTCCATCTGGGCGCGCATCAAGCTCATGCCTTTTGTAAATACCTTCACGGAAGCAACGCGGGACAAGCGCTATGCGGAAAAGATCATGGCAAAGGAACTGCCCGGCATCCTTGCGTGGGCTGTAAAAGGCTGCCTGCTCTGGCAAAAAGAAAACATAAAAGACCCTCCTGTCATAGAAAAGGCAACAGCGGAATACAGGGCGGAGATGGACTCGTTTGCAATCTTCTTTGAAGAATGCTGCGAAGTCCGTGAGGGCGCACGCGTTTCGAACAAAACGCTCCGAGCCACTTACGATGAGTGGTGCAAGGATAACGGAGAATACGCGCTTACCCAGCGGCCATTCAGTCAGAAACTGATCGAAAAAGGCTTCGTAAAAAAACGCATCGCCGGAAACGGCCTGCTGGAGTGGATCGGTTTCTGCATCCGGGGGCAGGCGTCAAGACTGTGAGCCGTGAGCATATGTGAAGTATTTTTCTTATAAACGCATACGTAAGAAGAAATATAAAAAAGAGTAGGAAAATTGCCTCACGATGGCTAACAGCTCACACCCGGAGGAAAACGCAAATGAACGAAGCAGCACTGATCCAAAAAATACGCAAGTACCTCTCCACGCTGCCTGAGTGCTTCTTCTGGAAAGAGCACGGCGGCCAGTACGGCACTGCTGGCATACCGGATATCATCGTCTGCTACAAGGGACGGTTTATTGCACTGGAAGCAAAGGTCGGTCGGAACAAGCCGACCACGCTGCAGGCGGTGACCATTGAACAGATCCGAAGAGCCGGAGGCGTCGCAGCCGTCGTCCGCAGCGTGGAAGAGGTTATGGAAATCATGGAGGCGGCCAATAGTGTTTAACCCCTACGAAGAACTGGCAAATGCAATTATCCTGAACGCTGTTGAGGAATACCGCAAGACGCGAAGCCCGAAGAAACGAAAAGAACTCGAAGCGTTTTTTCGATCGGAATGGTATCAGCTTCTTACGGACGTCGATGGCGAGATGCTGATTACTAAATTACGAAAGGAGAGAAAAACGCATGACCGCAAAAGAGTACCTCGCGCAGGGACGTCATCTCGACGCACGGATCGATGCAAAGATACAGCAACTTGAAACGCTGAATGCGCTGGCCAGAAATGCAACAAGCACCTTAACTGGCACACCGACCGGTTCCGGCTTTGCAACGTCGAAACTGGAAGATGTCGTAACGAAGATCGTCGATCTGAGAAATGAGATCAACGCTGACATCGATCGGTTGGTCGATTTGAAACGCGATATCCGTGCGCTGATTGCCACGGTTGAAGACGTCGACCAAAAGACGCTGCTGGAACTGCGTTATCTGTGCTTTCAGCCGTGGGAGCAGATCGCCATTGATATGCGGTCGAGCCTGCGCAACCTTTACAGAGTTCACACGGCGGCTTTAAAAGAATGCGAAAAAAACATGAAAAGTTGTCACTAAAAGTCATTGTAATTCACCTGCATATTGTGATAGTATTACACTAGAAGAAACGCAAAGATGGAGCCTCGAGGGAGCGATCCCCCGGGGCTTTTCTCGTGCCCGGGAGCGCGCTTTTCCCGAGCTTTCTTTTCGGAGTTTTGGCGGTTTTGAAGGAAAATGAAAATCCGCGTTTTTGCGAATTGTGCGGTCTTTCGAGCCTTTGAGACACCTTTCGGCGTTTGTGTGGCTGGACAGTTCGGTTTTCAAATGCTCGGTTTTCGATCAGTTTTATTATCTTTCATAGATCAGTTTTTTCGCGGGAAAATGCGAAAAAATGAAGGGTGTTATCTCCGGATTATCTCGCGCTTTACCACGCGATCAGACGCCTGCTTTTCGCGCTTTTTGACGTGTTATCTTTTAGGCTTTCTCTGCTTATCTTTCCGGGCTTTGTTTTTTTGAGAGAAAAAGAAAAACAGCGTTTTGACGATTTGTGGCGTCTTCGCCGCTTTCCAGTACGTTTCGACGGTTTTCTGCACGAAAAGTCCGATTTCCCAAGTGCTGTGTTTTCGATCAGATTGAATGTCTTTTGACGATCAGTTTTTTTGCGGAAAAATGCGAAAAAATGCAGGGTGTTATCTTTGTGTTATCTCAGGGTAATCCCGCGGATCACGGCGCGATCAGACGCCCGCTTTGCACGTTTTTCAGCGTGTTATCTTTCGGGCTTTCTCTGCTTATCTTTTCGGAATACGATTTTTTGGGGAAATATTGAAAAAGGCGTTTTCGCGATTTGTTCCCCATTTCAACACCTTGTGATGCATTTCGGACGGTTTCAACACAGAATTGTCCGATTTCCCAAGGGCTATCTTTTCGATCAGATTGCTTATCTTTTGCCGATCAGTTTTTTCGCGGAAAAATGCGCCCGTTTTCGGCGTGTTATCTCACGGATTATCGGCGTATTATCCGCAGTATTATCGTCAGATTAAAGGAGCTTTACATGCCTAAGAAACCAAAAAAACCGTGTGCTTATCCGGGATGTCCGAACCTGACGCACGGCACCTATTGCGAACAGCACCAGACCCAGGCGAGGCAGCAGTACGACCGGAACCGGCGATCGGCGGATGTTGCAAAGAAGTACGGCCGTGCGTGGCACCGGATCCGTGCGCGGTATGTCGCAGCGCACCCGTTGTGCGAACAGTGCCTTAAGGAAGGCAAGATGACGCCCGTGGAGGAAGTTCACCACATCGTGCCGGTGTCCCGCGGCGGCACCCACGCCGAAGAAAACCTAATGTCACTCTGTCAGAGCTGCCATAACCGGATCCACCATGAAATGGGTGACCGGTAGGGGGCTCTGAATCTCTAAATGGGCT
>JAEEGL016482323.1_pt1 | contig 10739 bp, 7 predicted proteins | sample 9134231 | NCBI WGS metagenome assembly JAEEGL01 (sample SAMN16246548, study PRJNA631951) | gut metagenome | biome: gut microbiome; feature: rumen; material: fiber-attached | host: Bos | place: Iran: Karaj | collected 2018-10 | reverse complement strand
GAGGGCAGCTGAATGTGCCCCTCCATGATCGACTCCACGCCGTCGTCGATCAGTGCCTGGTAAATCTTCCCGTAGGTCGCGTCCCACTCCTCCATCGACATCGAGTTCACCGAGGAGAGGAAATGCTGGTCTCTTCCGTCCACGCCGTCGCCGGGAAAATGCTTGGCGGTCACCGCGAGGCCGCCGTCGCGAAGGCCCCTCGCCATGCTCCTTGCGAACGCTATGACCGTCTCCAGATCCGAGCCGAAGGTGCGGACGTTCGTCACGGGATTGAAGGGATTCAGATCCAGATCCGACACCGGTCCGAAATCCCAGTGCACGCCTGCAGCCGTGCACTCCTGCGCGCAGTACCGGCCGGCGCGGTAGGCCACCTCCGGATCCTTCGTCGCAGCCAGACCCATGTTGTGTCCGTAATTCATTCCTTCTTCAAGGATGTCGGAGGCACCGCGCTCCACATCCGCCGCGATCAGCAGCGGGATCGGGAAATGCTCCTGAAGGGCCATTGTTTTGGCCCGGTAATTTGCGACTGTGTCCTTCCTGAACAGAATTCCGCAGGGTTTGAATCCGATCCGGTCGCAGAGCTTCATAAAGTCCTCTGCGGTCCCCAGTGCCAGCGGCAGAAACAGTTGACCAATTCGGTCATTTAAGCTCATTCCCTGCAGTGTTTCCTCCACCCACGCGATCTGCTCATCATCTAAATAAAACGGCTTCGCCTTTAAATCGATTGACATTTTCTCTTTCCCCCTATTTTGTTTTCTCACCCCGGCAATTCTGTTTTTTGCCCGATATCTTTCTATAGACCATAGTACCACATGAATCCCTGCCCGCGGAAACCTTTCGCAGTTTTCTGAGATCCGTTATAATATAAACGTTGTGACATTCATGTTATTACAGGCAGGAGGGCTTGAAATGATCGATATGAAAAATCTGACCCCGGAACAGCAGGAGTTCATGCGGGAAATGCAGGTAGAAGCTTTCAAAGCAATGGAAGAAAGCATGAAAAGCGAGCAGGCCAGGAAGGTCCGCAACTTCCGCATTCTGAATAAAACGGCAAAAAAAGGCGGGATTCTCTTTACCGGCTCCTCTCTGATGGAGCACTTCCCGGTGTGCGAAATTGCCGCAAGCCGCGGCATCGACAAGCTGATCTACAACCGCGGCATCGGCGGGACCACCTCGGACGATTTCCTGCGCGAGATCGATGCGGTCCTGCTCGGCCTCGAGCCCTCCAAAGTCTTCATCAATATCGGAACCAATGACATGACGACCCGCACCTACGGCGACGGCTGGAAGGATCATCTGGAAGCGAATTATGATAAGATCCTTGCCACAGCGAAGGAGCAGATTCCGGACGCCGAGATCTACTGCATGGCTTACTATCCCACCAATCTGCATCTGCCGGATCAGCCGGAGTGGGCTGCGGAGATGCTCCGGGAGCGCACACAGAAAAACATTGCGGAATGCAATCGCCGTGTGGAAGCCCTCGCGGCAAAATACGGTTATCACTTCATCAATGTCAACGCAGGTCTCACCGATGAAAACGGAGACCAGAAGAAGGAATTCGCGATCGACGGCGTCCACATGTACGCGGACGCTTATCTGATCGTCTTTGAGAATCTGCTGCCTTATCTGAACTGACGGATACACAGCAAAAGGCGCGCCCTCACGGACGCGCCTTTTTTTGCCCTTTTTTACCCTTTTATGTGTCAGATACCGACGTTGCCGCTGGTGACACCGGCGTCCCCGCCCAGTGGAAGCAGATCCAGGAATTCTTTGATGTGGGTGTTCCAGAAATCCCATTCATGGGCGCCGGGCGCCTCGGTATAGGTCAGCTCGAAGCCACAGGCCATAAGACACTCCCTCAGGCTGCGGTTTTTCTCAAGGAGCGAGTCCTCCGTGCCGCAGGCGATAAAAATCTTCGGCAGCGGGCCGCCCTCCTCACTGCGCTTTTTCGCGAGCCACTTGATGTTTCTGTCGCTCTCGGCGATGGTTGTCAGATCACCGAAGAAGCTCTCCGCGAAGCTTCGCTTCTCCAGGAAGATGGGCGTGTCGTCGGTCCTCTCTTCGATGCCGTCCACGATGTTGGCGACAGACAGGCCGCCGATCCAGCCGAAGGTATCATTATATTTGATTCCGTTGCGGAGCGCGCCGTAGCCGCCCATGGACAGACCGGCGATAAAGGTGTCCTCCCGTCGGTCCGAGAGCGGGAACATTTTTCTTGTCAGCTCCACCAGCTCGCGCCCGACAAACTCGCCGTAGAAGGCGTGCGACGCCTCCTGATCCACATAAAACATATTTTCACCGGCGGGCATTACCACGCACAGATCCTTTTCTTCCGCCCAGCGCTGGATGTTGGTTCCGTTAATCCAGTCCACCTGCGACCCGAAAATGCCGTGCAGCAGATACAGCGTCTTATAGGGTCTTGCATCCACCTTCGGCATGCCGGGGAACGTCAGCTTGTCCGCCGGCAGAATCACATTGACATTGACAGTGCGCATCAGGCACTCCGACATCACATTCATCTGAATAAAAGCCACAATATTTCCTCCTGTTATCCTGGCGTTTCCGCGTGCTGTCTCATATGGCTCATGTTCTCATCAGCCGGCGTATAGCAGTCCCTCGAAAACATCATCCACGTCCATGCCGTTCACCAGATGCGGCCAGTCGTCCGCCTCCAGCTCAAAGCGCACAATCTGTCCGTCATCGGTGATCAGATCCACATAGGTCTCGGCGTCCGTGCGGTACGGTGTGAGGATCGTGCCTTTTGTGAGCCGGACACTTTCCAGGAATTCTCCGTCTTCATCGACCCTGTCCGCCCGCATACTCAGGAGCAGCTCCAGTTCCGTCTCATCATAGAACTCATACGGCACGTCTTCATCCGGGATCGGAAGGCCGGTGCGGGACAGATAGAATGGACGGATCCCGGTGCTTGTGCCCAGAACGTACAGACGCTGGCTCAGCTTGAAGTCCAGGAAGTCTGTCCAGATGACCTGCGGAACCCGGTCATAGTGCTCGAAGAAATCCTCCGGCAGCTCCCGGTAAGGATAGAACGGCGTGCTGCCGAGAACATCTCCGAGATGCTCCGGCTCCGTGCCCATCAGATCAAAGCAGCTGATAATGCGGTAATCATCCGCACCGACGGTGCAGTTGAACAGACACAGCTTGCCGCCGGTCTTGACGAGAATCGGCTGCAGGTCATACCCTTCCGCCGGTACATTGTAGACTTCTCCGTTGATGCTGATATTAATGCTCTCGTTCCAGTCACCATAATCATACTCGGGCGAACCGCCGCCCCAGACCCGGATGATCTCATTCGTGCCGTCCATGTCCAGATCGGCAAAAACGGGATAATATTCAGGGAAGTAGCAGCCCCACGGCACATTCTGCGGCGTGAAGAATTCCGGGAAGAGAGACGCGGTGTCGTCCTCATAAGGAATGGACATGATCATCGTCTCGCCCGTGTCTTCCTCGATCGTGTAGGCGTCGAACCAGAAAGTCATGCTTTCCTGTTCGGCCGTCCACTCGAAATTGCCTTCCTCAAAAGCCGTCATGATCCGGTCGGTCAGCTTATTTCTTGAAAGCGACACTCTCGGGTATGCATCCCGGATCAGCTCCGCCAGCAGCTGGGCTGTCGCATAATCATCGACAAGGACATCCTCCGGCGCGATCCACTCGCCGGTCTGAACATCAAACGTAAAGCACTGGAAGTAGGCCAGTTCGTCTCCGCCGCCGGTCAGACAGACCTGCTCTGCAATGGACAGGATTTCCGGGTCAGCTCTGCGCACATAATACTGACTGTCCAGCCGGAACGGCAGCATTCCGTCTATTTCCTCCTCTGTTCCGGTGGCGAGGATTTCCTCTCCCCGTTCCGTCAGATCGTTGTACGCATCCACATAATCCTCGTCTTTAATGGATATCAGCAGTTCCAGCGTTTCCGCGAGATCCGGGTAATCCTCCGCGCTCTTCTCCGACAGACGAATCTCATCGTAATTGGCAGAAGCGATGTTCACTCTGTAATCATCCGTAAACTTGTACTCAGTGTGTTTATAGAGATACAGTTCCGGCATCTCTTCTTTCTTTTCCTCTTTTTCTCTCTGCAGCTTTCCGAAGGCCGTACCGGTGCCTTTCCCGCTTCCGGAGCTGCTGCTTCCGGAACTGACTGAGCTGCCGGAAGGTTTACTGCCCACAGCCTGTACGGGAACGGAAAAAACCGGGGCGAACAGACCGGCGCAGAGTGCCGTGCATAAGAGTGTTACAACGAATTCCGATGCTCTTTTCATCGCGACCTCCTTCTATATCTGATTCTTTACTGCAACTTCTATTTTACACGTTTTTCCGACTCATTGACAGTCTCGGGAATGGGACGCTATGATGAAATTTACAGGACAGAACAACCCGCATAAGATTCATTCCGGAAGGAGAACACTATGGAAATCCGTCAGGCCGCTATTGTCGGCGCCGGCGCAGTCGGCGCGTATTTTATCCGGGGCATGCAGCCCGCCATGGGAGAGCGCTTCATGGTTCTCGCGGAAGGGAACCGCGCGCAGCGTCTTAAGGAGAACGGGCTTGTCATCAACGGAGAGACCGTCCCGCTGAACGTGCAGGATTTTGCCTGTGCACCGCAGGTCGACCTGCTGATTATTTCAACAAAATATACTGCTCTGCAGGATGTCTTCGAAAAGGTTAAGCCGCTGGTCGGGCAGGACACAATCGTCCTCACGGTCTTAAACGGCATTGACAGCGAAGAGCTGGCCGGCGCGGCGCTCGGGAGAGAACATATCGTTTACTCCTACATGGTCATCGTCTCCGCGCGGAAGGGAGAATCCATCGTCATTGATCCCGCCTGCCCCGCCCGGATCAATTTCGGCGAACTCTCCGGTGAAGAGACGGAACGGACCGCGGCGCTCTGCCGCCTGTTTGACGAGTGCGGAATCGACTATCACCTGAGTGACCGGATCGTCAACGATCAATGGAACAAGTTTGCCATCAACATCTCCAACAATCTCCTGCAGGCTGTCCTGGGCGTCGGCTACGGAGCTTATTTTGACAGCGCGCACATCGGTCATCTGCACCGGAAAATCATGGACGAAGTTCTTCAGGCTGCCGCCGCGGAGGGAATGGAGATCACTTCGATTCCCACCCCGCAGAATATCGCGGCGCCGGGCGCGCGGTTTTCAACACTGCAGGACATCGATGCCGGGCGGCCGACCGAGACGGACATGTTCCTCGGCGTCCTTTTAAAGATCGCGGAGCGGCATGGCCTGCAGCTTCCTTACTGCGACTACACCTATCATGCCCTGAAGGCCCTGGAGGAAAAGAACGCCGGGCGGTTTGATTACTGAGAGTGAGTCAGGGGGACAGGTCCCGTGACTCATTGCACAAAATGAGTCGCGGGACCTGTCCCCACTGACTCAGCCCCTGACTTAAAAAAAATCCCCGCATCTGCGGGGATTTTTTTAGTATGAACTTTTTATGCATGTCCGGGATTCATCCGGGTTTATGACGGATCAGCCCTCTTTCTCTGCAGCCATCTTCTCTTTCATCTCGGCGATCTGCGGGAAGTATTTGCGGATCGGATAGAAAATCATGACGAGGATGATAATGCCGGAGACAATCGAGGGCACGAGGAAACGGACGACGTTGGTCGCTTCCACGGCGGATGCGGGCTGATCGAACGGACCGAGCTGTGCGTCAAATTTTGCAATAGCAAGAATGGCGAGCATGCCGGAGCTGACCATCGTGGTGCCGCACTTCTGTGCAAAGCCCTTGACGGAGGAAACCACGGCGTTGAGCTGCTTGTTTTCCTTGAGCATGATAAAGTCGATCGTGTCGTTGACGAGGATGTTGACCACCGCGTTCACCATCGCGCCGACAGCCGTCGCGATAAAGCTGACGATGCAGCAGTACATGAAATTCAGCCGTCCCGTGAAGAACAGGATGATATAGAAGATGACGGTCAGGATCTGAGACCACAGCATGGTCTTCCAGCCGCTCTTGAACTTCTTTAAGAAGATCGGCATCAGGAACATCATCGAAATCAGCGCGCCGACGGAGATAAAGCCCATGTAGGTCGAGATGGTTCCGCCGATGGTCGCGCCTATCTGGCCTTCATCCATCGTGGCAAAATCAACCCGCTTCGGCGCCCAGATGTACTGTGCATAGTAGACGGAAGAAGTGAACATAAATCCGTAGGAGACAGATGCGCAGACCCAGACCAGGATAACCGGCCAGACTTCCTTATGGCGGAAGACATAGGCGATCTGCTTGATGCCGCCGCTGTTATCATGCGACATGTACCGCTCTTCGGAGGTCTTGAACAGACCCCAGAAGGATATGATCGCGAAGATGGAATAGAAGACCATCAGGTTCCGGTAGCTTCCGAAGATCTGGACAAGCTGTGTCGAGAAGGTCGAGGCGATGGTGAACATCAGCGCACACACGCCCGCGCCCTTGGCGACGACGTCGTTCCGGACTTCGTCGTTCAGCGTCATGGCAGGCAGGATCGCCATCTGCGGCATGGTATAAGCTGTCACGACCATTCCGTAGATCATGTACCAGATCAGCATCCAGGCACATTTTTTCATCGGGCTGCTCTGAATAAAGGACGGATTTGAGAACAGGAACCACATGTCCACCATCAGCACGATCGGTGTAAAGGTGAACCAGGTGCGGTACTTGCCCCACTTCGGATTTGCAGATTCGCAGATGACACCCATCATCGGGTCATTGATGGCATCCCAGATGTTGCAGATCAGCAGAATAACAGCCAGCTGAGCGGCTGTAATGCCGACTGTCTCCTGCGCGTACAGTGAAAAGTAGCTGGCGATCGTCGCGGCAATGGCCATGGCGCCGCCGTTGACGGAGGTCGCATGAAACCATGTAAAGGCTTTGCTGACTTTTCCGTCATCATCAGGTTTCTTTGTGACCGGTGCAGCCCCCGCCGCTGTCTGTTCCGCTTCCTGCAGAACTCTGTTTTCATTATCCCCCATTGTGTCCCCCTTTGTAGTATATTTTTGCCCGGAGAATGTACCGGACATAAATATACTATATCGGAAAACCGCAAAAAATTAAAGCAAAAGCCGTCCTGTGCCGCGCCCCGGACCTGTTTTTCATTTCAGAAGCGGAACGCCGCATTTGCTGCACCGGTCATTCGTGATCGGATTATCCTTCAGGCAGCTCACGCAGTACAAATGTGTCTCCCGGGTCTTGTCATATTTTTCGTAAGGAAAATGAAGCTGCGGGTGATACATGAACCGGTCGCCCACCTGCAGATAATGCCAGGCGGACATCTTCATCGGTGTCGTCTCGACAATCTTATCGTTTTTCCCGTCTGACCGGCGGATGTAGGTGACATATTTTTCCCGGATCTGATTATCGTCATCATGCCTGTTTCTTCGCTCGGCAGCTGTCAGCTTCTTGCGCTGATTGAGGATTTTTTTGTCAGTCACAACCGCTTCATAGGTATTCTTTGCGCGCTCTTTTGCGAAGCTGTAAAGTGCAAAAATCAGAAAGACCGCGGATACAAAAAGGCCGTATTTGAACGCATCCCCCGGTTCCATTTCTCCGGTGACATTCGCATAGATAACAAAGCCGATCAGCGGCAGGGGAACGATAATCGGAACAAACAGCTTCGAGATGTTCCGGGACTTGCGCATCGCTTTTAAAATCTCCGGATCATTAATCCGTGTCGAATAGCCCGGAGCCGGGACGCCCATGCGCACATTGCCGCCCGCCGCCTGCCAGGCCGCGGCCTGCTGTTGCTGCGCCCACTGCTGTTGCTGCTGTTGCTGTGCCCACTGCTGTTGCTGCTGTCGGGGCTGAGCCTGCCCCGGCGGAGTCCACTGAGCCTGCTGAGGCTGAGGCTGCCCCGCCGCAATACGCGATCCGCAATTCTCACAGAACACATCGCCGCTGTTTACCGGTTTTCCACAGTTCGGGCAAAAATTAGCCATATCGCACCTGCCTTTCTCTTTCGCCGTTTCCTGGTTTTCTGCCTCTATCATATCTTTTCTTAGTCTGATATAATCGTGACAAATTGATTTGTCATTGACATCTTTGCTGTCACACCGGGCATTCCTGAAAAGGGGGATGAAATGTTTACAGAAAGACTGAATGAGCTTCTTGAAACCATCGGAGCAGGAAATAAGGACATTGCAAAATACGGCGGCTTCGACCGCACAAATTTAAGCAGGCTGCGCAGCGGCACCCGCCGACCGGGACGCCTGAGTCCGACAGTGGAGAAACTGGTCAACGGCATTTATCTTTTCTCGGACGACAGAAATGCATTAAAGGAGCTGTGCGACGTCATCGGAATGGATCCGGATGCCTCCGCGCCGCAGATCCGTCAGCGTCTTGCCGACTGGCTGTTTGAGGGCGAGCCGGAAGAAGCGTCGGAAAGGGAAAAGGCTTCCGCCGGAAACGCAGCGGCGGAAAAAAAGAAAAAGCAGGCGTCGCTCCGCTCGCTCGCGGAGCGGCTGGACAGTTCCATGACACTCGCGGAGCTGTCCAATGTCCGTCTCTCACATCTGGTGCACACGGATGCTTCCCTGATCAGCCGCTACCGGAACGGTATGCGCTCCCCTCTCTCCAACCCGGTTATCGCCGAGCAGATCAGCCATATTCTGCTTCACCGGATTCTCCGGCACGGAAAAGAAAAGGAACTGGCTGCGCTGATGCGGCTGCAGGACGGGAAGCCGGAAGAAGGAAATTTCACGGCATGGCTCTTCCAGACTGAAGAGCTGCCGGAACGGAATATTCATATTGCGGAGGATATGCTGGGATTTTTCGATTCCTACACTGCCGGGAGCAGAATCCAGCTGCCGCCGTGGGAGTCCGTTGTACAGAGACTGGACCCTGCGGATGCCCGCGGCGCTTATTTCGGCACGGAAGGGCTTCGCGAAGCAGTCCTGCGTTTCCTCGCGGACGCGGTGAAAAACCGGGTGTCAAATCTGTTTCTCTATTCTGATGAAGATCAGAGCTGGATGACCGGCGATCCGGCATTTCTTGCGGAATGGGCTTCTCTGATGAGCACCTGTGTCCGGAACGGAACGCAGATCCGGATCATCCATAATATCGACCGGAATCTTTCGGAAATGAACGATGCCATAAGAAGCTGGCTTCCGCTTTACATGTCCGGAATGATTGAATCCTTCTCCTGCGAAAGACAGCGCGAGCACAGATTCTCCCACACGATTTTCCTGGCTCCCGGCTCAGCCTGTATCTGGGCTTTCCATGCGGCCGGATCCGAGTCGGAAGGCCTCTATCACTATGAGACGGAACCCGCGAATCTTTCGATGTGCGAGACACAGTACCGGTCTCTTCTGGCTTCTTCAGACCCGCTTCTGAAGGCCATGCCGGCCAGACCTTATGACGGTTCATCGGATCTCACCGTCATTCAGAAAGAACTTTCCGCCGCCACAATGCCGGAGGAACTTGTCCGCTCCTTTGACGAGCCGGCGCTGACCGCGTACTGGAAAGAAGCCCGGGCGGCGTTTTTAAGACGCCTCTCTGAGGACCAGGTGAAGGTGCGCGAGTGCATTCCGCTCGCCGCGGCAGATGCTTTCACAGAGGGGAAGGTTTTTACGGAGAGTATTCCGGGAAGAGGGGCGCTGGCCTATACACCGCAGCAGTACGCCATGCATCTGCGCGGCATCATCCGTCTTTTGGAGGAGTTTCCGAATTACCGGTTTTATCTCCTTCCCGAGACGCCCTTCCCGAACATCCGGCTCTTTATTTCACAGACCCGGGCACAGATCATCCACGCGCTGCGGCCGGAGCTTTCCTTCGGCTTCTCTCACCCGCAGCTGTGCGCGGCCTTTCTGGGTTTTGCGGATAATCTGACAGATCAGACGAAAACAGACCGGAACTCCCTGCGCCGCTGTCTCGAAGCCGCGGCCGCAGAATTATCCGGGGATGATCATTAACCGGACAGTATGAACCGGCATCAGCCGATCAGCTGCTCCATCGTCTCCATGATCATCGGGACGTCATAGGGCTTTGCAAGATGTCCGTTCATGCCGGCTTCCATCGCGATCTTCCGGTCTTCCGCGAAGGCATTGGCCGTCACGGCCACAATCGGAATGCCCGCCTTTTCAGGGTCGGACATCCGGCGGATCCGGCGCGCCGCCTCATAGCCGTCCATCCTGGGCATCTGAATATCCATCAGAATGATGTCATAATAGCCCGCGGGGGCGGCGGCCATCTTCTCAACGGCGATCTCTCCGTCCTCCGCCATCTCGACGGCAAAACCCGCCTCCGTCAGAATGGCCTCGGCAATCATCCTGTTCATCTCATTGTCCTCCGCCAGCAGCACGCGCTTCCCGGAGAAATCCCTTTTCTGCAGCTCATTTGACTCCTGAGCGTGCCCGCGGGTACTGATCCTGCACGGCAGATTCACGACAAATTCGCTCCCCTTACCCTGCTCGGAGGAGACCGTGACTGTGCCGCCCATCATCTCTACGATGTTCTTCGTGATGGCCATGCCCAGACCTGTACCCTGGATGCCGCTCACCGTGCTGGTCCTCTCGCGGGTAAACGCATCGAAAATCGTCTTCTGAAATTCCTCACTCATCCCGATGCCGGTGTCTTTGATGCGGAACTCATAATCCGCCATGCCCTCTTCCGCGGATTCCTTCTCGGTCACGCTCAGGCGGATCGTACCGCCATCCGGCGTAAACTTGACCGCATTCGACAGAATATTGAGCAAAACCTGATTCAGCCGCAGTTTATCCGTCACGATATTT
>JAEEGL016430402.1_pt1 | contig 10739 bp, 10 predicted proteins | sample 9134231 | NCBI WGS metagenome assembly JAEEGL01 (sample SAMN16246548, study PRJNA631951) | gut metagenome | biome: gut microbiome; feature: rumen; material: fiber-attached | host: Bos | place: Iran: Karaj | collected 2018-10 | reverse complement strand
TCATCCCGCCCCCGCCGAGGTGCACGCCCTGGCCCTCCACCGCCCCCGCCCGGTGTGGACAAAACACAGCGAACCCTGCTCATCCTCCCCCCTCCCCTTCCCCTCCCCAAGGAGGGGACGGCTGACGCAGCCAGCATCTCTAACTTTTACATCTTCCCCCCCCTCCCCTACCCCTCCCCAGGGAGGGGACGGCGAAGGAAGAAACAACCAGGGAGGGGACGGCGAAGGAAGAAACAACCAGGGAGGGGACGCGCAAGGAAAGGAGACCCTGAGAGAGGACCGCCGCTCCGACTCTTGTCCGACTCTTGTCCGACTGTTTTACGCTTTTTGTCGGACTTCAGTCGGAGCAACTACGGTGTTGTCACGATGAGGACACGGATTGACAGGCTTCGTGAAGACGACGAGTGGGAAAGACCACACTGTTCGATAGCGACGGCTTTTTTCTCGATGTTGATTACCAACATATTAACAATTTTTTAACAACTATTATGAATATTTTTTGACACCATGTGAATAAGTAGTTGTACTTTTGCATTCGGTTTCGTGCTTAGAGACACAGCACAAATCGCTTAAAAACAGACAATTAAGAAAATATATTAACAATTTAAAACCTAAAAGAAAATGAAGAAAGTATTATTCGCTCTTGCTATCGCCAGCATGTTTGGTCTGGTGGCTTGCAACAACAACAAAGCCGTTGAGGAGCCCGTTGAGGACACCACCGTCGTCGAGGCCGTCGTCGAGGAGGTTGCTGACAGCACCACCATCGAGAACGCCGTCGAAGAGGTCGTCACCGACGCCGTCGAAGCCGTTGTCGCCGAATAAGCATCAGCGTAAGACAAAAGTAAAGACGACGGCCCTTCCGTGTGGAAGGGCCGCGTTTTTTTTGTGCCGCCCACGGCTAACAACCACAGTCCCTGACGGGACTTCCGCAAGCACCAGGAGGACCGTTTGCGACGGGGGTGCGAAAAAAAATTTGGTGGGTTCGAAAAATGTTCGTACTTTTGCATTTCGATTTGTAAAATAAAAACGCTATGGGAATCACGATACCTGCCCTGATTATCGGGGCCATTCTGGTGAACAATGTCGTTCTGGCTCAGTTCCTTGGCATCTGCCCGTTCCTGGGTGTGAGCAAAGATGTGAAGTCGAGCGTGGGCATGAGCGGCGCGGTGTTGTTTGTGATGTTGCTGGCCACTTTGGTGACCTGGCTGATCATGACTTACGTGCTGGTGCCGCTGAATCTGGCCTATCTGCAGACCATCGCCTATATCCTGGTGATTGCGGGCTTGGTGCAGATGGTGGAGATTGTGTTGAAGAAGATTGCCCCGTCGCTCTATCAGGCGCTGGGTGTCTTCCTGCCGCTGATTACGACCAACTGCGCCGTGCTGGGCGTAGCCATCTTGGTGATACAGAAGAATATGAACCTGCTCGAGAGCGTGGTCTATGCGGCCAGTATCGCCGTCGGCTTCGCGCTGGCGTTGGTGCTTTTCGCAGGCATCCGCGAACAGCTGGACCTCACCGGCGTGCCCAAGGGCATGAAGGGTGTGCCTATCGCTCTGGTGACGGCCGGCATCCTGGCCATGGCCTTCATGGGCTTCAACGGCCTTGTGCCGCTGCCGTGAGGAGTGAGGGGTTAAGAGTTAAGAGTTAAGGGTTAAGAGTTAAGAATTAGCGGAGGGGCTGAAACACGGTTTCAGCCCCTCCGCTTTTGTCTGTATCTGTTAGAGTCTCACTCTTCTACTTTATTACCTTACTACTTTTTCTACTTTACTACTTTTCCACTCTACTACTCTTCCCTTCTCGCACTAATTCCGGTAGCCGATGACGCGGCGCACCTCGGAGAGGGTGGCGTCGGCGCTGGCGTGGGCTTTCTCCTTGCCGAGGTCCATGATGCGGCGCAGGGCGGCATCGTCGGCGCCGATCTCGAGGATGCGCTGACGCAGAGGTTCGACGAAATTGACCATGTCTTCGGCCAGCTGCTTCTTGAGGTCGCCGTAGCGAATCTGGCAGCGGTTGTAGAGGTCGTCGAAGTACTCGACCGTGTCGGGCGTGGATACGGCGCGGAGCAGGGCGAAGAGGTTTTCTATCTCTTCGGGCTTCTGCTGGTTCATCTCGGTGGGACCGCTGTCGGACTTGGCCTTCATGATTTTCTTGCGGATGACCGACGGCTCGTCGGTGAGGAAGATGGTGCTGGCTTCGCCTTCGCTCTTGCCCATCTTGCCGCTGCCGTTGAGGGCAGGTATCTTGACCAGGTTGCCGTTGGTTCCCAGTGCTTTGGGCAGCGGGAAGACCTCGGAGTGGTACATGTTGTTGAAACGCTGTGCGAAGGTGCGCGTCATCTCGAGGTGCTGCTCCTGGTCTTTGCCCACGGGGACGAGGGTGGCCTTATGGATAAGGATGTCGGCGGCCATCAGCGTGGGGTAGGTCAGCAGGCCGGCGTTGACGTTGTTGGGGTTTTGGCGTACCTTGTCTTTGAAGGAAGTGACGCGTTCGAGCTCGCCGAGGTAGGCGTTCATGTTGAAGAAGAGGTAGAGCTCGATGGTCTCGGGCAGGTCGCTCTGGAGGTAGAGGGTGCAGCGCTCGGGGTCGAGGCCGGCAGCGAGGTATTGTACGAGGATGGCGCGGGCGTCCTGGTAGATGCTTCCGGGCGTGGGGTGGGTGGTGAGCGAATGGTAGTCGGCGATGAAGAAGAAACAGTCGTGCTCGTCCTGCATCTGTACGAAGTTGCGCAGGGCGCCGAAATAGTTGCCGAGGTGGAGGTTGCCCGTAGGACGTATGCCACTGCAAACGATGTCTTTAGCCATAATTGTCAGAATAAAACGATGGGGCAAAGATACGACTTTTTTTTAAAATGGAAGTGAGATGCGCGGTGTACAATAAAAGTGGGCCGGGCACGTTATGAAGGGCAAAAGACGAAGGAACTATGAATATTGCGTTTATCTCGGCCGTGTTGCCGGTATTGCTGCTACTGTGGTTTGTCTACCGCAAAGACCGTGTAAATCCCGAGCCGCTGGGGCGGTTGCTGCTCACCTTCTTCGTGGGCTGCCTGAGCGTGGTGCCTGCCGCCTTGATGGAGAGCGGATTGATGCTGCTGGTTCCGCCTGCCGAGACGGCGCCGGTGCTCAACGGGGTGCTGACGGGCTATATGGTGGCGGGGCTGAGCGAGGAGCTCTGCAAACTGCTGTTGCTGCTGTGGGTGATATGGCGTAGCCGCCATTTCGACGAATACTTCGACGGCATCGTCTATGCCGCCTTCCTCTCGCTGGGTTTCGCCTGCGTGGAGAACATACAGTATGTGATGAGCGGTGCCGACCCGATGTCGACGGCCCTGATGCGTGGCCTGCTGGCGGTGCCGGCGCATTTCCTCTTCGCCGTGACGATGGGCTACTATGTGTCGCTGGCCAAGTTCGACCCCGCGGGACGCCGTGGCCACCTGGTCAAAGCGTTGCTCTATCCGGTGCTGCTGCATGGCACCTACGATGCCCTGCTCATGGTCAGCACCAACCTCGAAGGCAGCGAGAGCACGCTGGCCACGGGTGTGACGGTAGTGCTCTTTGTGGCTTTCGTGATTTTCGACGTGAGGCTCTGGCGCCGCGGACTGAAGCGCATCAAGCGCATGCAGGAGCGCACGAAGGAGCAGGACTACGACCGCAGCCGTCCCTTCGAGGGTTTCACATGGTATGTATAGAAAAGCGTCGGACCGGCACAATAAATGTGGCGTCTTGGCGTTACAGTTGATATTATGGAACTGAGTCACTATTTTGAACCTATAGACATGGCGGTGGTGGACTACCGCAGCGAGGAATTCCGTCCGATGCTGGGCGACAGCGTGGCCGCCTACACCGCTGAGGGCGCATTCCCCGAGTGGCGTAATGCCCGTCTGGTGCTGATGGGGGTCTGCGAAGACCGCGCCTCGGTCGACGGACGTGGTGCCGCCGCGGCACCCGACCACATACGCCGCAAGCTCTACCGCCTCGCCAAGCCCCACACCGACCTGAAGCTGGTGGACCTCGGCAACATCGCCGCCGGCATCGAGGTGAGAGACACCTACTTCGCCCTCATCGAGGTGCTGCAACAACTGCTCGAGGAGGGCCGCACGGTGGTCATCCTCGGCGGCTCTGACGACCTGGTGTTTCCCATCTACAAGGCCTATGAGGTGCTGGGGCGTGTCATCAATATCGCCGCCATCGACTCCCGCTTCAATCTGGAAGGGGGCGACACCATCAACAGCGCCAACTACCTTCAGCATATCATCATGCAGCAACCCAACTACCTGTTCGACTACGTCAACCTGGGTTACCAGACCTACTTCGTGGGACAGGAGATGGTGCAGCTGATGGAGGAGCTGAAGTTCAGCACCCGCCGGTTGGGTGAGTTACAGAGCAACCTCGAGCTGGCCGAGCCGCTGGTGCGTTACAGCGATGTGGTGACGGTCGATGTCAGCGCCGTGCGCCAAAGCGACGCCCCGGCTGCCGCCGCGCCGTCGCCCCATGGCCTCTACGGCGAGCAGCTGTGCCAGTTGGCCCGCTATGCCGGCATGAGCGACAAGACTTCCTGCTTCGGACTCTTCGAGATGGTGCCCCAGCGCGACCGCGACGAGCAGACAGCCCACATGCTGGCACACGCCCTGTGGTACTTCATCGAGGGCTTCTGCTACCGCCTTGGCGACTACCCTTCGCGCGACCCGCAAGCCTACAAGCGCTTCAGCGTACAGATGAACGAGAGCGGCATGGAGATTGTCTTCTACAAGAGCCTCAAGAGCGACCGCTGGTGGATGGAAGTGCCCTGCGAAGACCTGGAGCGCAAGGAGCGCTACCTGAGCCACACCCTCATCCCATGCAGCTATGCAGACTACCAGCACGCCATGGAGAACGAGATACCTCCCCTGTGGTGGCACTACTACAACCGGTTGAACGGATAAACACAACATAACATGAACCTTGCTTTCAAAGAGAAAATAGATGCCCTGATCAGCGAAGTGGCCGCCATGAGCGACCTGACCACCAAGGTGGCAGTGCTGAACTACATACAGCAGGAGTCGGGCTTCCTGCTTTGGCAACTCGAAGATGAACAACGAATTGATGAAGATTCGCGCGACTTTTAGCCTGCTGTTCTGCCTGCTTCTGGTGGGCTGCACAGGGGGCTACTCGTTCACCGGCGCGTCGATTCCGCCGGGGGCCAAGACCATCTCGGTAGCCGACTTCCCCAACTATGCCGCTACCGTGAACCCCCAGCTCAGCCAGAAACTCAGCGACGACCTGCGCCAGATGTTTGCCAGCCAGACGTCGTTGACCGTGACGCCCGAGGAGGGCGACCTGCAGGTGAGCGGCGAGATTACGGGCTATGCCACCCGCGCTTCGGCCTTGAGCAGCAGCGACGAGGTGAGCATGAACCGCCTGACCATCACCATCAAGGTAAGGTTCGTGAACCAGGTAGACCCCGAGGCCGACTTTGAGCAGTCGTTTTCGCGCTATCGCGACTATGCTGCCACGCTCGATTTCTCGAGCGTCGAGAGCGGATTGGTGAGCGAGATTGTCGCCGAACTCTGCGAAGACGTCTTCAACAAGGCCGTAGTAAACTGGTAACATGAACATAGCGAAAGGGGAAAGGAGAAAGGAAGGACTGCTGTCGTGGAGCGTCAGCCATCTTTCCTTTCTCCTTTTTGCTTTCTCCTCCCTCATCTATCTGCTCACCATGGACCGCTCGACGTCGTGGTGGGACTGCGGTGAATTCATCACCACGGGCTGGATACTCGGCGTAGGGCACCCGCCGGGAGCGCCTGCTTACCAGCTCCTCTCGCACCTCTTCATGCTTCTTTCGTTCGGCAACCCACTGCTTGTGGCGCCGCTGAGCAACGCCTTCTCGGCACTCTGCGGCGGCGCAACGGTAGGATTGCTCTACCTAACCCTCCGCGAGTTTGAGGTCCGTCCCTTCGGAGCGGCCGTCGGCGCCCTGTGCTACCTTTTCTGCGACACCGTCTGGTTCTCGGCCGTCGAGAGCGAAGTCTATGCTCCGGCCATGCTCTTCTGCGCGCTCGACGTATGGCTAGCGCTACGGTGGAGGCGCACCGGCAACGCCCGCCTGCTGGTGGTGCTGGGATTGATGCTGGGACTCGGCATCGGAGTGCACCTGATGACGTTGCTCGTGGTACCGGCACTGGCATTGATTGTCTTCCCAAAAGTAGCCAAAACATCCGTCTTTCCCGGCCTCTTCCGCGTCCTGGTGGTCGCTTTTCTTTTTTTCCTCCTGGGGCTGTCACCCTATGCCATCGTCCCCATCCGCGCCGCCTCCAACCCACCCATCAACGAGATGAAAGACGGTTTCGGAGCCTACCTGAAGCGCGACCAGTATGAGAAAGCCCCTCTCTACCCCCGTATGTGGCGTGAGCGCGACAGCGCCAACTGGCACCAGTGGAACCTGGGCGCCAAAGGGGTGGCCGGCGAAGTGGTTTACGGCATAGGCTACCAGTTGGGATACATGTATGGACGCTACTTGATGAACAACTTTATAGGCCGGATGACCAACCACGAGCGGCCCCGACTGGCGCTCTTCATCCTCCCCCTGCTGCTGGCCATGGCCGGAATATGGTTCCACCGCAAGCGCAACCGACTGGACTACTGGGTGGTCATGCTGTTGTTCCTCTTCGGCGGCGTCATCCTCAACATCTACCTCAACCACCCCTGCTACGAGCCCCGCTCACGCGACTATGTCTATGTCCTCTCCTACTATGCCGTAGCCCTCTGGATAGGCGTCGGTGCCGACTGCCTGCCACGCCGCTGGTGGCGCTGGCTGGCCCTGATCGCCCCCCTCACCCTGGCCATCGGCAACTGGAGCGACCACGACCGCTCGCGCTCCCACTCGGTCCACGACATCGCCACCAACCACCTCGAAAGCTGCGACCCCGACGCCATCCTCATCACCCTCGGCGACAACGACACTTTCCCTCTCTGGTACCTCCAGCAGGTGGAAGGCCGCCGCACCGATGTCGATGTCTACAACATCGGTCTCACCGGTTGGAGCAAGGTGCAACGCATCATCGGCGAGGCCGGCGACCGACCGGTCTACTTCACGCAGTACTTCGTCGACCGCTACGCCAACCTCTTCCCCAACCAGTTGCGATGTGAAGGATTCTGCTGGCAGCTCTGTCCGGGCGTCGGTCACGACCTCACCCCCATCGTCCACGACGGCATCGAGTGGCACATCACCGACGGAGAATACATCGACCGCGTGAGCGCCAACTTCTACAACAAGTGGCGCAGCATCCACGGACCCCTTCCTTTCGACCGCTAAACCACCCCCTCAAATCCGTATCATGTCCGACTCATGTCCGACTGTTTTACGCTTTTTGTCGGACATGAGTCGGAGAAGAGTCGGACATGCTACGGTGTTGTGTCGGCCGGACAACAGCCCTTTCTTACAATATTTCCACCCCGATATCAGATATTTTTTGTATATTTGCATCTTGAAAAATACATCATTATGGAACAGCAACTACTGATATACAATACTTTGAGCCGGCAGAAGGAGCTCTTCCGCCCGATTACCGAGGGAAGAGTGGGTATGTATGTGTGCGGACCTACCGTCTACGGCGACGGCCACCTGGGTCATGCGCGCCCCGCCATCACGTTCGACGTGGTGTACCGATATCTGAAACACCTCGGCTACAAGGTGCGCTATGTGCGCAACATCACCGACGTGGGACACCTCGAGCACGATGCCGACGAGGGCGAGGACAAGATTGCCAAGAAGGCACGCCTCGAGCAGCTCGAACCCATGGAGGTGGCGCAGTACTACACCAACCGCTACCATGCCGCCATGGAACGCCTCAATGTGCTGCCTCCCAGCATCGAGCCCCACGCCAGCGGCCACATCATGGAGCAGATAGCCCTGGTGCAGCAGATACTCGATGCCGGCTACGCCTACGTCTCGAACGGCAGTGTCTACTTCGACGTGCGCAAGTATCAGGAAAACACCCACAAATACGGTCAGCTGAGCGGCCGCGTCATCGACGAAATGTTGGCCACCACACGCGAGCTCGACGGGCAGGATGAAAAGCGCTTCAGCGGCGACTTCGCCCTCTGGAAAAAGGCTTCGCCCGAGCACATCATGCGTTGGCCCTCGCCCTGGAGCGACGGTTTCCCTGGCTGGCATGCCGAGTGCACCGCCATGGGTGCCAAATACTTAGGCTCGCCGTTCGACATCCACGGCGGCGGCATGGACCTCGTCTTCCCGCACCACGAGAGCGAGATAGCGCAATGTGTCGCTTCGACCGGCCACGCCCCCTGCCGCTACTGGATGCACAACAACATGATCACCATCAACGGCCAGAAGATGGGTGAGTCGTTGGGCAACTTCATCACCCTCGACGAGTTCTTCAGCGGCAGCCACAAGGACAAGGACGGCAAGGAGATGCTCGAACAGGCATACTCGCCCATGACCATCCGCTTCTTCATCCTGCAGGCCCACTACCGCTCGACCGTCGACTTCAGCAACGAAGCCCTGCAGGCCTCGGAGAAGGGGTTTGCCAAGCTCATGGAGGCCTACAAGGCGCTTTCGAGAATCAGCGCGGCCGACAAGTCTGACAAGTCTGACGTGTCAGATCTCCGCCAACGCTGCTACGACGCCATGAACGACGACTTTGCCACACCGACGGTCATCAGCCATCTCTTCGAGGCCGCCAAGATTATCAACGGTGCCGCCGACGGCAAGATGAAGCTGTGCCAGACCGATATCGACGAGCTGAAGGGTATCTTCGATACCTTCCTCTTTGAGATTATGGGCATGCGCGACGAAGCCGCCAGCGACAATACGGCGCTCATCGACAGCCTGATGCACATCATCCTCGACATCCGAGCCACCGCCAAGGCCAACAAGGACTGGGGCACCAGCGACAAGATACGCGACGCCCTCAAGGAAGCCGGCGTCACCGTCAAGGACGGCAAAGACGGCGCTACATATAGTTTTTAACTGAGATTACAATGAAAAAAGCAGACTGGATTCTTATTCTCTGTGTCGCCGTGGTAGCGGCGCTTTTCGCCATTCCGCAGACCCATGCGGCCGAAGGCTTCAACTGGGCCACCGCCCACCACCCCTACATCATGGCCTTCTTCAAGTTCGCCATCCTTGCCACCCTCGGCGAGATGCTGGCCCTCCGCATCCGCGAAGGGGTCTACAACAAGCCTGGCTTCGGCATCCTGCCACGCATGATGGTGTGGGGCTTCCTCGGTATATGCATCGCCATGGCAATGGTCATCTTCAAGAGTGGCGTGCCTGCTTTCCTCGGTTCGCTGGGATGGAAAAGCGCAGCGGCGGTATTCGCTGCCCCCCAGCTCACGTGGGGCAAGGTAGGTGTCGCCTTCGCTGTCTCGGTGCTGATGAACAGCATCTTTGCTCCGGTGATGATGACCTTCCATAAGTGCACCGACATCCACATCCTCGACAACGGCGGCACCGTGCGTGGCTTGCTGCGTCCGATGAAGATGCGCGAGATAATCAGCAAGAAAGTCAACTGGGACATGCAGTGGAACTTCGTCATCAAGAAGACCATACCACTCTTCTGGTTCCCCGCCCATACCATCACCTTCATCCTGCCGCAGAACTTGCAGGTGCTCTTCGCCGCGCTGCTGGGTGTGGCCCTCGGACTTATCCTTGCCATCAAGAAATGAAGAAGCTAGGATTGATAGCAGTTATAGTTGCTATAGGTACAATAGGAACTACCCATGCCCAATCGCCTTTCACGCTCGAATGGCACGGCTTCGTCAACCCGCACTACTATGCCGACAGCCGCAGTGTTGTCGGTGGGCGCGAGGATATGATGCTCTTCTACCCCAAACCCATCGTGCGCGATAGCCTCGGCCGCGACCTCAACGACGGTTGGCAGGCCGATATGCTGGCCATCACCGCCCGCCTGAACCTCCGCATCAACGGCCCCGACATGCTGGGTGCCAAAACCAGCGCTTTTATCGAAGGCGACTTCACGGGCAGCACCAACGCCACCATCAACAACCTGCGCCTGCGACATGCCTATATCGACATGCGATGGGAGCACCATCGCCTGCTGGCTGGCCAGTATTGGTATGCCATGGTCATCCACGAGATTATGCCTATGACCAACCCGCTCAACATGGGCGCACCGTTCCACTGCTACGCCCGCCAGCCACAGGTGCGCTACGAGTACCACATGGGCGGCATCGAGGCCGTGGCGGTGGCACAGTGGCAACTCGACAATATGAGCCAGGGTCTGCTTGATGGTCTGCCGCAGAGCAGCACCCAATTTGCCCGCCACAGCCTTGTGCCCGAACTCAACCTCCAAGTGCGTTGGAACATCGGGGCCTTGTTCTTCGGCTATGCCGCCAACCTGAAGACCATCCAGCCGGTGGTGCCCGCCCCCACGGGTCAGCTCCACTCGTCGTTTAGCTACACCCTCTTCGGCAAGTACACTGGCAAGGCTGTCACCGTCAAAGCACAAGCGCTACTCAACAACAGCCTCTACGAAGGCTGCTCGATGGGCGGTTACCTGCTTCGCACCTACACGGCCGACCCCAGCCAATACGCCTTCCGCAACTGGCATTTCGACACCTACTGGCTCGACCTGGAGCGCAACAAAGGCCACTGGCGGCCCGGCATCTTCCTCGGCTATGGCCACAACCGCGACTTCGGCACGCCCCTCTCCACCGGCACCGTCACCGACTATGCCCTTGGACGTGGCTTCAACCTGGAGTACCTCTGGCGCGTACAACCCC
>JAEEGL016211189.1_pt1 | contig 10739 bp, 8 predicted proteins | sample 9134231 | NCBI WGS metagenome assembly JAEEGL01 (sample SAMN16246548, study PRJNA631951) | gut metagenome | biome: gut microbiome; feature: rumen; material: fiber-attached | host: Bos | place: Iran: Karaj | collected 2018-10 | reverse complement strand
TTCCCAGTCCAAGTTGCATTCAATCTGGAATTTTTTATGGCTTAAAGAATTTCCTTCTACATCGACAAAGGCTCTTGAACTCCCACAATCGGCGCCAACTTGCTTATATCCGTCAATCTCTCCGGCTTTAATGAGGGCATCAACAAGTGCTCTCTTAAGGATATCGCTCTGGTCCTTTGCATACTGACGTTCTGCAAGTCTCCATACCTTGTCCTCTTCATCATGTACCTCGGTAAAGATGATACAACGGGCAAGTATAATCCCGTCATCGCCCACTAAACGAGCAGCCTTAGCCTTTACGCTGTCTCGGTAGAAATTGTGGAATCCTCGGTCGATCATACACGAGTTCATTCCAGGAGCACAAGCCTCACCGGAATAGATCTCAGCGAAGTCATGGTCTACAATCAAAGTGTAGTTTGGTAAGGTACCAGCAATGTAAACCTGCCAGTCCTGTGAAAACTCCTCACAAAGCCATGTCTTGACTTGCTGAGGAAGATGTTGGCCAATATTGGTTTCGTCGATGAGCTTGCTGTAAAAACGTCCAGCTCTCATCTTGAACACTCCGTCATTGTTGTCGTGGTTGATATAGCGAACGAATGCTATTGAACCATCCTCCGGAATCCCTCTGTAAGAATCCGTTTCGTAGGTGTTTGAGTGAAAAGTGGTCCCGTTCAAGACTACAGTATAATCGAGGCCTTGATGAACCCCGGCATCTGCAATCATCTTTGTCAACGTGGTCTTCATCTCAGCCATGCTCTTGATAGCGAGCAATGACCAGTCTTCACGTTCCCTGCAATAAGCCCATACTGATTTTGATTTGAGTAGGGCTAGCAAAATTTTGTTTCTACGGCTTTTTACTTCACCATGCTCTTGAATCCCGAATAACGCTTGGAATTCCTGAGCGTTCTTGAATGATTGAATTTTGTTCATTTTTCTTGTTCTTTAAAATGTTGATAAATGAGAAAAGGGGCCTCCACCGTTATCTTGGTGAAAGCCCCTTCTTCGGGAGCATGAGGTGTCGTTCCTCTATGCTTCAAAAAATGGTTTACGATAGGAACCAGGAATAGGTTGAATCCGTTCCTTTAAGAGTGGCAGTAAGGCCTAGAGCGATATCAGTTGCATTTACTTGGCGCTGGATGAAAGAATCGATATAACTTCCGTTCTTCACAGCCCCAGTCATGAGGTTGAAAAAGTTCCACATGCTCAGTTCGCCTTCTCCGTTTGCCTTGAAGTTGGCATCGCGGATATATTGTTTAGCGATGTTGTTTACCATCGAATCGGTAATCAGCAGCTCGGGTATTGTCCGTTGCTTGTAGGTCGGAAGGTAGTTGTAGAGTCTCATCCGTCCCAGCAGTAATGCAAATTGATGTTCGCTCAGGCTCACTTCACCCAAGGATTTCATCAGGTGAATATGTCTGGCCCAGTCGTATTGTTGTAGCAGCTCAAGAACACCGCGATAGATCTCGGCGGTGCTCATAGCTCGTTGGTCTTGCTTGTAACCGTCAGTCCAAAGGCAAAGGTTACAGCATGCCGTGTTCTGGAATCCGACGGCGAAAGTGAATTTCTGTGCCGTCAGTCGTCCGTTCAAGTTCTCCATACCGTAGGATTTCACCCCACAGATGGAAAGATTAAGTCTGTTCCCGTTAATGTCCTGCCATAAAGAAGGTATCTCAATGCAGAAACACATCCGTTCCCAATACATAGTCTTGTCTTCCGGCAGGAGTTGTGAAGCAGGTTTATTAATCGCTTCTGGTACTCTGCCGCGAATAATGTGGCTCACTCGTATTTCAGGCTCGGCGATTGTTTCTCCTTGATAGAAATCTCGTGCCGCCTGGTAAGTGGCCTCGATAAATTGGTTGTGGCTAATCAAAACCTCGTTATCTTTTGCGTAAACGGGTATGATACAGTCGTTCATAAGCTCACTCCTCGTTGTCGGTTGGGAGTTAGCCTCAATGAAAGGGGAGCGTGTATCTTTGGTAATGATTTCAGCGTCGATAATGGTCTCCCCGATGTTGTTTGTTTGTTCACTCGCCTCTACCACCATTGGAAGGTAGGTTGTTGGCGAAGGAATAATTGTTGTTTGTTCCATTTGTTGTCGTTGTTAAATGGTTAATTACTTTGGTGGGCTTCTCAATTTCTGTAAAGCCCGAACCAGCTTACGTGAATGCTTGATCACCGCAGTGCCAAGCTCGCATAAAGCAAGTAAACCGTCAATAATATCTGTAGCCTTCGATTTCTTCTTTACAGCTACACCCGTGACGGTTCTTCTTGTTCTTTCTTCTCTTCTTCTTTCTCGTTCTTCTTGTCATGGCCCCAATTGTGAATCTTCTCTGCGATGTCTAGTACAGCAGATACACCAAACAAGGCCATGATGAGTTTTGGTAAAATGTTCATTGTCTTCTCTCTGTTTTGTAAATGTTAGTTTAAAATGTTAATAAAAATGTTGTCTAAATCTCTCATATATAAGGGTTTTAGACTAGTATTAGAGGGGGCGAGAAAGATGGAGTAAGTGAACTATAAGTCCCCAAAAATCGAGTTATAGCTCACATTCTTCTCAATTATCAAGTTCTTTTTTCAACAATATTTGATATCTTTCTAGGCATCGGTCACAAAATGGCCGATGCTTTTTTGTATCTTTGTGGCGAAACTTATAAATCGCGGAATACATGGCGAAAAAACAAAAAGACAGAGGCCCCGACTTGATGAGCAAGTACGTTTGGCTAATAGATACAATCTATCGTGCCAAGCGAATCTCATACAATGATCTCAACGAGCGGTGGAAAGATGAAACTGATTTCAGCAGAGGTGAAGAACTTCCCAAACGGACATTGAAACGATGGCTTGACACCATTGAAGTCCTGTTTGGAATCATCATTGAGAATGAAGGCCGTGGTGAATATCGGTACTACATCGATGACGATGAGAATCTCTCCACGAAAGGACTCCGTTCGTGGCTCTATAGCACCTTTTCAGTAAGCAATGCGCTAGTGAGCAACAAGGGTATCAGAGACCGCATTTTGCTGGAGTATGTGCCCACGGGACAAGAGTATCTGCAGGCCATCATCGATGCGATGAAGGAGAATCGGGAGATACGTATCACCTATTACAATCCTTGGAAGGATGAGGAATTTGACCTAAAACTGCAGCCATTGTGTGTGAGGCTTTTCAGACAACGATGGTACGTGATCGCTCAAAACCATTATCCGAAGCTCAATGAAAACGGGCCAAGGATTTACTCCCTTGAACGCATCAGGGATTTGCAGGTTAGAGATGAGACCTTCAAGATGCCCAAGGACTGGAGTGCCAAGGAGTATTTCGAGGGGTGCTACGGTGTGATTCGTGACCATGATTACGATAAAGAACTCGTGAAGTTGAAGGTGACCGCTGGCCAGGCCAACTACATTCGTGGGCTCAGGTTGCATGAGTCGCAGAAGGAGGTTGAGCGAAATGACATATTCAGCATCTTCACCATGTTCATTCGCCCTACCTTCGACTTTATTCAGGAATTGTTCTGGCAGGGCGAGGATGTTGAAGTGCTCGAGCCGCAGTGGCTCCGTGAGGAGATGGCTGCAAAAATCGAGCGTATGTTTAACCGTTACAAGAAAGATTAATCCATGAGAGATTTTGCAGCTATAGATTTTGAGACCGCCAACTATGACCGTTCATCGGTATGCTCTGTTGGCGTGGTCATTGTCCGGGACGGGGAGATTGTGGATAAGTTCTACTCGCTCATCCAACCCGAACCCAACTATTATAACTATTGGTGCACACAGGTACATGGTCTGTGCCGTACTGACACTGACGATGCCCCGGTCTTCCCCGAGGTATGGGCACAAATTGAACCCTTAATTGAAGGCCTGCCTCTGGTAGCCCACAACCGCCCCTTTGACGAGGGCTGCCTTCGCGCTGTCTTCCGTATCTATCAGATGGATTATCCCGAGTACGAGTTCCTCGACACGTTTGCAGCATCCCGCCGCTTGCAACCCGACCTGGAAAACCATCAGCTCCAGACCGTGGCTGCTGCCTGCGGCTTCCAAATGGTGAACCACCACCACGCCCTCACCGACGCCGAGGCCTGCGCCTGGATAGCCAGAGCACTATTGTAAATTCAGTCGTTTCAATTTGGAGAAGTAGAACATATTTCATAACTTTGTCGATAATAAAAAAGCAGCATATGGCAACACGATTCAAAACATTAAAAGAGTATCTCTATCCAGATCATGGGCCAAAGGTATTTGTGATACCGAATTACCAAAGGGGCTATAAATGGTCTGTAAGGTACGCGGAAGAAAAAACCTCTGTTGAATTTCTATTAGAAGGACTCATTAAAGCATATCATTCAGAAAGCAAACAACAATTCTTTCTTCAAGGCGTCACGGTTGTAGAAAATGGTGATGAAGTAATCTTAATTGATGGACAGCAACGAACAACTACACTATACCTTTTGCTTTGGTGTTTAGGCAGGGAGAATATTACCGGAAGTAGAAACATAGATTTGGACTATAGCATAAGGAACAAGTCAAAAGAGTATCTTAATCGTCTTAAAGAAGAGGAATTTGATTATCGTAGTGAAGATATAGATAATCTTAATCAAGACATTTATTATTTCAAGCAAGCAATTGAACAAATAAAAGAGACGCTACCCCAAACTCTTGACAAGGCTGATTTTGCCAATTTTTTACTAAAAAAGATAAGTCTATTGTATATCGTTGTTGATCGCGAAAAAGCAGTCAGAACATTCACTATGATGAATGGGCAGAAAGCCAGAATGCATGATGAGGAATTGGTAAAAGCTGAGATGCTACATATTGTCTCACGGTCAGACGAGATTGAAGACATGCCTGCTATAAGAACCCTAGAAGACACTTTTGATATTCTAAAGGAAGTCACCTCAACAGAATGGGAAACTAACGCATTAAGAAGTAAATATGCTCGAGAATGGGATAAATGGCTTTATTGGTGGAACAAAGACGAAGTAAAAGATTTCTTTAATACTCACAAGCCAATGGGTTTATTGCTAGAGTATTATTTCAAAAAGAAGAATAATGATGGCGTCTTTTCTTTCCGAAGCTTTAAACAACTTCTTCCTGATAATAATGAAAAACAAGCGAAAGAGGTTTTTAAGGGACTCCGTGATTTTCAGAAGGATTTCGAAGATGTCTTTAATGATCCGATATCTTATAATTTTTTAAAATGCGCACTAATCGGATCTGATGGTGATGCAGATGACAAGTATAATATTATAATATATTTCATGAATAATAAACGCAATGAGACTAAACTGGAGTCTTATGCAAAATGGAGATTACTTGGAGCGACACATATTGAAATTACAGAACCATATACTAATGACCCGACAAAGGAAGAAGGAAGAATCAATAATGCCCAAAAGCGGGAAGAGAGGGCCAGAAAAATGGTAGAGAACTTGTCCAAATCACATGTCTATAAAGTATATGACGATTTGTTATATAAACAATTGCTAAGACTTAATGTGGAAGAATACAATAAATTAAATGGCGGTAAAGGCGTGAAATTTGAATTTTCAATATGGAGCAATAAATCACTTGAACACATACTTCCAAAATCAAAATTCTATCATATTGAAACAACAGAAGATGGAGTAACTGTGATTAGAAGAGGTGATGGCGCAATAATAAAGTCACCTGAAGAGACAACAGGTTTGTATAATTCAGATGATATTTTTACTGATATAACTAGATTTAGTGAGCACTGTATTGGAAATTTAGTTCTATTGTATGGAAGGAATAATTCAGAGTTTGGGAATCTCGACTTTGATGAGAAAAAGAAGAGATTCTTCAATAATGAAAGGAGTTTTGAGAGTAGAAATCTTCTTCATACAATTTCCTCCTTTGCAAATAGTAAATGGGAACCTGCCGACATTGAGGAATCGGCGAAAAAGATAATAAAAATCTTAGCAAATAATTACAACATTGAAGGATATGAGAACAATGTATAGATTTATCAGCGGAAATGAGTATTGCCTTAAAGATCTTTTTGGGGGTGATACCAAAATCATAATTCCTGATCTTCAAAGAGACTATTGCTGGGGGGATAAAGCATATGTGAATCCTACCGATAAAAAACCACGTGAATTAGTATCTGATTTTGTAAAGAATATAGTTGAACTATATGAAGAGAACAAGTCATTAAAGGTCACACTAGGCCTAATATATGGATATGAGCAACCTCATAACCATATCCAGATCTGTGATGGGCAACAGAGATTAACAACATTGTTCTTACTATTAGGCTATCTGAATACAAAAGTTAATGGCAAGTACAATAATTATATCATTTCCGAAAGAGAGATGAAAGATGATTATGAGCCTCATTTGCAATATGCCATTCGCGAAAGCACCCTATATTTCCTAAGTGATCTTGCAAGATGGGTGTTCATTGAAAGAACTACTGATTTAAGCCAAATCACACTCTCGAATTGGTATTTCAATGAATATGAACAAGATGCATCAATACAAAGCATGATAGCTGCTTTATCAACGATTAATCAATTCTTTACAGACTTACCCGATTTTGATTTCGAAAAGTTTGGAGATTTTGTTCTTGAGAATTTGCGGGTACTCTATTACGATATGGGAAATCGCAACAGAGGTGAAGAAACATATGTGGTAATCAATACAACAGGTGAACCTCTTTCGGCTACAGAAAATATCAAGCCTATCTTATTGGGTTATACAGGATTGTCGAGTGAGCAATCAAAGAAATATTCTGAGCAGTGGGAGCGCCGTGAAGATTGGTTTTGGCAAAATAGAGGCAATGACAAAACTGCAGACGAAGGGATGCAAGCATTCTTTATGTGGTATTGGCAAATAGGCCTAATTCAGGAAAGTAGATGGGTTAATGATAAAAAACTCCCACTTAATACTAGAGATTTGTTTCTCAATGTCCCCAAAAAGATAACAGAGAACACAAACGAGATTAAATTGAGTATTGAGAACTATAATAAATTTAGATCATTAGATAATCTTGATAAATACTTTAAGGCTCTGACGATTCTCGTAGATGAGATTTGCAAAGACACAGATATTCAGAGAATTCTGTTGTCTATTAAGAAGAAAAAGGATAACATCACCTCATTGGAATCTACTGTTAATGTCTGGAGCTGGCTAAGAAATACAGATTTGGATATAGTGTTGCCATTAATTGTATTTGTGGCTGAACAAGGCAATACACAAATGCTATGTACTTTAACTCGACGTTTAAGAAAGAATCATTATGATGCAGTTTGGGGCAAATTCAATAATGAACAGACACGAAGAGGTGAAAACTATATGGATTGGAGATATCTTGTTCAAATTATTAATCAAACAACAGTTGATAATCTGATAACAGCAGATATAGACTCTCTGAAACTCTCAAAAATACCTTTGATAGACATCCCTGTTTGGTATGATGATAATGAAAAGAACAAGATAAAACTAAAAGGGTTGCTGCCAATAGAAGAAATGGAAGATAATGAGTTTCTTATGGGCGACATAACCCCGTTGTTGTCTACTGAAATTCAAAAAGAAATCATTTTGAAAAAATGGAGTGTTCTTAAACAAATATGTAAAGCATTTAATCCAATAGTTGCCCAAAAATCGCCTCATGAGATACAGTTTGCCAATTGGTTTAGATTATACCGATTAGTATCCGGACTAATAGAATTGCATCATATTGATTATTGTATTTGGGATTTTGAAGGTTGTTTCTATTCTTCTAAACCCAATGATCCATGGTGGATTGAAAGTAATCAAATTGAAAGTCTCATGTCATCCGACAACCCTATGGTTTTCATGAAAAACTATGTAAAAGAGAAAGTTCAGCCATTTATTTATCATCCATCCGACCACAAAGAGCTAGTTGTCAGCTGGATGACTATCAAGACCATACAAGCAGACCTAAATGGTGAACTACTTGATTATAGTGATAAAAGAGCCATTTCTGCTTTTATAAATCTAAAAGATAACTTCATTGTACCAATGGAAGAATTTCATTGGGGAAATATATATTGCGGTTACTCATATAGTTACACTGTTTCTCCCGCAAGAGATGAATCTAATTGGAATAAGAAGAATAATCTGGATTCTCCTATTACTTCAATTGATTTTATACAAAACTTCTATGAGAGGTCAAAAGATATTATTAATATGGAAATAATAGAAGACGGAGATCGTGAAGTAGAGCAAATAATAAAATCTTTTATTTGTAAAGAGGGTTTATGAACGAACCCAAGGCTACAACACAATTTGTTGTTCAGCAGGCTATGCTTCAATTTATTTCTGATACGGATCATTACAATGAGGTGTTGGCGCGAGTGGCGAATGTGAAACAGAGCCTGTGGATCGGTACCGCCGACATTAAGGACTTGCATGTCAAGGTGGGCGATACGACCAAGCCGTTTCTTGCTGTCATTGCGTTGCTCATCAGGCGTGGTGTGGAAGTGCGTCTCATCCACGCCAAAGAGCCGGGACCGAACTTCCGTGAGGACTTTGACAAGTACCCGGTCTTGTATGATCGATTGGAACGGGTGCTTTGTCCCAGGGTACACTTCAAGATGTTGGTCTTTGACTGCAAGGAAGTGTACATCGGCAGCGCCAACCTCACGGGTGCAGGCATTGGCATGAAAAGCAGCGACAAGCGCAACTTTGAGGCTGGCATCTTGACCGATGAGCCAAAGTTCGTCGAGCAGGCCATGCAGCAGTTTGACGAAGTGTGGATCGGCAAACACTGCAAAACCTGCAAACGCAAAGACTATTGCCCGGACCCCATCGTATAATCTCAATGAAATATCAACTTTTTCCAGGCCTCTGCCGCAGAACGGCGGAGGCCGTATTTTTCTTTGTGGCGACAATTGTTTTGTTTCACACTTAAAACGTTTTATTATGAGCAAAGTTTTTAGAATCACGCCTAAGCGCGTCAAGCGAGTCAACGGGCAAGTCATTACGCCCGAAATGGTGATTACCGTCACCACCCGTCAGCACTGCAGCAACCCGTTCTATAATGGTGCGGTCGAAATCAAGGAGCAGTATATGCGCATGTATCAGTTCGACTACAAGAAAGCTTGCATGAGTGTCGGCGACTTCACCTACGAGGCACTCGACTAAACTTTTTCTTCAAAAAAACAACTGTTGGGCGCACCTCTGCCACATTTTGGCGGAGGTGTGTTTTTACTTTGCATCAGATTAAACGGAGACAGAATTATGGAAACATCTAAACTAAAGGAAACGAGCAATTTGGATTTGCTCACTGCTATTGAGTATATCGCAGATAAGGCTAAGGGATCGGGGTTGAGCACTGGGTTTTATCGCAAAGTGAATCAATACATTAAATATGTAGCTGAGAAAATGGAACTCACCAAGGAGCAGAGCGTTATGCTAGCCTTGTTTGTTGACAATTGTGATAGTTCGAACATTTCAATCGGTGATTTGGGACAATTTCTTGAATGTCGAACGACTAGGCTTCTTAGATATATGGTTGACATCGATGTTCTTGAGAATAGAGAACTTGTAAGGTGTTGCCGAGGAAGCCATAGGAAATCATACAGAGTGCCCGCTGAGGTCATTGAGGCCCTTAAACAAAATGAGAAATTCGTACCAAAGAACTATTCAGGTCTTTCTTGTGCTGAATTGTTCTGTGAAATAGAGAACATACTTGATTTACGACAAGATGATGAGTTAACCTTCGAAACGACAGTAGAAAAGATGAATAACTTATTGGACAGCAATAAGCATATTCTCTTTGTTCAAAAAGTTTTGAGCTACAACTTTAATGATGATGATAAAATGCTGCTGATTCTATTTTCTCATTTGTTCGTGAACGACAATGATAACTATATCAGGTTCCATGATCTCAGTTTTCTGTATGATGATAAAAGGGAGTGGAGCAATGTGAAGTCTAAGTTGAATCGTGGTGATCATGTTTTATTAAATGGTAAGATTATAGAATACAATAATTGTGACGGCATTGCTGATAGGGAATCGTTTCGCATGACTAACGACGCGAAGCGTGAATTGTTTGTGGAACTACACCTGCCCTCCATGGATGACAAGAGTGGAGACGTCATCAAGTCCAAAGACATCACACCCAAAAAGATGTTTTATGGGGACAAAGTCGAATGCCAGATCGATGAGTTGGGAAATCTCTTGAACGATGAGCAATATAACCAAATTCGAACCCGTATGACAGATACTGGTTTCCGTTGCGGATTCACTTGCCTCTTCTATGGCGCCCCCGGAACAGGAAAGACCGAAACCGTGTTGCAATTGGCACGACAAACAGGTCGTGACATCCTACAAGTGAACATCTCTCAAATCAAGAGTTGCTGGGTTGGAGAGAGCGAGAAGAACATCAAGCAAGTGTTTGACAATTACAGGGCCAAAGTTAAAAATAGCCAGATAACACCCATTCTTCTCTTCAATGAGGCTGATGCCATCATTGGGGAACGCATGGAGGGAGCCAAGAGTGCAGTCAATAAGATGGAAAACAGCATCCAAAACATCATCTTGCAAGAGATGGAAACCCTCGATGGGATACTCATTGCCACGACCAATCTGGCCCAGAATATGGACAAGGCATTTGAGCGCAGATTCCTCTACAAGGTCAAGTTTGAAAAACCGACGATAGAAGCTCGGATGAACATGTGGCATGAGATGATCCCGAAACTGAACGAGGATGAATGCCGGATCTTGGCCACAAAATACGATTTCAGTGGAGGACAG
>JAEEGL015546568.1_pt1 | contig 10739 bp, 9 predicted proteins | sample 9134231 | NCBI WGS metagenome assembly JAEEGL01 (sample SAMN16246548, study PRJNA631951) | gut metagenome | biome: gut microbiome; feature: rumen; material: fiber-attached | host: Bos | place: Iran: Karaj | collected 2018-10 | reverse complement strand
GAAGTAGTTACACCTGAAGAATATGTAGGTACAGTTATGGGAGATATTAGTTCTCGTAGATGACTTATCCTTGGACAGACTCCAAGAGGAAATGCTACTGCTATCGAAGCAAAAGTTCCATTAGCTGAGATGTTTGGATACTCTACAGACCTTAGATCTAATACTCAGGGTAGAGCTCAATATACAATGCAAATGTCTAATTACGAAAAAGTTCCTGAAGCTCTTGCAAAAAAGATTATCGCTGAAAGAGCTGGAAATATAAAAGGAATGGATGATGAAGATTAATTAATTGAAATAAGAAAAAGGCTGATTCTTGAACGAGTCAGTCTTTTTTATAATATTTTATAATATCTAAAAAATCTTTCCTCCTTTGTAAAGGAGGGAGACCACATAGTGTGTGGAAGATTTTTACTCCATAATATACAAAAATCTCCCAGTCTCAGCTAGATGAACAAGCTTCGACACCCCTCTTTAAAAAGAGGGAAATCTATTATATATAAAATACCACTATGCCAATTTACGTTTATTAAAGATAGTTTGATTTTACATAATTTTTAAGTATGCTAAATAATGTAAATTAACATTTTAATTAATAATAATATATTCATGAAAAAACCAATTATTTGATGTCTAATCATGCTAACAGCATTTTGACTAAATTCAATCGTATTATGAGCATCATGTACAGATTTGTACTGATCAAATTCTACTGATTGGTGAGAAGATGAATGTATATGTAAAGCTTGATACATGCGAAACAAATCAAAAACTAAATGTGTAGAAGAAACTAGAGAACTTTGAAATTATCGATGTGCATATGATTATGGAGATTATGCAATAAGTGAAGAAGATGATTACAATAATTGTGTATGTAAAGATTGATACGAATTCAACTCACAAAATACTAAATGTATAAAAATAATCAAAAATAATAACACAAAAGATGAAGAACTAAAAGAAGCTATTGAATGGATGTACGAAAACTGATTAACTATATTCAACTCTCCTGATACATTTATGAGTAATGACAACTTAACTAGAGAACAGGCTTCTAAATTTTTTGCTCAATTTGCATCCAAAGTATTAAACAAAGATTTTACAGAAAATGTAGATTTAAGCATATTTTCAGATATCGGAAATGCTGATTCTTCACTAACATACTACATAATCCAATCAAATTATATGTGATTATTTCAGGGATCAAATTGAAAATTTATGCCATTTAACAAATTAACTCAAGCTCAAGCAATTGCTGTCGCAATTAGAATGATAGATTGATATTTGGATGAAACATCATGAAAACGATATGAAAATTATTACAATAACGCAAATAATTACTGACTACTAAAACGATGAAAATTTGATTTAACTACACTCGATAAAACAAACATAACTAGATGAGATATGGCTTTAATTTTGTATAATTTATATAAATATATAGAAAATGAAGATGTATATGATGTAATAGAGTATAATGATAATATAATAAATGCTAGCTCAGCATGTGTAAATGCTTTTGAACATATTTCAGAAATAGAAGAAAACTGAACATCAAAACAATTAAAAACATCCATAGATAATGCAATATCTGAATGTAAAGATTCACTCAAAGAACTATCTGAAATATGAGCATGGAATAATGATGATTCTTTTCAAAAAGCAACGATGAATCTAATTGCTAATGGAATTTTATTTCTAAATAAAGCCAAGGAAATTTTACCTTATCAAGATTTAACCAGTATAACTCCTAATCAAAAAGAAAAATTAAATAAAATGATTGATGAATTAGAAACTTTAGAAAATAAAATTGTAGAATCTAGTGATGAACTAACCAAAGTACAACAAGCTTTTGCCAAAAAATTTAGATACGAACTAGATTAGTAATATAATAATTTATTATTCAAAAAAAATAAAAAAGACTGATTCATTAATTTGAATCAGCTTTTTTTAATTAAGCCTTGATTTTTGGATATATTTATATAGATATACAACTCCGAAAACAAAAAAAATAGTTAACAACAAAAAATGCTTCAGGATGCTCCAGTTTTTAGAAAAGATTTTTAATTATTTCCTCCTTATAGGAGGAATCGTTATGTTAATTTTTATAATAATCTCCTTTATTGGAGAAATTAAAAAAATTATAAACGAAAAAAGAAAATCGCCCAAACAGTGAACCACTGTGCGGGGGTTTTTTCTTATTACAAAAAAAATTAACAAAAAAACTCATCAACACGAAACTAACCAACTCTCCTAAGAAAATATTAAAAAATTCTAAATTTTACCTATTAATTCTTTTTTTTCGTAGTAGATTTTGTAGTTTTTTTCACTGTCTTACTTACTGAAGTAGATTTTTTTCATTCAGATTTTTTAACTTTCTGTAATGTCTTTTTTCATTTTTCATACAACTCCTTTCCATCAGCCAAAAGTTCTTTTCAATCTTTCAAAAGCTTCTTTTTGTCTGCTTGTGTTTTATTCTTTTTTTTAACTGTTGCTAAAGTCTTTTTTCACTTTTCCAAAAATTCTTTTCCATCATCTATCAAATCACTGGATTGACTAAAAATTTTCTTACACTTGGATAATAAGTTAGAAATTCATGAAGCAACCATTTTGATTAGATTAAGAGAATAAAACATCTACCATTACAATACTACAATGAATCAAAAAATCAAGAAGGATTTTTTAACAAAGAAAAATTTTTAAATCAGATTGATTTTAAGCACATATTCAATATAATTATGAAATCAGTTAACAAAAACATCAATAAAATTTAATAACAAAATGAAAAAGCTAGTAAATTGGTGGAGAAATCTATACCACACACACAAAAAAACAGGAATAATCCTGTTAATAACAATAGTTCTAATTGGGGTATCATTTTTTTTTAAATATCCCCTCAAACAAATATTACAGGGGGGAATATCTATCTTAATTATAATTATAGGAATCCACCTAGCTGGGTGCTTTCCAAAAATAAATGAAAAAAAAATTATAATTGTCACAGTTTGTGCTGTGATAGGAATAATTATTTTAATCGAAATAGAATTACTTCCCATTTTATGGGAAGCTTACAATCTTTAAAAAAATGTGGCAGAAATGCCACTTTTTCTTACTTTTCACTTTTCTCTAAATATTCAGCCAACTGAACATAGGCACCTAAACTATAAAATTCAAATCTCTTCTCATCAGGAAAACATCATAAAGTTTTTTGTTCACCCTCAGGAATAAATACAAAGTCTCGACTCCACCCATACGTTCCTGATTTTTTTATATCAATCTTTCATTTAGTAATTCACCCAAATACAATAGGCTCACATCATGGTTCACAATAAGCAATAGATTCCTTAAAATAAGCTGATCTATCTTCCATTCCCTCCATCAATTTCAAAAGCCCATCCTCACCCAAAGTATCCTCTACATAACGAGTATATACTCCAGGAAAACCATTTAATCAATTTACAAACAAACCTGAATCATTTTTGATGACAGGTTTATTTAATTCATTAGCAGCCCATTTCGCAGAATATTTAGCCACATCTGATACATCATTCGCCTGAATTTCAGGAGTTTCCATTTTAATATTATCTATCTCATATCCAAGAGTTTCTAAAGCCTGCCTGGCACTAGCAATTTTAGCAGAATTTCCTGTTACATAGGTCAATTTTTTCATAATTTATAATCAAGATAAAGCATATCAATGGACATATTACTATAATACACCAAAAATTCAATAGAACAATACACAATCAATTATAAATCGAATTTGTAAATTTCAATTGATTTTATTTATATTTTTTTTATAATTAAAGAATCGGAAAACAAAAAAATCGAAAAACAAAATAAAGTCTAACTTAAACAAAAAACATCATGGAACAAACATTAAAAAACGGAGAAATTTTTTCCTTTGAAAAACCAATCTCGTTAGAACAGATTGGATTTGACATTTTCAAAGACACTTTCTTACATCTATTAAATAAACACGAAATTCCGATAGAACTTATCGGAGCATATATCGGTAAACTACCAAGACCAATTGTAGAAAACCATTATGCACACAAAAAAAACGCACCTTATTTCGAGGAAATCGTTACCTTTATGACATCTAAACCCTCTGCCCTACTCAAATTTAAGATAACATGTCCTACTGTAGATGACAACCTATTCAATCTAATAAAAGAAAAGGTTATCGGGCCAACCGATCCTAAAGAGGCCCTACCTTTTACGATGCGCTACATGTTTGGCACCGATATAATGAGGAACGGTCTGCACTTTCCGACATCTTTAGATGATGCAATTATGGAATATCCAAACCTACTTGAGGCCGTACCTTATTTACGGGAAATACCTATCATTAAGGCTGCGTAAAACCAAAAAAATCTACATTGGATAGCGGATGTACGCTATCCATTTTCGTACTAAAAAAATTTAAACTTCCACTACCTGCATTTTTCAATCCAAATCCTGATATTCCAATTTCCATGCCGTAAGTTGCATTGGGATATTTTCATCTTCACGACCATATAAATAATCTCACTGAATTGGCAGTCAATGATTGGATAAATGGTATCTAATCTGATGAGTCCTTCATGTAAGTATCTGTAACTGCATTTTTACCAGTCACTCTCCTATCTCTTCAAAACTTAAAATTTTCGTGATTCACATTTTTGGTGTACAATTTGGAACTTTTGCTACCACAGTCTCCTGTATATAATATGGCAATCAGATTTTTTTTATTTCATTCAAAAATTCCTTTCATTTTGGAGTAATTTCGCAAACTGCACGATAATATTTCTGTAAAGGTGTAGATTCTTTTTCTTCTAAACTAGAAGATTCTGATTTCTCCTGAAAAAGAGATTTAAAGTGCTGGAGTCATCTCTCCGTTTTTGCTACAATCATCAATCAATCTGTATCTTTGTCCAATCTGTGTACTAATCCTGCCCTAATAAAATTTCCATAACTAGGCAGATCTTTATAATGCTGATAAAGGAAAGCTACAACCGAAGGCTTTTTCGCATCTCGAATACTATTAGGATGAGAAAGTACTCATTTTGGTTTATTTAATATAATATAATCTTCTTCCTCACGAACGATTGGAATATCTATTTTCTCCGCTTCATCCAAAATAATTGGCGATAAATAACGCTCCAATTCATCAATCTGAACTTTATCCGAAGTTTTGAGTTTATATGATTTCTTCACTACCCTTCCATTTACCTGAATTCCTCCCCTTTCAATAATATGATGAAAAAAATTTCTGGAATAAGAAAACTGAGGGCTTAATCGTGAATCAATTCTATCTCATCATTTTCATTCATAAAGTATTTCTTGCATCATAACAATATTTATAAATCTGACTTTAATCTACTTTTTCATACATTTTATACAAGTGAAAAAAATATCAAGTAAAAAAGTCTGATAAAATTTGCATTTCAAAAAATTTTATTTATACTTAAATTAGTTTATTTATTAAACATAAATTAATGACACAAACACAAGATGAACAAAATGTGCAAACTTCGGGAGCTCAAGCACAAGATCCAACTTCTACTACTCAAGCTACAGGAGTTACTGCGGATAACACTTCTACCCCTGATCTAAGTGCAGTAGATTTATCTACAGAATCTACCACATCTACAGAAGCACAAACTAATAACACAACTCAAACAGACAATAATTCTCAAAGTTTATTAGAAGAATGAATTCAGACTGTAAAAAGTGCCTGACAATGAGTTATCGAATGATGAAAATCTGCTGTCGAATGAGCTGTATCTACTACAACTAATGTTGTAAAAAATTGAGTAGATACTGTTATTCAAACTGGTCAAAGTGTAGCTCAAGTATGACAGGAAGCTGTTCAATGAGTTATTTGAGCTGGTCAAAACGTTGTTGAATGAGCTGTTGGAATCTGACAAAACCTAATAGAATGAGTATGATCTACAATACAAAATATGACTTCAAGCGATTGAATTATCGAATGAGGTAAAGCTGTAATTCAATGAGCAGTAGCAACTACAGCTAACGTGGTAAAAGCATGAGTAGAAACAATCACACAAGCTGGTCAAAATATTGTTCAATCATGACAAAATATTATTCAATGAACAATATGAGCTGGTCAAAATATTGTTCAATGAGCTGTTGGAATGGCATGAAATGTAGCAGAATGAATTTGATCTACTATCGAGAATACTACAAATAATGTAACTGGATGAGTAGTTCAACAATGAAACCAACCAGTACAAAACAATACTCCTAATACTGTCTCTCAGTGAGTACAAAATCTATGAGCACAAGCAAGAGATACTCTCCAAGAAACATGACAAAAAGCAAAATGATTCTTTAGTGGACTATGGGATAATTTAAAATCTAGCTTTTCAACAAAAGGTGCTAATGATATTTTACAGCAAGCATCAGCTCCATTAGAACATCCTGCACAGCCAACAAACACTGAAGCTCCAGCAGCCCAGCCTACTGCCCCTGTAGCTCAGCCTGTCACTCCTGTTGCACAACCTACAGCTTCAACAGAGCAAGTAGCTACTCCTGTTGCACAACCTGAAACTATGCAGCCTACTACTCCTGAAGTTCAAATTTGAGATACTCAGCAGCCAACTCAAACAAACATGGCAGCTTAATATAACATATGAAAACTCCTTAATCACAAAATTATGGAGTTTTTTTATAAAGAAAATTTGAAAATTATAATAAAATTTATATATTACCCTTACTCAAAAAAAGGAAGATTGGCCGAGTGGTTGAAGGCGCACGTCTCGAACACGTGTATTCGTTCACACGAATCTAGGGTTCGAATCCCTAATCTTCCGAGTTTTTGATTGTATTTACTATAAATAAAATTTTCATGAAAAAATTTCGAGATAAAATTCTGATATACCTAAAAGGTATGCTAATGTGAGCATGTGACGTAGTTCCATGAGTAAGTGGAGGAACTATTGCAGTAATCACCTGAATATACGAAAGACTAATTCAAGCCATCAAGAATATAGTTCCAAATTTAAAATTATTCTTTACATGAAAATGGAAAACTTTTCGAAAAAATATTGATTGAACGTTTTTATTATGTCTAATTCTTTGAATCTGAACTAGCATTTTTCTTTTTGCAAGTATAATAACGAATGCTATAGAAAATTATCCAATATTAATTTGGTCATTTTTTATGGGGTTAATTCTGATTTCTGCCATTTTTCTATGAAAACAAGTTAAACGAAATCGGAAAACTATTCTATGTTTGATTATATTTTGAATTTTAGCATTCTGAATCACAAATCCATCAAACACTCCACTCACGACTACTTCCACTCGACGACGAATTTTATTATGTGGATCTATTGCAATTTGTGCAATGATTTTACCTGGAATTTCTGGTAGTTTCATACTTGTATTATTATGAATGTATAGAACGATTATGTTAGCAGTTAAAAATCTTGATATAGTTACAATTTGTATTTTTTGAATATGAGCCATAATTGGAATTGTCTTATTTTCAAATGTTCTTTCTTGGTTATTCAAACACTATAAAATGATAACTCTAGCTTCATTGACTGGATTTATGCTTGGTTCTTTAAATAAAATATGGCCATGGAAAGAAACTTTGGATGCTGATTTATGAATAGAAAAAAATATTTTACCAAATAAATATGAAGTAATTACATGAGATAGTAATCAGATTTTATGAGCTATCATTTGTTTCTTAGTAGGAATTGGTATCGTATTATTGATTGAATTTCTTGGAAAAAAGTTTAGCAAAAAATAATACAAAGCTGGAGGGATTAATTCACCCGTCGCTACACTCATTCCTTCTTACCAAGATAAAATTAAAAAATTATTTGAAAACTAAATCATAAAAAGTAAAACTTTTATTGGTTTTATATTTTATTTACCCATTCATCATATGAAAAAGTTTATATTAAGTTTGACAACAATATCACTAATCTTTATATCATGATCCACTTTTGCACAAGAAAGTGATTGGATTAAACATGACGTGGATGCCTGAACTATTACAGTATATTCAGCAGATGGAAGCTATGGAATAGTTATTCAAGACAAAAATTTATGAGCAACCGAAGTATGATGATGAACGTGAGCTTCCACATGATCGTATGGATGTTATTATCAGCGGTGAAACAATTATTGTTTTCCATCAGATCCAAATGCAAGTATAACCATCTCATCAACCAAAGTGGATGCATCAACTTATTGACCCGAAAATCCATATTCTAGTGGTACTTTCATAAAAAGACCTGCAAATTATAACAAACGAACTTCTGACCGAAGCAGCGTACGTAATGATAATTTACGATGATGAACATGAGATGATGAAACTAATGGATGGGGATTAACATCTAATAATCCTATAACAGGTAGACAATGACCATGCCCAGAATGATGGCATGTACCAAGTGTATGAGAGATTGATGAATTTGTTGTAATGCGATACAATCATAAATATAATGCTGATTTACCAACATGAGCTTTAATCAATTCAGATACATTACAGGGAGAAGATATTAACGTTGCTGCTGATTTTTCAAATGATATATTCATGCCTTTCGCATCAATACGTTGGTGAGACGATTGAACGCTTCCAACATATTATTATAATATCGCTGGTCAATTCTGGTCATCTACTCCATATTCTAGAATGTGATTTACATTAAGTTTCACACTGCGAAATGGTAAATCATGATTAATTAAAAATGCTGCATATTTAGCAGATGATAATTATCGTAGTACAGCAATGTCCGTTCGTTGTTTCAAAAATGAACGTGTATATGTAGACAACTCCAACACTTTAACTCTCAGCATAATGTCTGGAGAAAATGCGATTAGTACATGAATATTATTTACCAATGATGAACCGATTACATCTGGACAACTTCTGGACGCTGTTAGCTGGCTTTCTACCGAGATAAATCTTTCTACAGGATATCATTTTGGATGGTATACTGAAACTGAATGAATTGAAACTGGATTTGATTTAAACACAGCTATATCAGAATGAACAATCACATCTAGCTTGACCCTCACATGAAAAATAGAACCAAATAAATATATAATCAGATTTTTAGACGAAAATGGTACTGAAATAACATCTAGTGAATTTATTTATGACCAAGAAACTCAACTACCGACAAACACCAGTACCAAACAGTGATACACATTCAAATGATGGAAAGATTTACAGTGAAATACTTATAACGACTGAGCTACTGTCAAAAATTTAACTACAAATGATTGAGATATTTTGGAATTTACTCAGATTCGAGAAAAAAACGCTAAACCATCGTGACATAGTTGATGATGAAGTAGATGACGAGATTCTAAACCTAAAGAATCTCAAACAGATACTCACTGAACAACAGATGATGAAAAATCTAACAAAAATACTGATATTGAAGATGAAAATGAAAAACAAGAAATTTTTGAGATAATTAATTATAACCCAGATCTTCCTGATGATCAACAAACACTAACTGATGGTTTAACTCCAGAAATGCATAAAGCCTATAAATTCGCATATAAACACGGAATCACAACTATGCCAACTATTCTAGAAGCTGATATGTTTTGACGTTTAGATAGAATATCTATGGCTAAAATGCTATCACAATATGCCATTAATGTATTATGAAAGACTCCAAATATAAATATTGGAGTTCCTGACTTCCCAGATATAACTCGAGAATTAAATGAACAGTTTTGAAACGCAGTAACATTATCATATCAATTATGAATAATGTGAATAAATATTGACGAATTTAGACCATTTGACTTAGTACCTAGAAGTGAATTTGGTACTGCTCTATCCAGAATGTTATTTCAAACTTCTGACTGAGAATATGAAAAAACTGATGAATATTACACTCTACATTTTGAAAAATTAAAAAAAGAATGAATTATGAGTATGTTAGATCCAAGTATAGAAGAGCTTAGATGATATGTAATGATTATGCTTATGAGAAGTACTAAGAAAAATTAGTTTTTATAGTTTTGCTCCTTTTTAAAGGAGCTGCCGAAGTTTGCTTCGCTAACGGAGGCTGAGGATTTTTAAGTATATTAAGAATAAAAATCCCCACCCTGATAAATACCGCATAGCGGCATAAATCGGGGAACTCTTTTGCCCATGTGCTCCTCTTGTTTGCCCCTTTCAAGTGGAAATCCCAACAAGTCGGGAAAGGGGTTAAAATCCCTCTCCCCGATAAATCGGGGCTTCTCCCTTTAAAAAAGGAGAACAAACTAGCACATAAGATTTTCACCACGCTAAACGTGGCAGACTTCATTTCTCTCAGAATGACACAATTAAAAAAAATTTAATTGAAAAGTGTAACTGAAAAAGTAAAATCAAAGTTAGATTTATTAATTAGATTAATTTTATGATTATCTGAAACGAGCAAGCTTCACAGACACTTAAAAAATACATTAACAATGTAATCGAAACCTGAAAATGAACTCAGTTTTTTTTGCTTGCTGGCCCAAATTGAATCTGAAAAATATCACATGCAAAGGCAATAATTGAAGAAATATTATGACCATACATGTATAGTGATTGCTTATTCGTTCAGGATTTTGAACCATTTACTGGAAAATTTCATACGATTCCAGTTGAAGTTAAAGATGATAAGAAATATATCCAATTTCCAGATGAAACTCAGCATGAAAATTATGGAGTAAGAGAGATGAATGAATGGCTTCTGAATTCAAGTTTTTCGTGAAAAAGATTTCTCTTG
>JAEEGL015438531.1_pt1 | contig 10739 bp, 8 predicted proteins | sample 9134231 | NCBI WGS metagenome assembly JAEEGL01 (sample SAMN16246548, study PRJNA631951) | gut metagenome | biome: gut microbiome; feature: rumen; material: fiber-attached | host: Bos | place: Iran: Karaj | collected 2018-10 | reverse complement strand
GGACTTAACATGGAAGGCTTCAAGTCTCTTGACGAAGGCGCTTCAGTTGAGTTTGACGTAGTTAACGGAGAGAAAGGTCCTCAGGCAACTAACGTAACAAAGTTATAATCTCCGAGATTGTGCCTTTTTTACTATATAGGATTATGTGGGGAAAAGAATCAGCACCAGGGATTATAAAAAAGGAACCGACATCCGGTTCCTTTTTTATTGCCGATATATTTACTTGTTCTGTTGAAGTACCTGCTGAGACATCGCTTCGTTCTGCTTCATCTGGGCTTCTATGCTCGCAGCCGCTTCTCTTAAATCCATGTGGACACGTTGGAAGGCCGCTACAACCTGGGGATCGAACTGAACGCCCGCACCCTGTGTGATTATATTGTATGCCTCTTCATGCGTCTTTGCTTTTTTGTAACTTCTCTCCGCTACAAGTCCGTCGTAAACGTCCGCAACCGCAAGTATCCTTGCGAGTATCGGGATGTTGGCACCCGCAAGCCTGTCCGGATATCCGTTCCCGTCCACTCTCTCATGATGATATTTCGCCATCTGGAACGTATAGTACAGGAACTTGTTATTCGGCAGAAGATAGGCATATTTCTGTATAGCGGCTGCTGCCATCGTTGTATGTGACTTCATGAGCGCAAATTCCGAATCGGTGTACTTACCGACCTTCGATAAAACCGCATCAGGGACACCGATCTTACCCATGTCATGAAGACGTGAAGAAAGCAGTATCAGTTCGAAATCAGCGGGGTCTATTCCGTAGTTGACGCCCGACAGGAGCATCTCCTTAAGCAGTATCTCCATATACTTCGTAACGCAGATCGTATGCATTCCCGTATACGGGTCTTTCTGCGCGATAAGGTCCGTTATGATACCGATGATGAAATACTCCAGATTCATCGCGTTCCTTGCCTGGAAGCTCGCCGCCTGCTGGAGCTGTGAATTGTATGTGTTCATCTGGTTCTTATACTCAAGAACATCAGACTGAAGTTCCATACGCTTACGGAGAAGATCCGGTATTATCGGTTTACGGATAAAATCGACCGCGCCGAGTCTGTATGCTTCCATCTCGGTCGTATTCTCTTTATCACCGGATACGAACAGAACGGGAATGTTCCTCGTCTTCTCACTCGTCTTGAGACGCATTATTAAATCAAAGCCGTTGATACCGGGCATGGCAACATCAAGCAGGATAAAGTCCGGCATGATCGTTGACTTTGCCAGACGCTGGAGTGCCGATTTGGGATTGTCTATATCGATGATCTTGAACTGTCTCTCAAGTGCCTTCTTGGCGACAAGAAGCTCCGTATTGTTATCATCGATTATCATTACCGTATACATTCAATGATCTCCTCTATCTTAAGGGGTCCTCCGAATATATCAAGGCCTGAGCCTACCGTAAAATCAACTCTGCCTTCACCCAGATCGTTAAGATGTCTTATATCATCGTATGAAGAAATCCCGCCCGCATAACAGATCTTCTTACAGGAAGTCTTCAGGATACCTATCAGTCTCTCATCGATCCCCGCGGACTTTCCTTCTGAATCTACCGCATGAACGAGAAATTCGTCGCAGTACCTGCCGAGCCTTTCAAACAGCTGCTTACCGACGATCTCGTCTGTTTCCTTCTGCCACCTGTCGGTCACGACTTTGTAACCGTCCTGCGTATATCTGCAGCTAAGATCGAGAACGATCCGCTCCGATCCGACGGCATCGACAAGGGCATTGAGATTATCCATGTTGATCACTCCGCCGGAAAAAACAAAACTTGTGACCACTACATGGCTCGCGCCTGCATCTATATATTCTGCTGCATTACCGGCATTGATCCCGCCGCCTGACATAAGTCCGCCGGGATATGCTGCAAGGGCTTCCATGACCTGAGCCTTTGAGGCATCGTGATATTCACTCGAGCTGCCGTTCAGATTGATGACGTGCCCGCCCCTTAAACCGTAGCTTTCATAAAGCTTTGCGTAATATGCACTCCCTTTATCGGCCACAAAATTCTCGTGGGCGCTGTCATCCTTGTCGTTAAGGGTACTTCCGACGATCTGCTTAACTTTGCCGTTGTGTATATCGATGCAGGGGCGAAATTCCATATCAAACCTTCAGGCGTTTAAAACATCCGACATATCATATCTGCCGGCGGGTTTGCCTGCCACAAACTTGGCAGCTTCAACTGCGCCTTTTGCAAAAACGGCACGCGAATACGCGGTATGCGAGAACGTTATGACCTCATCGCGGCCGGCGAAGATAACATCATGATCTCCGACGATCGTACCGCCTCTTACCGCTGATATTCCTATCTCGGTATCGGGTCTGACCGCTCTCCTGCCTGATCTGTCAAAAACATAGTCCTTCTTTGACGCAAGTCCTTCATTTACCGAATCGGCAAGCGCAAGGGCTGTTCCGCTCGGCGCATCAAGCTTTGTGCGATGATGCTTTTCCACTATCTCAATGTCAAAGCCCGCTTCCGCAAGCTTTGCCGAATTCTCTTTAAGTATCTTCTGTATAATGTTTATGCCCATTGACATGTTTGCGGACTTGAACATCGGAACAGAAGAAGATGCACTTTCGATCTTTGCAAGTGTTTCGTCCGACAACCCGGTTGTACACTCCACAAGGGGTATCTTATTCGAAACACACCAGTCAATGACTTTGTCGACAGCCGCAGCATTTCCGAAATCAACAACGACATCCGCACCTGCACTCACCTTTTCAATACTGTCAACAACGGGAAATTTACCGTCAGATTCCGTATTGATATCAACACCGGCTACGATCTCGATACCGGGATCCTCGTCGACTATCTGTGAGATCATCTTACCCATACGGCCGTTACAGCCGTGCATGATCATCTTTACCATTACAGTACCCCGTACTCTTCCATAGCAGCCTTAAGGATCTTCACGTTGTCAGGCTCCATCTCGCACAGCGGACGGCGAAGGACACCGCGGTCTCTTCCCTGAAGCTCGAGAGCCTTCTTGACGGGGATCGGGTTAACCTCGCAGAACAGCGCATTACAAAGCGGTATAGCATCGAGCTGTCTTCTTGCCGCAAGTACAGGATCGTTATCAAGAAACGCCTGGGCGATATCATGTGTCTTGCGGGGTGCGACATTTGAAAGGACCGAAATAACTCCGAGTCCGCCAAGTGCCATGATCGGAATGATCTGATCGTCGTTACCCGAATAAAGCTCTATCTCATCGCCGCAAAGACTCATAAGCTTTGCTATCTGCGATATATTGCCGCTTGCTTCCTTGATACCGACTATGTTCTCGACATCATGGACAAGTGTCGCAACCGTCTGCGGCATTATGTTGCATCCGGTCCTGCTCGGTACGTTGTAAAGGATCATCGGTACCTTGACCGAGTTGGCAACCATCGTGAAGTGCTCTATAAGTCCCTTCTGCGTTGACTTATTGTAATAAGGTGTTACGACAAGCAATGCGTCGACACCATACTTTTCCGCTTCCTGTGACAGGTATATCGCGGTCTCGGTACAATTCGAACCTGTTCCGGCGATAACGGGTATCCTGTGATCAACAACCTCCACGCAGAACTTGATGCATTCAAGATGCTCTTCATGAGAAAGACATGATGCTTCACCGGTAGTTCCGCATACTACTATCGCATCGGTACCGTTCTCGATCTGATATTCAATCTGCTCTCTGAACTTATCGTAATCCACTTCTCCATTAGGATGAAACGGTGTGCATATTGCTACGGCAGCTCCTTTAAATACAGACATTTTTTCTCTCCTCCGTTAATCTAAACTGATGATTTATCAGGAATTCATGCCGAGACTGACTATCCAGTCCAGCGGCTGCTGATTGATAAATATCGGAACAACTATTACAACCGATCCGTTGATATCCAGCGGATCCTTTGAAAGCGTCGGCGGCATGAGATTAAGGTTCATTCCCTCATTGCTCTTCTCCGTCGCAAAAAGTCCGTTACATATATTGATGAATTCTCCGACAGAATCAAGTGCGTTAACACCTACACCATCAAAGAACTGCTTGGCAAATGCTTCGGCTATCGCAAGAATGCCTTTGTCATCGCCTGAAAATGCTGTGACAACATTATAGTCACCGACTATCTGCTGCATCGCAACGGCACCCGTTCTGTAGTTGGATGTCGTATACCCTCTCTTTATCGATATATCATCCGATGCAAGACGATTTATACACCTGAAAGTAAGAGACATAAGGTCCATAAACGGTCCGTTCGGAAGCTCCGGCAGGAACAGCGGCAGGATCCGGTCAACATCACCCGACTTTATCGCATCCATGTCGGCGAATGTAAATCCGTTTTCCTTCTTGAAATAATCAAGTGCTCCTTCTATCTGTTCAAGTGTAAGTATCTCTTTATCAACGGCACTCTGGCAGAATATCATGTATTCACTTCCCTGAAGCTTCAAAAGACGCTCCACCTGAACATCGGTAAGATATCCCATCGAGACAGCTATATCACCGAATTTTCTGTCCATAAGCTGCTGCTTTTGATTTACTTCTTCGGCCTGTTCTTCGGTCATGAGCTTTTCGGAAACAGCTATAAGACCGAGCTTGACCCTTGTTCTGTCAAAGTGCATCTTGATGGTCAGAAACTCATCTTCCGTTATTATCTTCTTCTTGATAAGGTAATTGCCAAAAATGTTCGCAAACATGATCTCTCCTTTTCGCAGAACCCCTAACCCGAATGATACAAAAAAAATCGATAATTGTCTTTATATTTATTGATCTTTCTTTTTGGCAAATCCCGCACGCTTTCGAAGCGTAGGATCAAGTATCTTCTTACGTATCCGCAGTGATTCGGGCGTGATCTCCAAAAGCTCGTCCGTATCTATGAATTCAAGAGCCTGCTCAAGAGAGAGGATCCTTGGCGGAGAAAGTCTTAATGCGTCATCGCTTCCCGACGCTCTCGTGTTCGTAAGATGCTTACTCTTGCATACGTTTATCTCAACATCCTCTGTCTTTCCGGTCTGTCCTATGACCATGCCGGCATAGACTTTCTCTCCCGCGCCGATGAACAGCACACCGCGTTCCTGTGCCTGGAACAGTCCGTATGTAACGGATTCGCCCGTCTCGAACGATATAATGCTGCCCTGCTTTCTGAACTGTATATCTCCCTTGTACGGTGCGTACTCATCGAAGATCGTATTTATGATGCCTTCGCCCTTTGTATCTGTCATGAACTCACCACGGTATCCGATCAGTCCCCTTGCGGGTATCGAAAACTCAAGTCTCTGGTATCCGCCTGTGATCGGTGTCATGTTTAAGAGTTCACCTTTACGTGATCCGAGCTTTTCTATGACATTGCCTGCATAGGTTTCCGGAACGTCGATATATGCAACTTCCATAGGTTCGGTCTTTCGTCCCTTGGAATCTTCGCGATACAGAACTTCCGCTTTGCTGACCGCAAATTCATATCCTTCGCGGCGCATATTCTCGATAAGGACGGAAAGGTGCAGTTCGCCTCTTCCGGACACTTTGAACGAATCGGTGGAATCGGTCTCTTCGACACGCAGCGACACGTCCGTGTTAAGCTCGCGCATCAGTCTCTCACGGAGATGACGCGATGTTACAAACTTACCTTCCTGGCCTGCGAGCGGTGAATCATTTACCATGAAATTCATTGAGATCGTAGGCTCGGAAATTTTCTGGAACGGTATCGGCTCGGGATTTTCCGGATCGCAAATCGTGTCGCCGATATGTATGTCGGATATACCCGATACAGCGACTATCGAGCCGACCGTGGCTTCCTTGACATTTACTTTGTTAAGGCCGTCATATTCGTAAAGCGCGGATACTTTGACCTTTCTCTGCTTGTCGGGTTCATGATGGTTTACTATTACAAAATCGCGGTTTATGCCGATCGTCCCGTTTTCGACTTTTCCTACGCCGATACGTCCGACATATTCGTTGTAATCTATCGTACTGATCAGAACCTGCGTACCCGAATCAAAATCCCCTTCAGGTGCGGGAATGTAATTAACAATCGCATCAAAAAGCGGGATCATCGTCTTTTCGAGCTTATCCGGCTCGGTACCGCTCATACCGTTCTTCGCCGATGCATAGATGAACGGGCAGTCAAGCTGTTCATCACTTGCATCAAGGTCCATGAAGAGTTCAAGAACCTCATCGACTACCTCTTCGCATCTTGCCTCGGGTCTGTCGACCTTATTGACGCAAACGAGAACAGGAAGTTTTAAACTCATGGCTTTTTTGAGCACGAATTTCGTCTGCGGCATAACGCCTTCAAATGCGTCAACGACAAGTACGGCGCCGTCCACCATTTTAAGGACACGTTCGACTTCCCCGCCGAAATCCGCGTGTCCCGGAGTGTCGACGATGTTGATCTTAACGTTCTTGTATGAAACCGCTGTATTCTTGGAGAGTATCGTTATGCCTCTCTCCCGCTCGATGTCATTTGAATCCATGACACGCTCGGCCACTTCCTGGTTATCGCGGAAAACCCCGCTCTGCTTTAAAAGCTCATCGACAAGCGTAGTCTTGCCGTGGTCTACATGCGCGATTATCGCGATGTTTCTGATGTCTTCTCTTTTTTTGATCATATTCCAAGGATCCTTGTCGCAAATTGAAAATAAATAAGGAGTGAGAGCGCATCCACTATCGTAGTGATGAACGGCGAAGCCATTACCGCCGGGTCAAATCCGATCTTCTGGGCTATCATCGGGAGCGAACATCCGACAATCTTGGCAAAGAACACCGTCACGATAAGAGTAAGGCATACAACAAGCGCAACTATCACGGAAACGTTATCAAACAGCATGATCTTCGCGAAGCCCGCGATCGCAAGTGTGATACCGCATACTACCGCAACCCTTATCTCCTTCCATATAACTTTGAAAATGTCACCCCACTCGATCTCTTCAAGTGAGAGTCCACGGATGATCGTAACGCTCGCCTGTCCGCCTGCATTTCCGCCCGTATCCATGAGCATCGGAATGAAGCTCGTAAGAACGACATAAGCTCCAAGCGCATTCTCATAGTGAGTGATTATCTTACCTGTGACAGTCGCACTTATCATGAGCAGAAGCAGCCAGGGAATACGCTTCTTCCACGTCTCGAACGTGTCCGTCTTCATGTACGGCTTATCGGTAGGCAGGATAGCTGCCATCTTTTCGATATCCTCCGTAACCTCTTCCTGCAGGATATCGACAACGTCATCGATGGTGATGATACCGACGAGACGACCTTCGTTGTCAACGACAGGCATCGTCGTAAGGTCGTATTTCTGGAACATCTTGGCGACCTCTTCCTGGTCGGTCATCGTATTTGTCGAGATGACGTTTTCATTCATGAACTCGACAACATGTGTATCAGGCTGATTGATCAAAAGGTCTCTGAGCGATACGGTTCCTATCAGGTGTCGTCCGAGATCGAGAACATAACACGTGTCGATCGTTTCCTTGTCGACGCCCACTCTTCTGATCCTGTCTATACATTCCTGGACGGTAAGATTTTCCTTAAGATCCACGAACTCGACCGTCATAAGACTTCCGGCCGAATCCTCGGGATAACGGAGCAGATGGTTGATATCTCTCCTTGCTTCGGGATCCGCGTTGGCAAGCAGCTTCTTGACAAGACCCGCCGGCATCTCTTCCATAAGGTCCGCGGCATCGTCGGCCATCAGATTGTTGATGATGTTCGCCGCTTCACGATCCGTAAGGGTCGTTATGATCTCCTGTTCCAGTTCGACCGGCAGATATGCAAACACTTCCGCGGCAATGCTTTTCGGAAGGATACGGAACACCTTTATCTGCTCTTCGTGCGGCATCTCTTCCAGCGCCGCAGCGATATCGGCCTCGTTCCACTGCGTAAGCTCTTGTCGGAGTCGGGTATACTGCTTTTCTTCAACAAGCTGTAATATTTCTTCCATCGTCATTTTTTCATCCATACCCGTTCCTCCTTTCCGAATCCGAAAGATCACTCCATGATCTTTATACTGCCATCAAGCGTGGCATACTTAACGCTTGCCGGCTCGCCGATCACTGCTCTTCCCGATGTTACATCGGTCAGTGCCGCGATCAGGGCATCGGCATCTTCAACGATCGCCTTTGCTCTTACTCTCTCATTGTATTCTATATCCGAAAGAGCATATCCCTTTTGAGCGCACATATACTGTATTTTCCCGAGATCGTTATAATCACAGTCAATATCTATGACAAATCCCGATATCTTTTTGATCAGCTCGCAGTTTTTAAGGCCTTCCTTTACCGCCGTTGAGTAGGCACGTACAAGGCCGCCGGTACCAATGAGCGTTCCGCCGAAGTATCTCGTAACAACAACGCATACGTTCGTGACACTGCTTCCGGTCAGGACATCGAGCATCGGACGTCCCGCAGTTCCCGACGGTTCTCCGTCATCGGAGCAGCGTGTTTTCGACCCGTCATCGCCAAGTATAAAAGCGCTGCAGTTATGTCGCGCGTCCCAATATTTTTTCTTCATTGCCGCAATAAAAGCCGCAGCCTCTTCCTCGGAAGAGACCGGCTCGATAGTTGCTATGAAGCGGGATTTCTTTTCCTCGTACTCGCCCGATCCGCCTTTATATAATGTGTACCATTCCATGACTAAACGATCGGTCGCATTTACTGTGGCAGAGCCTGCTGTTGCTGCAAAAGGAGTGCCTGCTGCTGTTGCAGGAGCAACGCCTGCTGCTGTTGCGCCGCAAGTGCCGCCTGTTGTGCCGCTGCTGCCGCTGCCGCATTCGGATCGAGAGCTGCGTTCGGATCAGTTGTAAGCGCTGCCGGATCGACGCCCGGTATCAGACCTGCCGCCTGCATCTGCAACAGGTTGTAGTAGTCCTGTGCACTCACACCGTTTATCAGACTGTGTTCGCAGAATCCACCCGCAGTAGGTTCTCCCTCATATGCATAAGGACAGGTACTCGTAGCCTTCTGTCCGGTCATCGCGCATACAAGGCCGGTATCAAACACGCTTCCGTAGTGGTTGCTGCAAGGCTCGGTCGGGACTGTTCCCGTGGCAAAATATTCCGTGATCGCCGAACCGTCCGCACGGCACACGTCCGTAGCAAGTCCACCCGTTCTCTTACATACCGTTGCTGTCGTGATGCCTTCCGGCATCGTGAACGACTTGTATTCCTTGCCTTCATGAACGCGGCTCATTATCGCTTTCCAAAGGATCTTTGCGGTATTTGTCTCACCGCTTCCGTTCATGTGTACGTTATTATCGTATCCGCTCCATGTACAGCATGTGTAGTACGGCGTAAATCCGGAGAACCATACGTCGACGTTACTCGTTGTCGTACCGGTCTTACCTGCTATCGCCATGTTGTCGAACCTGACTCTTGCACCGGTACCCTTTGTAACAACGTCCTCCATCGCATCGGTCAGAAGGAATGCCGTCGTTTCCTTGAGCACACGTCTTGTCTTCGGAGTATTGTCTATAAGAACGTTTCCGTCATGATCGAGTATCTTCGTGTAGAACATCGGCTTGATATACTCGCCGCCGTTGGCGATGGTCGCGAACGCAGCCGTCATCTCCATATTTGTGATACCGTCGGTCAGACCACCGAGTGCGAGCGCCTGGGTGATATCCGATGATATGCTTCCGTCCCATTCCGTCCTTCTGTCAACAAGTGTAGTGAAGCCGAAGTTTAACAGATAATCAAAGCCAAGCTGCGGCGTGATCTCCGTGATCGTCTTGACCGCAACGATGTTCAGCGACTGTTCTATACCGTAACGGTACGTACATATTCCCTTGTAACCGCTGTACCAGTTCTTGACAGGACGTCCGTTTGCATATGCGTACGGCTCGTCGACCTGGGTTGAAGCAAGTGATTTTCCGCCTGCGTCAAGTGCGGGAGCATATGCTGCCAGGACCTTGAAACACGACCCGGGCTGACGTTTCGTATCCGTTGCACGGTTAAGTGTAAGAGATGCTTTCTTAGTTCCTCTTCCGCCGACAACAGCCTTAACCTGTCCGGTCGACTGCTCGATTATCGTGATACTTGCCTGCGGCTGCGGTGTGAGCGAGATCGATTCCGTAACAAAATTGTATCCGGGCTCTTCCACATCAGACTTGAACTCTTCTATTGCCGCATATGCATCATCTTCCGTATCGAATATACAGTTGAAGCCCTTTCCTCTCTTTTCCTTGAAATGCTTTTCAAAGAACTGCGTGGAGAAATTGACGGCTTCATTATTCGCGTCCGTATAGGACGCTTCGTATTTCAGATAATATCTGACTCTGGGCGGATAGTTCTCTTCGTTCGCAAACTCCTCATCACATATCTTCTGTATAGTCGGATCCTGCGTCGTGAATATCGACAGACCGCCGGAATAAAGAGCGTTATATGCCTGGACATCCGAATAACCGAGATTGTCTCTTAGATCGTTCATTACCTGCTCGGTAAGCTCGTCGACAAAGTAAGTGTATATCGTCTTTTTCTCGGTTTTCTCATTGACTACCTGAATACGCGAATATACGTCATCGGCCAATGCCTCGTTATACTGCGCATCACTGATATAGCCCTGGTCTCTCATCTTCCGCAGAACTTCTTCTCTTCTCTCTTTATTTTTGTCGGGATGAGAGATCGGGTTCCACTTCGAAGGGTTCTGCGTGATACATGCAATGACCGCACTTTCGGAGATCGTAAGATCCGAAACGTTCTTACCGAAATAACGCTGGCTGGCAGCCTGAACACCGAGAGTTCCCTGACCTAAGTTGATCGTGTTGAGATAGTTCTCAAGT
>JAEEGL015329499.1_pt1 | contig 10739 bp, 9 predicted proteins | sample 9134231 | NCBI WGS metagenome assembly JAEEGL01 (sample SAMN16246548, study PRJNA631951) | gut metagenome | biome: gut microbiome; feature: rumen; material: fiber-attached | host: Bos | place: Iran: Karaj | collected 2018-10 | reverse complement strand
CACAAGCTTGGGAAGCTTGGGTATTACCACTATACGACGCCCGCAAAAAACCTCTTAAGTGTTTATATTATAAAGACTTAATAAAGGCTAATTTTTATCATCATCTGACCCGTTTTTTGAGCCATTTTGACACATTTTGTGGGTTTTTTCAGAAATTTTGTTGTCACTTTTGTTGTCACCAAATTGACCGCAAAAACCCACAAAAAACACAATATTGTAACCTGGAGCTCTTATCCGTACCATGGCAGCCGAAGCACCCATGCGGACATAAAAGCCACAGGTAGTATTATATTATGGTAAGTAAGCGGTGTTGTCAATAATAATCATATGGGGGCATCACACTGCAACTTAGATAAAGAAATTTTTTCTTGACATCGTATAGTTAATATTTCTATATTATATATAGGTCGCATTGTGCAGCGATTGGTCAGCATTGAGTTTCAATATTGACACCTTTAAGGGATTCGGCTGCAATATTTAGGCTGTGATTGAAAGCAGGCCTTATTGAACAAAGAGTTCAATTAAAATCTTTTTTAAAACCCAGATTGTCTGGGCTCATATAGCGGCTGGCTAGAAGTTTTCTAGCGAACAGAATCAATCTCTGCGTTTTGCAGAGACCGATTCCTGTTACATTCTCAAAACTAATTGTACAGGGTAAGTATGCCCAAACAATTGGTTTGAAGAACAGGAGGTCTCTGCATGCAGGACTTCAAAACATAGAATCATTTATTTTTCTCAGACAACTAGCAGCCAGTATTGGCCGCTTAAATTTCATTCCCAAAAGGAGAAAAATAATATGATAAATAATATTTATAAAAATATAATTAAGTTTTCAGATGTAATGAACAGGAAAACTATAACTAGTCTGATCAACGACATCAGGGGTATGGGCCTCGAAGTGAATGAGAGTAGCGTACGGTCTTTTTGCAGTATATTTAAGAAAATATCAAAAGCCCAAAGCTTCGAGGGTTGTAAAGACAAAAATGTCTTTAAAGACCTGCTTCTGATACTCAAGATTCTTGCCGCCAGGCCGGAGCTGCAATATGCTCTTCTCGGAAAGGATCCAAAAATTGATTTGGAACAACTTGTTGAGCTTGAGAGCAAAAGCCGGGAAGAAAGGCTTACAGAAACCCGGGGTCATAAGAGAATTATCGACAACGGTAAAGCAGAAAAGCTCTTCCAGGCTTACTTTAATATTCTCAAAATTGCAAATGTATTTGAGGATATCACAAAGTTCAAGATGGCCGTGAACTCACGGAATATTAAACATGGATTGGCTCTGAAAACCTATAACAGTTGTACTAGGAAGATCGATGTTATTGTTGATAATTTAAAGCGAAATGAAAACATTCGGAACAAGCCATTTATTACAGATTGTTTAAGCAAGGCAAGGGGCTTGTTGCGAGGGAAAGAAGGTTGTTTTTTGAATCTAAACAACCTTAAACCCGAAGACTGCCTAAACGAAGGAGAGATATTGGACCTTGAGTCTCAGGGAAGATGGGAAATCCGGCAGGAGATGGATAAATTGTATTTGCCCCCGTTATGGACGATATATTCAGTTGAAATATATATAACACTAGCAATTATACAGCTGGTGATTGACTGTTTTAATATCTTCCTGCGATATAAAGTTGGAGATGAGAATAATAATTTTCAGTTCAAAATGCATTACTTAGGGGTTGACTTAAAGAAACTGAAAGAGATCTTCATCAGCCTGGGACAAAATGTTAAGTATTTACTGCGAAAAGATGCCTTTAAAATATTAAAAAACTGGCCCAAAGAATATGATGGGCATTTGGTTGGCATAGAACAGAGCCTATATAATGATCATATTGAGCTCACTTGTGCTCTGCATAATCTGGTATATTGGTTCAGATGTGCGTACACAAATAGCTCAGTTTCCTTTGAACAGTTCGGCTGTTACATACAGCATATTACTGTACGGGAAGATTTTTACACGAACTTTCAAATTGTTGATAGAGTATTATCTGATGCTATAGCACGGCTGAAAGTGAAGGCTGATTATGTGCAGGACTTTATTCAAGATATTGAAGGCTGCTTGATAAAGCTTAAGTTCAATGACTACAATCTGGGCGTTAATCTGTTTGGAATGTCGGAAATGTCGAAATATTCAGAATTGTTTAATTATTTATTAATAATAAATAACCCTGAAAGGAAAAGACAATGGCAACAGATGATGGAATTCTACTGCCAACAGATGCTTCAGAGCTATGGGGCTGGGCAGATAAACACAGAAGAAGCTCAGGAAGAATCAGTCCCTGAAGTAATTCTGATGTTGCCAGCACCGACAGCAAAGATAGAAAATCACGAGGAAGAAACCCCTGCCGAACAAACATCGGAAGATACAGTTGTTCCTGAGCAAGAACCGGATTCATCCGATGTGGATGAGGCAGGGTATTTCACGATGCAGCAATATTTATCTATATATGATGATATAAATGATGTTCGAGATGAGGAATGTTATTTAGGAGGTACAGAATGGGGAGAGACCTTACAAGAACCACCTAAGGACAGAATGCCGGAATCGAATCCGTTTACTGCTGTTCCAGAGCAGCGAAAGAAAAAGATTGTTGAAAAGAAAAAGAAGGTTGTAATGAAAAAAGAATCTTCAGAGTCAAAAAAAGACGCTAAATGCATTTATTGTGGGAATATGATTAGCGATAATTCTACTGTTTGTCCGCATTGTGGTTTGCCACAGGAAATGGAATTTAGTTGAAAATTGTCAGGGCCAGCAATGGCCCAGGATTTTTTCATAATTAAATGAGGGCGGTCTCAGTATAGTACCGCATGACCTTCGTCATCAAACGGATGCACCTATTGGCGCTGTTAAATACTAAGCCAGCAGCGAAAACAGCAGCAATCCCTAAAATCCAGAACAGGATTTTGACCGCGGAGGACTGTTGTCCAAAGAAAGGATATACGCAGCAGAAAAGGCCTACACAACCAACAGCCATAGCACATCTTGATAATCGACGCTTCAAGGCATCTAGTGAAGAAATTATATCTACAATTCTCTTATCTTCCATGCTATACCCCTATGTATCTATTGGAACACTATCAGTTCAGTATAGATATTTTAGGGGTGTTTTCACTGAAAAGCAAGAAAAATATTACCAGTAGCGTTATTTGACACACTACCATGCTTATCCTACCAGCAGATAGGAGGGAAATGGAATGCCAAGAAGCTATGAGGGTATCATTGGGTACGAATGGAAGGGGTCTCCTGGCCGGATAAGGATGCCGTTAGAACAACGTGCAAAGATATTCATGGCATTCACACCCCTAACCGGGTATTCTGAGCTGTTAAGAAAGGCTGAGGAAGCTGCTAGAAGCAGGTTTGATGATCATCACAATACAGAAGATAATTTTTAAGATATTGAATATTAATTTACGTGTTTGATAGATCATCTAGTTTTGTTGATTTTTCATTTGGTAATGGTATAAGTAATACTATTTTTAGGGTTTAGAAGCTGAAAAAAAGCATTAAAGAAGCTGAATAAGCCGAGGGAGATACTGTTTAATCGACTAGATATTGGAGGATTATCAAATGAAGCAGAATCGAAGATTACTATTAGTTTGTGATGTAGAAGGTACCATATTCAAGGCAAATATGAAGGTTGGTGATGATTTTGCTTCTACTGTATGGCAAGGACTTGCTATAGAACTGGATAAGATATCTCCTGGGGCAATAAAAGCAGAAAAAGAGACACAGGAAAAGTGGCTTAGAGATGAATATACTAGTTATAAAGAATGGATTCAGGCATCAATCGCTATCCATAAAAAATACAATCTAACTAAGGAAATTTTTGATAAAGTCATAAACAGTGCTGAGTATATGCCAGGTGTCAAAGATTTTTTCTTAAATGATTTTGATAGGGAGAAATTCCTTCCTGTTTTCATTACAGGTGGATTCTATGAGTTGGCCGATAGAGCTCGGCGAGAGCTGAGAATAATGGATGCTCCTATTTATGCGTCTTGCCGTTATGAGTTCTATGACACAGGAAGACATTTTATTGAGAATATTACATCTTTTGATTTCGAGTCAAAGATTGATGCAGTCAAACTTATCATTAAAGACGAGGGACTTAATTATAACAATGACTGGGTTTTTATCGGAGATGGGAGAAATGATGTAGAGATTGCAAGACAAGCTCCTTTGTCATTTGGAATCAATGCTCATCCTAAGCTTAGAGAGTTTGTAACCAAGTGTGTTAAAAGCTTTGATGAAATTGCCCCCGACATTTCAGATTTGAGTTTAGATCCTGCCCCAATATTGGCAAAAGAAAAACTTAGAAAAGAAACGCTTGAAAAAACCAGGCAAGAGCTGGCTGCTAGAATTGAAGAGCTGGAGAAACAACTTGAATCAGTGGAAAAACCTCGCTCAATAAAACATATAATTCCATTTTTTGAGAACTATTATGGGAAATATGTCTATTTTGGGAAAAAGGCAGAACCATCCCTTTTAAAAAATGGGCAGAACTATACAGAAAAGCAAGTTCAAAATGTATATGAAGATCTCAAAAGTGTCTATAAATATGCTTTATATCAGTGGATAGGACTCAGCAAAGAAAAAATCCCTCAAGAAGTTAAAAACACAAGTGAGGCTACAATTAACAAATATGGCGATGACTATCAGGATTGTGGCTTATATGCAAAATGGCATATCAATATGAGTGTTGATTCAAAGAAAAATAGAATATATTTTGCATGGGATGACAAAAAGAAAAAAGTAATGATTAGTACTATAGGCAAGCATCTACGTACTGTCGAAAACGACTAATTTCTGAGATAAATAGCCTATTGAAAGCCTAGAGATCTTGTTCTTTACAGAATTCTTGAAAGCGCCGTAATGCATTTATGTAAGCATTATGACTTCTTGCTCCAAAAGCAGATTCTTTACCGCCAATCGAATACTTGATAACAATGCTATCAATTTTAGTTGCCAGGATGTCTAATGATGGAATATGCTCCCGGGCACAGATAGTTTGAACTCTTTTCTGATAATCATATACAGTACTAGGATGATCAGAAGGGGTTACTAACGAATAGCCACGTTTTTTCAAGAAATCACCATAATCATCTATTGTCATTCTAAAGGTCTCCAATAAACCGGACTGGACATCACTCTATTGGGAAGGAGCTGGGTCCTCACGGATTACCACCAGTCCGGCAGATATTATTTTAACGGTATTCTTAATTAATTTGCAAGAAAAATAAAAAAAATTATCCTGTAGCATTATTTGACACACTTGGAAGAATAAAATGGTTATAGGAGTAAATTGAAATGAACAAGTTATCATTTGAATTGAAGAAAACGAGAGAGCTTAGACACGAATATGATTATTTGGGCTTTCTTTTTTTAATTGATGGTAAGCCATTGGTTTTTGATAATTATACTTTGGTTGACTATGCTGACATCTTAGAGCTTCTTGATCAAGGTGTCATCATTGCAAGGTGTACTTGTGGTGAATGGTTTTGTTCTGGCATTGTTGCAGAAGTTAAAAAAATAAATGATCACGTTATCCAATGGACTCTGCTTAATATTCAAAAAGATGAGGTAATTGAAACTTTTCAATTTGACAAAACTGAATATGACAAGGTTATGGATGATGTGGAAAAAGTTGCAAGAAAGTTAGAAAAGCAAGGGGAAACAGATGAATCTTGATAAAAAAGAGTGTCCTTTAAAAATAAAAATAGATTGTGATGCTGGATGGTCTGAGGTTCAGTTTAATTATCAGGATAAAATCTTACACTTTTTGATTTCATATTGTTTTGATGAACAACTGGATGATTTGTTGGAAACGCTTTATTATTTGAATCCTAATGTCTGTGATACTGCTGATCCGAATGAACGGTTGTTCGAAGAATGGAAAGAAGTTGTACATAAAACTGGGGGATATCATTATGCTTATCTTTCCTCAAGCTTTATGTGGAATGAGGAGCCAGCTGCTAACAAGTGGACAATCAGTCGTGATTTTGTTGAATCTGGTGATAAAGAATGGGATTATTCATTTAATTTGCATATTAAAATAGCAAAACTAACTGATCCTGACTGGGACGCAGAGAAATCTCCAGAAGTTTATTCCTTTGATATAAAATACTGTGATTTCTGCTATGCTGTTGCAAAGGCTATCACAGAAATGATTAAGAAGTATGGTTTTTATGGATATCATATGTCAACCTATAATCAGGATCTGAATATGCGATATCTTCTGTCGATTAAGTCTATCGCATTGAATAATTTTGAGGCTGTACAGCTAAATAATCTGCCTAATAACGATGGTTGTGCTAGTATCTTTGAGAAAGAACTAGAATTGCTTATGTTTGATATGTAGGGGATAGAATCTATGATAATAACTAGTGGTTTTGATGTTGCAATTATTGAAAGAGCTACTGGGAAAATGCTGAAAGAAGTTTATCTTAAGTCACCAAGACGAAAGACAACTAGAAAAACCATCAAGAAGTACCTTTCCCAGTCTGATAGATATGATGTTGTTTTCCGTAAATGGGAATTCTTAACAGATGCAACGTTTCGTGAGGCATATGATATCGCAAAATCACACCCAGATGGCTACTATCATATTTTTTATGACTGGTTTCCTGATTCTTTTACAGATGAAAGTGCAGAATATTTTCTTCAGGAACTTATGAAATACTTTGGAGAAGGTGATGACAGAGCTGAGTGGACTGATACCATTCCTGATTGGGTATGGGCAAGACGTTTGAATGCTGATGAAGAGCAGACTGTAAGGAAGAAATATGGTATCTGAGAGGTAAAAATGACGTTTGACATTCCTTATTTCATGCAGAACCCGGATTGGTATTACCACGATGACAAAGAGGGGATCTACAAGCTGACTGACAAGGCTCCAGAAGAAGCCCGGAAGAGCTATAAAGACTTTTATTATGAATTAAACGAAGCACACCTTATTTATCATTGACTTAATCGTCTTCATCCTCATCGTCGTCATCATCGTTATCATCATCGTCAAAGAAGTTATAATCATCGTCATCATCAAAAAATTCATCGTCGTCCTCTTCCTCTTCCTCTTCCTCTTCCTCTTCCTCCTCTTCTTCGTCATCATCATTAAAAGAATTGAGATTAGCTCCGCAATTCGGGCAGTAAGCCATTTCTGCTGTTACGTCTTCCCTACATTTAGGACATACATAATACTCCTCTAATTCACCAAATGGACCCGTATATCCTTCTACCCGGTATCCCGGAGTATTCACAAATTGAGGTTCACATATTTTAATAAATGTCTTTGTGTCAATAATATTGTGTTCAGCAAGGAATCTTGCAATCATCTTTAATGTATCTAGATATTCTGAGGATTGTGTACTATTTTTTCCATCTTCATTGCTTTCACTGGATATTGGGGATGGATTTTTATCGCCATCTGGATTCTTTGAACCATAAAATTGTATTATTTGTTTTAATTTTTCAATGCTTTCTAAAATTATTATTTTATCCTCATCAGTAAGAACAGTCATATTCATTTTACCATTTTTACCAAGCTGAATACTGTTGTTAATTGTTAGATAATGCTCAATACTCTCAATTATGTCTTCACACAGGTCAATTATATCTATCTGTTCTTCATCATTTTTATGTCCTGATGCTTTTGGCTGACAGTAATAATCCAAGTGATTCTTATGGAAATATTCTAGGATAGCATGCCTTATATCGCTTCTAAATAAAAAGGAGTTTTTGATATTTTGGTCATCGTATTGTTCAAGATCTTGGAAGGTGAGTTCAATCTCCAACTTCCCATTCTCTCTTTTTGCTTTTATTGGGTAATAGAACTCAAAAAGGTCATCTACCGCCTTCTGAAGCATTAACTTTTCATTGCGAATAATAATATTAGGGGCATGTATAGCCCGAAGATGCTTAATTCGATTATTCCGATTTATTATTCCTTGATAATAGACATTAAAAAAAGAAGTCGCAAAAAAACAATCTATTCCCTGTGGTTGCTCATCGGGTTTTAAAGAATTAATTCTTCTGCAAATACTTTGATAATTAATATTAAATGCTGAGGCAAAATGAGATGGATTAATTGTAAATTCTGGACGTAAACCAGCCGGGATTACAGGAAATACATCCAGAAGCATCCAACTTGGATTAATATTATTTTCCAAGAAATATTTCACAATATTAAGCTTCTTTTGTAGCTTTTCCTCCAATTTCCCATTCTTTTTTTCCATTGTTTGAAGGTCACTATAAATTTTATTTAAATCAAGTTCTTCAATCAATGTCTTGATTGCCTCAAGCCCTGTTTCACAGATAAAACCTTTACCATACTTAACAGACGCATATTGATATTCGTATTCAGAAAGAATTTGCATCTTTTTAGGATGATAAAAATATCTTCTGGTATCACCTGGGTCAATAACAATATATTTTTCAAAGAATATAATAGATTTTAGATCAGAAGATGAAAGGTTAAGCAGAAGACCCAGAGGGGAAGGTTCTGTACGGTAATACAAAGGATGAACAACTGGAACAGCTAATTCAATGTGTCCTATCCTCTCATTCCTAACACTGGATTGGGTTACTTCGACCCCACAACGTTCACATGTAATGCCCTTATAATGGATGGAGCTGAATTTACCGCATCTGCATTCATAATCATTAATGGGTCCAAATACCTCCTCTCCAAATATCCCACCTGGTGCTGGTCTATGCGTTCGCCTTTCAATTGTCAAGGAAGTCTTAACTTCTCCATGAGATTTTTTTCTTATCTGTTCTGGGGAATAGAGATTAATAAAACAGCTAGCAAATTTATTAATTACCGTTAGCCGGTTATGGAATGATTCTAAGTTGTGTCCTGTGATTTCTATCTCATTATTATGAATAGCTTCATTTAGTTGATTCTCCTTAATGAGTGCTTCGTTATTTTGAATAGCTTTCCTTAGTTTATTCTCCTTAATGAATGCTTCTTTAATATCTTTATCCACAAGCTCATATTCTTTCAGAGTTTGGACATCAGCTAATTTTTTTTCATAATTCAGTCGCGTTTTTTCAGCCTCTTGCAACTTGGATTTGAGTTCATTTATCAAAATCCGTTTATTTTCATTATCTTTCTTATACCGCTCAGTTACTTTTTTATTCCACTCAACAAGGGGCTCATATAGGTTTTGAAGTCTTGCCAAATAATAATTTTTTTGTTTTTCGGTCATCTCTTTATTTCCCAATATATCTATTCTAATGGTTCTATCAATTAAAAAGCAAGAAAAATTTTAATAAATAATTACCTTGTTTGAGTTGACAGATCTATAGTTCTATATAATAGTTAAAATGAACGATATGTTCGTGGCTAAAGGAGAATTCTATGCCAGTTATTGAATGCTATGAATGTGGAAAAGAAATACCTGCTTTTGTAGCTTATTGCCCTCATTGTGGAACATCCAATCATATTCATGACATAAAACCTGATGGAACTGAAGTATGGTATAATTATGATGGACGTGTAGTTCATGCAAAAACAACAGATGGTATAGAACATTGGTGGAGAAATGGGGAAAGATATTACAGTGAAAGTAAAGACGGCACAAAAAGATGGTATAAAAATGATATTCAAACTCACTGTATAAAACCTGATGGAACTGAAATATGGTTTAATGACAAGGGAAGATTAAGTCAAAAATTATTAATAGATGGTTCTGAAGAATGGTATAATAATTATGGACGATTAGAACATAAAAAATTCCCAAATGGACGGGAAGAATGGTATGATAAAGATAATATTATAACCAAAATAATCTTTCCCAAAGATGCAAAGATTAGTCGAGAGGAAAATGATTCCATTCATGTTAAGTATTTTGAAGGCCAGGAAGAATGGTATGAAAAAAATACTTTATTACGCATTAAATATTCAGATGGACGGGAAAAATGGTATGATAATAACAATGGAGGATGTCGCATAAAATATCCAGACGGCAGGGAAGAATGGTATAATGAAAAAAATGAAATTAATCAAATTACATTCCCTGATAATCCAGAAGTTAGTTCTGATATACGTTTTTTTTACATAAAACATCCAGACGGCCGAGAAGAGGTCTACTCTAAAGATGGCGCAGAAATAGATAAGCAATATCCAGATGGAGTAAAAGAAAGCTATCGAAATGGTCGTTTAATTTATAAAAAATTCCCAGATGATGTAACACTAAGTCGTGGAAAATATGGTTTAATTAAAGCAGTGTACCCAAATGGCCGGGAAGAGTACTATTGGAACAGATTAAGAAAGATATATGAAAAAACTCCAAAAAATAATGAAGAGTATTGGTATGATCTTGAAGGAAACCTAGTTCATTCAAAGCTCAATAATGATAAAGAAAAATGGTATGGCGACACGGGAAAGCGATTAAAGAAAATGAGTAATAGTTATGATGATTTTCAAGACGAATACGACTCTGGAATCAGAATGCTATACTTACTTTTTGAGGCCATGGAAGACTTTTAAATAAAGTCCCTTGCAGAAGGGACTTTATAATAAAAAAGTGTTTTAATTCTGTCCAGGTGCAGCTTCGATATGCTCAGCTACAACCTTGATACGGCTGTATTTTCTCTTACCTTTGGTGAAAAATTCCTGTTTGAGTCTTCCGACAACCCGTACTTTAGCATCCTTTACCAGCATACCTGCTACGGACTCTGACAGCTTACCCCAGGCTTCTACATCGAAGTAGCTGACCTCATGAGCTATCTCATCACCTGT
>JAEEGL014717227.1_pt1 | contig 10739 bp, 8 predicted proteins | sample 9134231 | NCBI WGS metagenome assembly JAEEGL01 (sample SAMN16246548, study PRJNA631951) | gut metagenome | biome: gut microbiome; feature: rumen; material: fiber-attached | host: Bos | place: Iran: Karaj | collected 2018-10 | reverse complement strand
ATCTATACTATCTTAAATCTTTACTTGAAGCCAAATCATTTCAAGAAAGATGGTAGTTGGCCATTTTATTTGCTGCACAGGATGTTGCGGGCCACGGCGAGTGCAGTCAGCAGTGACACTCCCGTGCCGTCACCCATCTTGATGGCATCGTGCCCGCTCAGGATGGAGCCGATGGCGTGCAGGTTGGCGATGGGCTTGCCCTGTTTGAGGCAGCGCAGGCTGCCGTCGGTGGCGACACCGTAGCGGAAATAGGCTTGCGGCTTCATCACGCCAAAGCGGGTCCACTGCTCGCGGTCGGCGTCGGCATCGACGTCAAGGTCGAATATGGGCTCGTAAACACGCTCGTAATTGGCAGCCAGGCCGCGGCTGACAAATGAGCCTGTGGCAAGCACGAAGTTGTTGGCCCTGAGTGGCATGCCGTCCAACTTGGCGGTGGTGACGTTCAGCAGTTTGTCACCCTCAAAGTTGCCGCCGATAGCATTGTCGCCAGTCAGGTAGTTGCCGCCCAGCATCTTAAAGTAGTGGCGCAACAGGGTGTGCATCCTCATGCCGGCAACGGCGGGGGGCAGCGTGGCGACAAGTCGCAACGGCTTTTTGCACATGCCTTGCAGCGTCTTGAAATCATTGCCGTCGGTCTGACCCAGCACACTGGGCATGATCACCAGGTCGGCATCGGCTGCCAGTGTGTTGATCTGGTCAGCCACGCGCTGCAGTGCGTTATGGCTCACCAGGTGCTTGGCCAGGCTGGTGGCGCGCATCTCGCTAGGACTGCGGCGCAGTGCTGTGATATTGTCGGTGGTGAACTCAATCAACTGGACGTCAAAGCCCAAGTTGCGCAGTCCTTGTGCCAACATGCCGTTGGGCTGGTCAAAGAAGCCGCGGATGCACATCAGCGCCACGCGCTTGGCGGGCAGGTTGTTCAGGTCGTCGATGCGCAAGTTCTCGCTCAGGGTGAGCCATGCGGGTTTGGCTATGCCCATCGGGGTGATACGCCAGTGGTTGGTGGCCGCGTTGCCCTCCATCTCGATGCCTGCATCGTCCAGCAATTGCTTGGCCTCGTCGGCGATTTCGGCGAGACGTTCGGCGCCGATTTTGCTGTAGGGGTGGCTCTGGGGAAGGGTAGAGATGGCCTCCAATGGAGCAGTCACCTCCTTGCCATCGACATTGCCCAACAGCTCCATTGAACCGCCGTTGAACATCAGCGTGCTCTGTCCTCCAGCGACGATGGTGACGCGTTGGCCGCGCTTGGCGAGCGCGATGCCGCAAGTGAGACCACTCAGGCCTCCGCCCATGATAACGGTGTCCATTCTCATTGCACGTCCTCCTTTCCTTGCATGTCAACAGCCTTGTCCAGGCCGCACAGTCCCTCGTAAATGTTGGCGGTGAGTTGCGCCTCGCGCAGGGTGTCGCCCCAGGCGACGGGCCGCATGCCCTTCCAGCGCTCGTCGAGGAAGGCGGCGAGGTCTTCCTGAGCACTCTTCACGTCGTGATGTAACTCGCCCAGCAGCGATGCGGCGCGGCAGGAGCAGAGTTTGCCTTGGCAGGTGCCCATGCCCACGCGTGTGCGGCGGCGCAGGTTCACCAGATTGTGCACATGCAGCTGGTGCACGGCATATTTGATTTCGCCCACGGTCACGCCTTCACACTCGCACACCAGGGCGTTGTCGATATCGTTGTCCTTCTCGATGCGGGCCGCTAGCGAGCCGTGACGGCCGATAGCGGCACGTTGGCCGAAGCTGTAGCGCTTCGTCAGGTCGCTCTGGCTGGGCGCGCCCTCTTCCGAGCCGGGCAGCGGCTGGCTGGCGGTGACGCAAGGCGCGGTGTTGCCCAACTTGGCGCATACGGCGTTGGTGGCGATTTCGGCCATCAGGCGGTAAGTCATCATTTTGCCTCCCGTGATGGTGATCAGGCCGGCTACGCCGTCGCGGGCCTCATGGTCCAGACACACGATGCCGCGGCTGATGCTGCGGCCGCTGGGATCGTCGTCGCTGGCCACCAGCGGGCGAACACCGGCATAGGCGCGGATTACCCTTGTCGTGGCCAGTGACGGAGCGAGCTTGATGCCCTCTTTGAGCAGGATATCCACTTCCTCGCGGGTTACGCGCATGTCGTCAACGGCCTCGATGGGAATGCGGTCGCTGGTGGTACCGATGACGCAAACCGTGTCGTCAGGCACCAAAATGTCGGCATTGGCAGGCTTGCGGCAGCGGTTGATGACCATCTGGTTCACGCGGTGGCCAAAGATGAGCAACGCACCGCGGGCGGGGAACATCGAGATGTTGGCACCGGCCATCTGAATGATGCGCTGGCCCCAAATGCCTGCTGCGTTGACCACCACGCGGCCTCGAACCTCGACGTGGTTGCCGTCACGCTTGTTGAGTAGCTTCACGCCCTCGACGCGGTTCTGGTTCATCACCAGCCCCTCTACCTCATGGTAATTAAGCGCTTCGGCGCCATGCAGACGAGCGTCAAGCAGGTTGGCAACGGTCAGGCGGAACGGGTCGATCGACGCGTCAGGGATGCGAACGGCCCCAATCAGCTCGGGGTTGACAGCGGGCTCGATGCGGCGCGCCTCAGCCGGGTCAATGACATCAGCGCGGATGCCGGCACGCTGGCATGCCTCGACAAAGGTCCGCTGGTACTGCAGGTCATCCTCGGGTAGGGTGATGAACAGTCCATCGGTCTCCTCGACGCAGTGGCGGGCGATGCGGCGCAGGATCATGTTCTCGCTGATGCATTCGCTCGCGCTTTCGCTGTCGGTCACGGCATAGCGGGCGCCGCTGTGCATCAGGCCGTGGTTGCGGCCTGTCGCTCCGGTGCTGTAGTCGTTGCGCTCCACGAGCAGGACGCTCAAGCCGCGCAAGGCGCAATCTCTCGCGGTGCCAGCGCCCGTAGCGCCGCCACCGATGATGATCACGTCATATTCTTTTTTGTAAATGTCGGTTGTTACCATAAACACAATTATTCAATGTAGCAGAATAAATCGGGTTTTCTAGTTTCGCTGCAAAGTTACGTATCGTTTTTGAATTGACAAAATATTTTCATATTATTTTTTGAATACTGCTATGGGGTAATTGTTTAATTCATTGATATATAGATAGATGTCGATGTAAATGATTGCAGAAACCACAAAAAATGATAGTTTCGTTTGTGTTTTTAATGTGTTTCGCTTTGTTCTAAAAATGAAAGCTATTTTGGTGAATTTGCACTTATTTTTTATTTCGTTTTGATGATTTTCGAAAGATTTTTTGACTTTTTCTTTGGCGGTTTCTATCTTTTGTTTACTTTTGCCGCATCAAAACGAAACTTATTAAGCCCAAAAGCCATGACAAAGGAGGAACGTCACGAGATGATCATGGAGGCACTGATCAAGCATGGATCGGTGCAAGTGTCTGATTTGGTGTCGATGCTCAACGTGAGCGCGGTGACGGTGCGCAAGGACCTCACCGACCTGGAAAAGAGCGACAAACTGTACCGCAGCCACGGAAAGGCCGTGCTGGTCAATCCGTATATCAACAATCGCTCGGTGAACGAGAAGGAACGCCTGTCTACCGACGAGAAGCACGCTATTGGCCGTGAGGCGGCACGGCTTATCACGCGTGACGACAGCATCGCCATAGCCTCGGGCACGACAGTCCATGCCCTGGCCCGCAATATCCAGCCGATTCACAAATTGACGGTGGTTTCGGCCTCGCTGGCAGTGAGCAACATCCTGTCACAGCATGAGAACATCGACATCATCCAGTTGGGCGGCATGCTGCGCCACAGCAGTCTGTCGGTAGTGGGCGAGTATGCTGCCGACATCCTGTCGCAGTGCTCTTTCAGTAAACTTTATCTGGGTGTGGACGGTATCGACTTTGAATACGGCATCACGACGACTGACATGCGCGAGGCGACATTGAACCAGAAAATGATTGCTGCTGCCCAAAAGACCATCGTCCTGGCTGACAGCAGTAAGTTCGGCAGGCGAGGCTTCGCCAAGATTGCTGACATCGATGCAGTGGATATCATCATCACCGACGCTGGCATTTCGCCCAAGGTCGTTAAACGAATTGAAGATCTGGGCATCGAGCTCATCGTCGCCCAATAAACTTTTCTGAAAAATGTAGAGGTTCTAGAAATTCTAGATATCTAGAAATCCTATCGATTGACTTTTTCGGCAAACGGGGCGTTGCTCCACACGACCAGGCTACCGCTCACGGTGTCGGCACTGATGGTCATCACTCCCAGGTCGTTACGTTTGCCCATCATGTTTTTCACGTTTTCTTCTCCCATCACCATGCACGCCGTTGCCCAGGCGTCGGCCGTCATGCAGTCGTTGGCTATGACCGTAACGCTCAGCAATGTGCCCGTGCGGCTGTCGCCCGTGTGCGGGTCGATGATGTGTGACAGTTTGTTTCCTTCCTCGACGCGCCACTTGCGGTAATTGCCGCTGGTGGCCACAGCGCCACTGTCCAATGTTAGCACCAGCGCGCTCTCATGGCTGTTGGCCTCTTCGTCACTAGGCATATCCACCGATACGTGCCATGGCTTGCCGTGGTTGTTCACGCCGCTGGCCATCACCTCGCCGCCGATCTCGACGAGCCAGTTTTCTGCACCGTTACGGACGAGCATCCGTCCGATTTCGTCACAGGCCATCCCCTTGGCAATGGAGCTGAAGTCAAGCATCACGCGTGGGTCAGATTTCAACAGCGAGTCGCCATGCAAAGTCACTTTGTCCATGCCGACGAACAGCAGCAGGCTGTCAATCTGGGCTTGGGAGGGTAGGGTGCCGCTCTTGTAGCCGAATCCCCATGCGTTGACCAAGGGCATCACTGTCGGGTCGAACGCACCGCCGCTCTCGCGCCACACTTCGCTTGAGGCGGTCAACAAGCGTTGCAGATGACCGTCGGTGCGTGTGGTCTTGTTCTCGTTGATGGCACTGATGAGCGAGGCTTTGTTGTAGGGCGACACGCTCATGTCCAGGTTGCCCAGAATGAGCTGGATGCTGTCGCCCAGGTCATTACGGGCCTCATAGGTGATATGGTACTCGGTGGTCCACACCACGCCCTCGTGTGTGAAGAACCGCTTGCGGTCACGCGAGCAGAACATCGCCACGATGGCGACGATGAGCGCTATCAATATGGCGGCATATCGTCTGTTCATGACCTATGTCGTCGAGTTGATGTGTGGATGATGAGATTATTTCAGGAACCAGGTAACGTTAAAGTACCAGGTGCGGTTCTTGGCCACGTTCTCGTCAAGCATCTTGGTGTGGAACGACTGGCCGATGGAGAAATTGTAGCCGCCGCGCAACTGTACACGCTCCATCAGTTCACAGCCTAAACCCATGTCCAGATACACACTCACTGGCGAGTACTTGTTGATGTCGCCGTGGTTGCCGTGCACCAGGAAAGAGAACTGCGGTCCCACAAAGACCATCGGCATAATGGTGCTCTCGGCGCCGCCCAGGCGGTTGTATTTGAACTTGAGGTGCAGGGGCACATCCAGGTAATGCATCGACACCATTTCGTCGCCGAAACCCTGGGATTCCCAAACTGTGCGTTCGCCATAGTTGACCTTGCCCTGCTTGAGGCTGTAGAGCAGCGAGCCCTCAACGCCAAAGCCGATACCGCTGAAGTTCATTTCGCCGGTCACACCCAGTTGCGGCCCCACGGCGCGCTTGCTGGGCACGATGTCGTGCTGCTTGAAGTGAACTTCGTTGATGGTAGCGCCGGCGGTGATGCCCCAGCGTGATGTGGTTTGTCCTGAGGCGGCTGCAGTGGCAATGAGTAGGGTGGTGATGAATAAGATGATTTTCTTCATATCTTTCTTTCTTTTTTAGATTCGGTTGAGGGTGATGTGTCGTTCCTAGAAGAGCCAGGCGGCTGTGATAGTCCAGTAATGGTCTCTGCCTTTTACCTTTTCGCCCGTGTATTCGCGGTCGATGTAGCTCATGGCCTTAGAGATGCCGATGCCGTAGGATGCAGTCAGACGCAGGTGGTTCAGCACATCGGCTCCCAGTCCAGCGTCCCACGAGAGATAGGTCTTGCGGCTCTTCATGTTGTCGGTTGCGTTCTCATTAAACAGGACGGAGAACGACGGCCCGGTGAACGCGATGGGGGCGAAAAAGCGCTCCACGCCAGGCAGTGGCAGGCGGTAACGCGCCATCAGGGGGATGTCGATATAATGGCGCTTGAATATGACGTTCCCGTCGGTAAGGCGGTTCTCGCGGTGGGTGTACATCACACTGGCCTCGATGCCCAGACCGGTCACGGGGATGGCCAGGTCAAGCACCAGTCCGCCGCAATAGCCCATGCGGTTGTCGCTGTCGATGATTTCACGGTCAAAGCGCAGCTCGCCCAGCGTCATGCCGCCGCGCACACCTAGCCGCACTTGTCCTGCAGCGGTCGATGCCATCACCAGGGTTAATATGGCGATAAGGATTGTCCTGTTCATCTTCTTTATTCCTTTGTTTTGTTTCAAACCCCAAAACTACACATAATTTTTCAATCGGCAGTCCGCTTTAACCCTTTTTCATATTTTTAGCTGCCCGTTGCCCTTGTTTTAGCCGGGGTAGAAAAAGAAAAATCCCACACCATTACGGTGCGGGACTTTCATCGGGTGGGCAGTGAGGGATTCGAACCCCCGACCCTCTGCTTGTAAGGCAGATGCTCTGAACCAACTGCGCTAACTGCCCGAGTTGCTGTCAAAAGCGATGCAAAGGTACTGCTATTTTTGAAACCACCAAAAAAAATCGCACTTTTTTTTCAAAAAAAGACGTTTTTTTTCAAAAAAGGCCATTTTTCCGCCCTCCGAAGGGGCTTTTTCAGGAAAAAACGACTAACTTAGCGGTCTTAAATTACTAGAATCTCTAGTCAACAATCAACCAACAAATCAATAATGATGAAGACAAGTTATGTTTTTCTGGCCGATGGCTTTGAGGAAGTCGAGGCCCTGACGTGTATAGACGTGATGCGTCGTGCGGCGATGCCCGTTCTGACGGTGTCGATTAACCCCGATTTGGCTGTTGTCGGAGCCCATGGTGTGACGGTGATTGCCGACAGTCTGTTCGACGACAACGATTATAGCGACGCCGAGTGGCTTGTGTTGCCCGGTGGCATACCCGGAGCGCCCAATCTGGCAGCCCACGAGGCATTGTGTGATCTGCTCACAGCTCAGGACGAGCGCGGCGGCAAGGTAGGTGCCATCTGCGCTTCTCCTGCAGTAGTGCTGGCTCCGTTGGGCATCCTCCAGGGCCGTGAGGCCGTGTGCTATCCCAGTATGGAGCAGGGCATCGAGGGTGTAAACTGGACAACCGGAGCCGTGGCCGTTGATGGCAACGTTGTGACGGGCAATGGTCCCGCCGCCGCCGCGCCGTTTGCGCTGGAAATGGTCGCCCAAAGCCTGGGCCGCGGTGCTGCCGATCAGGTTGCCGCCGGCATGCTTCTCGCCTGATATTGTAGTCTTTACGCTAAGCCGTTAAGGCACCAAGTCTTTTCTGTTGCAGATGCAAGAAAACTTGGCGCTTTGACGGCTTAGTGTGTTGTTGCACAAAAGATTATTGCACAAGAATATTTGCTTTAGTTGTTAATGTGAAACAAAATTCTAAATTTCTCAAGAAAAAAGTTGCCCGTTAGGAATAAAGAGTATATATTTGCACCATTCTTTGGGAAAGTGGGCTTATATGATCATTTTTCTTAGAGTACTCATGATTAAACTGAAATCTTTAAAAACTTAAACTAGTATTATTCATTTTTTATTTATTAATTCTTAGATCACAGATTTATGAAGAAATTTTTAGCACTTCTGTTTGTGTGCGCTGGCTTGACCGCCATGGCCGCACCTCACGTTAACAAGGCTGATCTCACCCAGGCTAACAAGGGCCAGATGGTGATGAAGGCTAACAACATGGCCAACAATCTGACCGCTGGCGTAACCAAGAACTTCATGGAGGCCGCCAAGAAGAGCGTCCAGATGAATCATGCCACCAACCTGGTGAACAAGCGCGCTCCCCGTCGTCTGAGCAATGAAGAGATTATCGCTAATCCCTACGTATGCTTCCTCTATGCTTATAATGTAATGGGTGAAGAGCAGGTGCAGGCCGATCCGTTCTACGCTGGTAGCGGTGCTTACTGGTATCCTGACGCAAGCGATGGTCTATATTTCGCCGGTTTTTACTGGGATTCAGAGGGCAGCACCTATTACCTGCCTATCGATGTTGACTACTCGACTGGTGAGGTTGCTCTGAGCTGGGGCACCCTGCTGAGGGACGACTCTGTAATCGGCACTAAGCGTAACCGCACCGACTCTGTATTCTATGAACTCCTTGTTTCTCAGGCTTACTGGGAGAATGAGGAGCAGACCAACTGCAAGGGTACCCTCTATGAGGACGGTTCGATCATCTTTGATGACAACTACGTTTACTACACCTATCTGGAGACAAGAGTTTATCAGAACAACGTACTCCAAAGCACCAACGTTGCTGAGACCGCTACCATGTTTGTAGGCACCGAGATTCTTGCTGCCAATGGTGTTCTGACTTATAACAGTGAGCAGGACGGTTCAGCAGAAGAGGCCCCCGTTTACATGTTCCAAGAAGGTGACGAACTGACCGTCGGTAACATGTGGAACTATGGCGTTCCCAGTTGCAAGATGACCTTGACTGCTGATGGTAAGGCTATCTACAACTGTGCTGAGTTCAATCCTGAAGACTCCATTACCTATCTGTCGAACCCCATCTGGGACGTTAACGACAGCTGGATCAGCGGTGGTCTTGGCATGTTCTATCCCGTTGGCTCCTATGAGCTGGACGAGCAAGGTTACATTGCTGACTACACCTGGGGCTTTGAGGCTGACGCAACTACCGACCAGATCACTTGGCCTTACACCATGCCCAGCAATGGCTACCATTTCCTCTATGGCTTTGAGAACAACGTCCTGAAGTGGACCAACGGTGGCAAGTTCGAGCTTCCTGGTGGTGGCTTCACTCGTGGTGACATTGACAACGACGGCAAGGTTGCTATCGCGGATGTTACCGTTCTTATTGACCACCTGCTGAGTGGTGACTTTGATGATGCTGATGACTTCAGCTCTGATGCTGCTGACACTGACTTGGATGGTGAAATTGCAATTGCTGACGTTACCACTCTGATTGATTACCTGCTGAGTGGCGAATGGCCTGCTGAGCAGTAATTTATCAGACAGTTTCTGAAAATAAAGAGGACAAGACCCAGCATTGCGGGTCTTGTTTCTTTTTTTCGCATCTGATAAGTGCCGAATTATATATATAATGTAACTATCGTATTTAATAGTTTATGGAAAGCACTTAGTATTTTTTAATATGAAATGTACTTTTATTGTGAAATATAGATTAACTTTGCCAAAAATAACCAGAAATAACCAAAATGTGATCATAACCAAAGATAATAACCAATTGATAACCAAAATTTTATATTAATTTTATTATAAACTTTAATTTTTTTCGTGTTTATGAAGAAATTTTTAGCACTTCTGTTTGTATGCGCTGGCCTGACCGCCATGGCCGCACCTCATGTTAACAAGGCTGAGCTCACTCAGGCCAATAAGGGCCAGATGGTGATGAAGGCTAACAACCTGACCAACAATCTGACCTCTGGCGTAACCAAGAACTTCATGGAAGCCGCCAAGAAGAACGTCCAGATGAACCATGCTACCAACCTGGTGAACAAGCGCGCTCCCCGTCGCTTGAGCGATGCAGAAATCATCAACAATCCCTACGTATGCTTCCTCTATGCTTATGATGTAATGGGTGATGAGCCTGTTCAGGCTGATCCGTTCTACGCTGGTAGCGGTGCCTACTGGTATCCCGACCTCAGCGAAGGTCTGTATTTCGCTGGTTTCTATTGGGATGCAGATGGCAGCACCTACTATTTGCCCCTCGATATTGACTACTCGACCGGTGAAGTGGCTCTGAGTTGGGGTATCTTGTTGAAGGACGACTCAGTTATCGGTAACGCTCGCAACCGCGTTGACTCTGTATTCTATGAGCTTCTTGTATCTCAGGCTTACTGGGAGAATGAAGAGCAGACTGACTGTATGGGTACCCTCTATGAGGACGGTTCGATTATCTTCGATGACAACTACGTTTACTATGCTTACCTAGAGGAGAGAGTTTACCGTAACAGAGTACTCCAAAGCACCAACATTACTGAGACTGCAACCATGTTTGTAGGCACCGAGATTCTCGCTGCCAATGGCGTTCTGACTTACAACAGTGAGCAGGATGGTAGCGCAGAAGAGTCCCCTGTTTACATGTTCCAGGAAGGTGACGAGCTGTACGTTGGCAACATGTGGAACTATGGTGTTCCTTCTGCAAAGATGACCTTGACCGCTGATGGCAAGGCCGTTTATGAGTGCGCCGAGTTCGATCCCGTTGACTCAGTTACCTATCTGTCAAATCCCATCTGGGACGTTAACGACAGCTGGATCAGCGGTGGTCTTGGCATGTTCTATCCTATTGGCTCCTATGAGCTGGATGATGAAGGCTACATCATCGACTACACTTGGGGCTTTGAGGCTGATGCAACTCCCGATCAGATCACCTGGCCTTACACCATGCCTAGCAACGGCTACCACTTCCTCTATGGTTTTGAGAACAACGTTTTGAAGTACACCAACGGTGGCAAGTTCGAGCTTCATGGTGGTGGCTTTACTCGTGGTGACATTGACAACGACGGCATGGTTGCAATCGCTGACGTTACCGTTTTAATTGACCACCT
>JAEEGL013421283.1_pt1 | contig 10739 bp, 9 predicted proteins | sample 9134231 | NCBI WGS metagenome assembly JAEEGL01 (sample SAMN16246548, study PRJNA631951) | gut metagenome | biome: gut microbiome; feature: rumen; material: fiber-attached | host: Bos | place: Iran: Karaj | collected 2018-10 | reverse complement strand
CTGCCTGCTGGACTACTATGTTCAAATGCACAAAATGTAAGGAACCGCCGTATGCCGAACGGCACGTACGGTGGTGTGAGAGGTCGGTAAACGAAAGTAGGAGATAAACTTTTTTTACTTTCGTTTACCTCCTACTCGATTAATGGACATTTGTGGCGACAATAATACCCCGCTGGAAAAATGGAATTCTGGCGGGGTATTATGGAACTTGCTGCAGGATGGAAGTCCTGATACTTTATGGCGTTCTATATTCTTGGCTTTTGTATCACTCGTATGATCAGCGATATGAAATACACGATAAGGCCGTAGAAGGTGCTGATCATTGTGACTTTCAGACCACCGCAAATCACTGAAAACGATATGTCGCCGAACAATTGTAGGGTGTCGAACATCTGGTAAAGTCCCTGTAGAGTCCAGAATATCGAAAGGACCAGTGCGCCGATTCCGATTTCCTTCACCCATTTCGGAGCTTTCCAGGCTGCTATGAAAAGAGCGATCAGAAGAAGCGTTATCAATATCATTCCTGCAAGTCCGCCTTCTACGAAAAGATGAGTGATAGGCTCCTTGGCTCTTTCGATGGTCTCGGGGTGCGATACACCCAAAGAATCCACTACGTAATAGATTTCTTCTTGCATGGCTGTAGTATTTTTGTTTGTTGCAAAGGTAAGTCACATGGTGGATAAGTTCCAAAGTTGAATCCTATCGTAACCTTGTCAAATCCCACTACTGGGTTTTGAGGCTTGTCGGCACTGAGGAATTTGTCTATTTTTGCGTAGAAATGAGAATCGCAGGACGTATTGCATATTGGCTGGCGGCCATAGCTTTGATAGCGGCCATCCTGGGGAGTCTGGACTACAGTTTGGGCCAGGCTGTCCTGATCGCTCTTGCTTTCTGCCCATGCGCTTTGGCTCTTGAGTATCTGATGCCGAAGGCAAGGAAACCCATGGACAAAGTATATCTGGCACTGGCGGTTCTTGTCTCGGTGATCGCAATGATCATCGTCCTTCATTACTCATTGTGGAGGACAATCAGCCAGGAGGGATTTGTGACCGATATGAAAGAAGTTTCGCCGATGCTCATCAATCCGGTTTTTCTCGGTTTGATCCTGACGACTTTTTCCCTCGGAGATTTCTTCTGGAACAAATGGCTGTCCCGCAGGTTCAAGGAAGAGGGACGCAAAATCACTTTCTTTTCCGATCGCAAAAGCGTTACCCTTCCTGTAGCTGATATAACCTATATCGAGTCCAACGACACGGAGGTACGTATTGTCACTGTTTCCGGAGAATCTTTCAGGAACAAGACCGGAATCACCCAGTGGGAGAATCTTCTTGGAGAGGGCTTCCTCCGTATCCACAGGTCATACCTTGTGAATACAAGTCATTCTTCGTTGACCAATCCCGATACTGTATCAGCAGGTGGAGCTCCTCTTCCCGTTTCCCGCAAATACAAAGAATCGGTTTCCCAAACGCTTGGCCCTTCCCAGGAGGTCTAGGCAGGGCTCAAAAAAAGGAGCCTCCCTTGTAGAGGGACTCCCTTTTGTCGCTATTGAACTTCCCGTCAGAAATTCTTCTTCATGTTCTCGAACAGGGCTTTGTCCTCCCTGCTGGGATTGGGTGTGAAGCTTTCGCTCGACTTCATCTTTTCCAGAGTTTCTTTCTCTTCCCTGGAGAGTTTCCTCGGGATCCATACGAGATATTTCACGTACAGGTCTCCTGTTCCGTTTCCGTATCCCCTTACTGCAGGAAGTCCTTTACCGCGCAGGCGGACGACCGTGCCTGACTGGGTGCCGGGCTCAACCTTGATCCTGTATGATCCGTCGAGACATGGGATAGAGACTTCAGTTCCGAGGATTGCGTCAGTGACGGAGATGGTCTTCGTGTAGAAGAGGTTGTTGCCGTCACGTACGAGGTCCTTGTGGGGGAGTTCTTCTATGATGATGAGAAGATCTCCGTTCACTCCGCCGTTCTTTGCGCCATGGCCTTCGCCCCTCTGGGTTATCTGCATCCCGTTCTCGACACCGGCAGGTATGTTCACTTTCACGGTGACTCTCTTCCTGACAAGACCGGTACCGGAACAGTTGCGGCAAGGGTTCTTCACTATCCTTCCTTCTCCGCCGCATCGTGAGCAGGTGGTGTATGTCACAGTCTGGCCGAAGAAACTGCTGGTCACCCTCTGTTCCTGGCCGGAACCGTGGCAGACGGGGCAGGTCTCGATGTCCGAAGAGTTCTTGGCTCCTTTACCGCCGCACTCCGGGCAGGGCTCGTTCCTTTCGATGATGACTTCCTTCTGGCAACCGTGGGCTATCTCTTCAAGGGTGAGCTTCACTCTGGTACGGATGTCCCGTCCGCGGTAGACCCTCTGTCCCTGTGAAGATGAACCCCTCTGTCCGCCGAATCCTCCGAATCCGCTGAATCCTCCGAAACCGCCTCCGAAGGCACCTCCGAACAGGTCGTTCAGGATGTCGTTGAGGTTCCCGAAACCTCCACTGAAGTCAGGTGCTCCCTGCCCTCCCAGACCGGCGTGTCCGAACTTGTCGTAGCGGCTCTTCTTTTCGGGGTCGCTCAGGACGGTATACGCTTCAGAAGCCTCCTTGAATTTCTCCTCGGCGGTCTTCTTTTCAGCGTCCGTGCCGTCCACCCACCTGTCCGGATGCCATTTGAGGGCAAGTTTGCGGTAGGCTGACTTTATGTCATCGGCTGAGGCGTCGCGACCGAGCCCCAGCACTTCATAGTAATCTCTTTTTTCCGCCATAATCAAAAAACGTTATGGATTGTTCAGTCAGGAAGGGAATCAGTTTCCGACGACCACCTTCGAGTAGCGGATCACTTTCCCGTTGAGGGTGTAACCGGTCTCGACAGTGTCGAAGACCTTGCCCTTCTTGTCCTCTTCAGGGACAGGAATCTGTGCCACCGCCTCATGGAAGTCGGTGTCGAAAGGTTCACCTGTCGATACGATAGGGGAGAGGCCCTTTGTCTGGAGATAGGCCATCAGCTTGTTGTAGATGAGGGAAGTGCCTTCCTTGGCGGCTTCGTCCGCCGAATCCTTCAGCATCTCCATAGCCCTTTCGCAGTCGTCGAGCACGGGGAGAAGACCCTTTATGGTGTCGGTGGCCGCTGTATTCTTGAGTTCCAGCTTCTCTTCAGCCGTCCTTCTCCTGAAGGTCTCGAATTCAGCCATGAGACGCACATAGTCGTTCCTCTCGGCTTCGACCTTCCCTTCCAGGGTGGCGATCTGTTCTTTGAGGTCCTCTATCTCGTCCTTCAGGGCTTCGATCTTCCTTTCTTCCTTCTTCTCGGCCTTGGTCTTCTTGGTTTCCTTCTCCTCAGGGGCTTTTTCCTCTGTTTTCTGCTCCTCGGCACTCTGTCCGTTCTCAAGGATGTTCTCTTCCTCTACGATATCTTTGTTTTCCTTCATGGTAATTGATTTTTCTTTCCTTTGAGGACTATGTCCTCTTCTTTTCCACCACATCTTTTCACAAATTATCTGCCAACGGGCCATAAGGGCACGCTGGAGAAGGTTTCATGACAGTTTGGCAGGGATTACGGCGCTATACGAGTCCTTCAAGGTCCTTTTCGTCATACTCCCCGAAGAGCTCCTTCATCTTTTCCTTCGCCTGCTTCTTGATTTCCGGGGTGATGTTCTTCGCAACGGCGTAGATCGCCCAGGTGAGGGCCGCCAGATCATCTGTGTATCCGGCTACTGGAAGCCAGTCCGGAATGATGTCAATCGGCAGTATGAAATACCCGAGAGCGCCCAGGATCTTCCCTTTGTCCGCTTTCGAGGTTCCGGGAGCCTTGACTACATAGTACAGCAGGAGGGCGGCGTAGACCACCTTCTCCCCGGCCTTCTTGGCGAAAGCAGCGATCTTCTTCCAAAGGTCGTTGTCCGAGAAATGTTTCTGGTATCTGGTGAGATCTTCCATGTCAGTTGCAGTTTGTGTGGGTGATACTTCCTTTTGACTGTCTTTAACGGCAAGTCCTATGCCAGTTCCGAAAGTTCCAGCCAACGCATCTCTTTGATGTCTATGAGGTCTGACACTTCGGCATAACGTGAGGATGCGGCCTGAAGGTCGGAATAGGCGAGTGATCCGCTTGAGATCTTCTCAGAAAGGGTCTCTTTCTCCTTGGTCAGATCCTCGAGTTCCTTTTCGAGAGTCTCCATTTCTTTGCGCTCCTTGAAGGAAAGCTTCCTCGGTTTATCCTTCTGCGGCTTTGATTCTGCAGGCTCCTGCTTTTTCTGCTCCTTTTCCTTCGCGGCCTTCTGTTCAGCCTTTTTCTGGGCTTCCCTTTTTTTCATGAACTCCCTGTATTCGGAGTACTTGCCGATGAAGTCCTTCACTTCACCGTCTCCGGTGAATACCAGGAGGTGGTCCACCAGCCTGTCCATGAAATGCCTGTCATGGGAAACTATGATGAGGGAACCCTTGTATTCACGGAGGTATTCCTCAAGGACGTTGAGGGTGACGATGTCGAGGTCATTAGTCGGCTCGTCAAGAATGAGAAGGTTAGGCTTCTTTATGAGGATCGTAAGAAGATAGAGCCTTCTTTTTTCTCCTCCTGATAGCTTCGCGACCCTTGTGGAAAGCATGTCATGAGGGAAGAGGAACTGCCCCAGAAGATGGGTGTCGTTAACGGTCTCGAGGACTGTCTGGTCCTCGTCGAACTCTATTCCGCTCTGGTGGTAGTACCCTATGTTGAGGGATTCACCGCGGTCTATCTCTCCGGTGAGCGTTCCCGGATCATCGGGGAACATGTTGCCGGTAAGAAGGTTTATGAAGGTGGTCTTTCCGCAGCCGTTGCGGCCGACGATACCTACTCTGTCATAGCGCTGGAAGTTGTATGTGAAATGACTCAGGTAGCATTTGCCGCCATAGTAGAAGGAGACGTCCTTGCAGTTTATGACCTTGGAGCCGAGCCTTGACCCTCTTGATATGTCAGAAAGGGACACCTGGGTCGTGCGGTATACTTCTTCGGCCCTGTCTTTAAGGTCATAGAAGGCTTCTTTGCGGTATTTTGCTTTGCCGGTCCTGGCGCAGGGGGTGCTGCGCATCCATTCGAGTTCTCGCCTCAGTATGTTCCTTACCTTCTCGGTCTCGGCGTTGTAGTTGTCTATCCTTTCAGCCCTTTTCTCAAGGTAGTTCTCGTAGTCTCCACGGTAGGTGTAAATGCTGCCGTGGTCCATTTCTATGACCGTGTTGCAGACCCTGTCAAGGAAGTACCTGTCGTGGGTCACCATCAGAAGGGTGCACCTGGCTCTTGTGAGATATTCCTCCAGGAACTCTATCGCATCCGTGTCCAGATGGTTCGTGGGCTCGTCCATTATGAAGAAGTCGGCTTCCGTGGCGAGCATGGCTGTTATGGCCACCCTTTTTATCTCACCACCTGAAAGAGACTTCATGAGAACGGAAGGGTCGGGAATGGAGAAGCTCGTCAGAATCTGCCTTACCCTTATCCCGTAATTGAAAAGATGGTCTTCATCAAGATGGGAAGTGAACTCCTTCGAGGAGTCCATGATCTGGTCCCATACGGTCTTTTCCGGATCATAGGCGTAGTCCTGCTCAAGGAAAGCTATCCTTATGTCTTTCAGGAAAGTTATCTTTCCTCCGGAGTCGGATTTGTCGATTCCGGCGATGATTCTCAGAAGTGAGGTCTTGCCCGTTCCGTTTGGAGCGATAAGGGCTATCTTGTCACCCTCGTTGACGTTGAGGCTGATGTTCTCGAAAAGGATCTTCGGACCGTAGGACTTGGATATGTTCTCAATCTGGAGGTAGCTTGCCATGGCTCACTACTTGAAGAATCTGTCCACCTCTTTCACCGCCTCAGGGAGAGCGAATACAGATACCCTGTCATAGTCTTCGATCTTGGTGTCACCCACAGCGATGAATGCGTCGGTTCCCCTTATCACACCGCCGATGACGGCGTTCTTGGGGAACTCGAGGTCACGGAGGGTGGCCTTTGTGATGGGGCTTCCGGGGGCTACTATGTATTCAAGGACCTCGGCGTCCGTTCCGCTCATGTACTTGATGAAACGTACCTTGTTGCTTAAGGTCATCTTGAATATCCTGCCTGCTGTGAGGAGTTTCTTGTTTATGACTGCGTCGACTCCCATCTCCTCAGCGAGGCGGATGTATTCGATGTTCTCCACTTCAGCGATGGTTCTTGAGACTCCGAACTTCTTGGCAACAACGCAGGCGAGGATGTTAGCCTCGTCATTGTCGGTGACGGCAACGAAAGCGTCGTAGTCCCTTATGTTCTCCTCGAGGAGGAAGTCGGAGTTCCTGCCTTCGCCGTTCACCACCGTGACGTTGTCATCGGTCTTGGCGCTGAGTTCGAGACATTTCTGACGGTCGGAGTCGATGACCTTGATGTTCTCCATAGTCTTGGAAATGGTGTTGGCGAGAATCTCGCCGATAGGAGTGGCACCCAGGATCATCACGTTCTTCACTTCAATGTCGCTCTTCCCGAGGAAGGCCATTATCGGAGGAAGACTTTCCCTTTTGGCTATTATGAAGACAAGGTCATTGAACTTGAAGCGTGTGTCGAAACGGGGCATGAGGGTCTTGTCGTCCCTTGATATCGCCACGACCCTGAACTGTATGTCCTCGTCCTTGGCGGTCATCTGTGCGGTGAATTCAGCGAGCTTGAGGTCCAAAAGGGGAGACTCGTCACCGAGCTTGAAGACTGCCATCTGGAGCTTTCCGTGAGCGAAATCCATCGACTCCGTGGAAGCGGTCCTTTTGAGGAGGGCGGCGATTTCTCCGGAGACGATCTTCTCGGGATAGAACATGAGGTCAATGCCCATTTCGGTGAAGAGGTACCTGTTCTCGTGATAGAGGTACTCCTCGTCATCGATCCTGGCGCATACTTTCGCGCAGCCAAGGCTCTTGGCCAGAAGTGCGCTTACCAGGTTGATGTCCTGAGCGGTGAAGGGGTTCACCGCGATGAACATGTCAGCGGTCGGCACTCCCGCTTCTTTGAGGGTCTTTATGGATGAGGGATTGCCGCTTATGGTGACGACGTCGACCTGCTGGGATATCCTTGCCAGACGGGACATGTCATTGTCGATGACTGTTATCTCGTTGGCTTCGCTTGAAAGCATCTTCGCAAGATGTGAGCCGACCTCTCCGGCTCCTTCGATTACTATCTTCATATCACTCTCTCTTTTTACCCTCCGTCCGGACTACGGGATTGTGGAGATATTTTGCAAGATACGAATTTTTTGCAATTGTGGATACTTCTTTGGGCTTATGGATTGTCGTGCAGGGATGCGAGCATCTTTTCAGGGAAAAGAACCCCGAATGGAATTATCCTTTTACGGACTATTCCGCTGACTGACGTGCTTTTGCCGGCTTTCTCAAGGAATGACTTCACATCATTTTCATTGATGCCTTTCCTGAGCTTTTTGAACTCCTTGTGTGCATCCATGACCGAGCGGAAGAAGTCCGTCTTACCTTGAAGGATATAAGCTACGGCTGTGCATCCGTCTATGACCATTCTCCAGAACAACTTCCTTTTGGCTTTGCGGCAGGCCTTGTGGACTATCTTCCCTTTGTCCAGAGAGTTGTCTTTTCTCATCTCAAGGGAATATGTGAAGGGAAGATTGTTCTCCAGGAGCATCAGATTGTTCCGGTAGTTGAGCCTCAGTTTGAAGGGTGAGTCCTTGGGGAGAGTGCCTCCACCGAGGTGGAATATGCCGGTAAGCGGAATCGCTGTCACCCTGTGTCCCGAGAGTTGGATCCTCCAGCAGAGATCTATCTCTTCCATATGGGCGAAGAACCTTCTGTCAAGTCCGCCCAAGGCATGGAATAGGGAAGACCTTACCATGAGGCAGGCGCCTGTTCCCCAGAGCACGTCCTTTTCCCCGTATTGTCCATTGTCGCTCTCAAGAGTCCTCAGCACTCTTCCTCTGCAAAGAGGGAAACCTATCGGATCTATAAGACCTCCTGCCGCTCCGGCGTATTCGAAACGTGAATGGTCGAAATACGAGTGCAGGAATGGTGCGCAAGCACCTGCATCCGGGTGGGAATCCATCCATTTCACAAGAGGGGATATCCAGTCTCCTTCGGAGAGGATGTCGCTGTTGAGAAGGATGTAGTAATCGAATTTGAGATTCTTGAACTGCTCAGGGATGACTCCGTCAGGGAGAATGTGGGGTTCCTGCTCTTTTGGATCCATGTCCTCCAGAATCCTGAGAGCCCTGTTGTATCCTCCTGTGAATCCGTAGTTGTTCGGAAGCGGAATGGTCGGGATAGAGGGGAACTTGTTCTTAAGAAGAGTCAACGACCCGTCGTTCGATGCGCTGTCTGCTACAATGACTGCAGTATCCCCATGAGGGGATCCGTCTTCAGAGCATCCTGCGGAACGGAGGACTCCCGGAAGGAATTTCTCCAGATAGTCCCTCGTGTTCCAGTTCAATATTACGACAGCGGTTCTCATTGTTCATGAATAATCGCTGCAAGTTAAGAAAAAATCGGAAGTATACGGCACAATGTCCATATATACAAGGTGGACATCAATGAAAAACCAATGGAGCGGAAGCCTATACAGCCTCCGCTCCAAAAAGACTTGTCGGTTGGACGGTTATTCTCCTTTATGGCAGCAGCCCTCACCATCTCCATGTCCATGACAGCATCCTTCGCCGTCACCCTGTTTGTGGCCTTCACCGTGGCAGCAACCTTCACCGTCTCCATGATGACCGTGGCCTTCACCGTGGCAGCAACCTTCACCGTCTCCATGATGGCCGTGGCCTTTTCCGTGGCATCCACCATGACCGCCGTGGCAGCAGTGTGCTTCCTTCGGCAGGAATTCTCCATGGAGACCTTCTGTAAGTTCTTTTTCAGTTGCGTCCCTGACGCTTAGGATGCTTCCCTTGAAATCAAGAGTCTTTCCGGCCATAGGGAGATTGAAATCCATTATGACTGAGTCATCAAGGACCTCCATGATGGTTCCTCTTTCGACATCACCGTCACGGTTCAGCATAGGGATTACGTATCCCACCTGGAGGAGGTCTTCACGTACGACGCCGTCAATCTTGAAGGCGTTCTTCGAAAGGGTGAGCTTCTTTGAAGGGTCGTATTCTCCGTATCCTTCTTCAGGTGACACCGAGAATGCGAAGGTGTCTCCTTCCTCTAGACCTTCCACCTGCTCCTCGAACTTGGGAATCAGCATGTGAGTGCCGTGTATGTAATCCAGAGGGTTGTCCTTTGTCGCGCTGTCCGCTACAACTCCATCAACAGTGAGTTCGTAAAGGACTTCCACTACTTTGTTCTTTCCGATTTTCATATTCTTATTGCTTGTTGTTTCAATGTTGCAGGGTTTTGTCCTGCAAGAACTATTCCCCACTGAAGTCGACATCCTTGAATGTCAGGGTACCGACCTTGTGCATGGACTTGTCAGGGGAGTTAGCTTCCGCTAAGATAAGGTTGTTCCACAGGGTTACCATGTTCCCGGTTATGAGCATTCCGTGCACTGGCGTAGATTTGTCGTCCTCTATGAGGAATCCTTCGATTCCGTATGAGAAGTCTCCTGTGACGGGGGAGCAGTTGCCTCCGTTGAATCCGTTCACCAGAATGTATCTTGAGGGTTTCTCTTCCTTTTGGAAGGGTTTCAGGACCATTCTCGTGACATCATCTACTGTGGGTGCCATCCCTGTCTTGTTGGCTATGTAAGTGCTGACGGAGTATCTTTTGACGACACCGTTTTCAATCACGCTTTCGTCTTTTGTTACTATTCCCTCAGAGTCGAAAAGGCGGGATCCGCCTTGTCCTTTCAATCTGGGGCAGTCGAAAACGGTGAGGTTGTCGCTGAAGACCTTTTCACCGAGGCGGTCCATGAGGAAGGAGTTCCTCTGCTGGACCGATGAACCGCTGAGTGCGTTGATGACGGGTGTGAGAAGCCTTGAAGAGCAGTCACGGTCAACCACCATGGTGTATTTGCCTGAGGGGATTATCTTCGCTCCTGCCTTGTCAATGGCTTTCCTGAATGCGTCTTCGGCACATCCGAACGGGTTCTGTTCCATGAATTTGCTGTAGACCGGACTTGAGCACCAGGAGTAGGCGCTTACCTTTCCTTCTCCGACCAGAAGGGTGACTTCCGTGCCATAGTCGAACGAGGTGTCCGTCTGCCTTCCGCAGGTTCCGTCAGAGTCGATAAGAAGAATGTCAGCCACTGAGTGGGAGAATTCTCCTTCTTCAGAGAGGACTGTCACGCCCTCCACTGGAGAGTCTTTCCACTTCCCGAATCCACAAACTTTCAATGCGAAGTCAAGCCTCTTTTCAGGAGTCATTGCCGCCATGCCTTCAAGGTCGGTGTTCCCTAGTGATTGAGCGAGTGAAGGGTCCTTAATGGTACGATCTGGAGAGGGGAGAGTGCGGCAGGGGTCTTCGGCGAGCATCTTTACAGAGTCTATGGCCTTTGCGAGGAACGGCTCGATTTCGGAGGGGAGGAGCCTGTTGGTTGAGAACGCGCCGAATCTGCCGTCCACGAACAGACCTATGCTCATCGCCCTGTCAAGGCTGTGGGTCACTTTGTCAACCTCTCCGTTGAGGGTGGCGATAAGGTCCATTATGGACTTGCTGACAGTTACCCTGCAGTGGTCCGCTCCCATCTGGATGGCTTTTCGGAGAACATCCACGGATATCTGGATCTCTTCTGCGGTAAGTACGCCCTCGGGCGTCTTCCCTCCCGGGTATTCCGGGTCAGGTATATTGAATTTCAATTCTTTCATCGTCTTTTCAGTTT